>Ga0209002_10001743_pt1 | contig 17553 bp, 12 predicted proteins | sample Rifsed16ft2_FD_184010 | JGI IMG/M metagenome (GOLD analysis project Ga0209002, IMG submission 184010) | Soil microbial communities from Rifle, Colorado, USA - sediment 16ft 2 (version 2) | ecosystem: Environmental > Terrestrial > Deep subsurface > Rock core/Sediment | place: Rifle, Colorado... | reverse complement strand
CCTGCAAGTGGGATTTGTCGTATAATTTGGTGCCCCCGAGACGAATTGAACGTCCGACAAACGGTTTAGGAAACCGCTGCTCTATCCGACTGAGCTACGGGGGCGGGGTTAAATCGGAACGGAATCATTAACTTCAATGTATGAATATATAAGCGGGTGGGTTACTCTGCTAATCTGTTTAAACTGAACCCCAATTGCGAATATCTTTCCCACCGGTTTTATCCATCTTACTTTGCCGGCAATCTCTTCGAACTTCTCTACACTATCATCCTTAAAGAAAATATGCAGGAGCAGTTCATCCTTAATCTCAAACGGATTCTCTGAATAAAAGGCTGCTCCTCCCTTGCTGATATTTACAGCCAAACCTGTCAAAGGTTCTGTTACCCCCTTCGATCGAATATCAATTTTACCGGTTAATGTAATCCTTAAATATTCTCTACGTTCTATTGCCAATAACATACCTTTCAAATACCAAGTAATTGCAGGATAGTACTATACTACAATTAACAATGGGTTACAATACCCAGGACCAAATTTATCTTGACCTCTATTGGAATTATTTGTTATTATTCAACTACCCTAATATGGGTAGTTACATTCCGCCCCTCAGGGATTGATTTCTGTGTCAACGCGTTCAGGAGCAGGAGGCAGAAGATGTCCGGCGATGCACTGTCAGAAGAACATTTAGACCTGCTCCTTGAAAAGGTTTATACGGCAAAGGGGTGGGACTTCCGCCAATACAGAAGATCGAGTATTAAGCGGTGCGTAGAAAGACAGATTGCCCTCTCAAGACGTTCCTATCATTCATACCTGGATTTATTAGACTCTGAACCATCAGAATTCAATACCCTGTTTAATCATATAACAATCAAGGTAAGTGAGTTTTTTCGTGACACGGAGGTATTCCAGCGTATAGAAAATTATGTTATCCCCATGACCATACGGCGGCTGACTATAAAAGGGTCGAAGACTCTGCGGATATGGAGCTGTGGTTGTGCAAAAGGAGAAGAACCACTCTCAATAGCCATACTCATACACAAGAGAATACAGGAAATGGGGGTGGATTTTGAGGTAAAGATATACGCTACAGATATAGACGAATCTGCTGTAAATGCCGCAAGAAAGGGTGTTTTTGTTGAAGATTCATTAAAAAATGTTGACCCGATTACGAGAAGTCAGTTCTTTCAGACGGCAAACAGATCCTTTCAGATAATCCCAAAGATCAGGAATCTTGTTACATTCGGGGCACATGATATTGTCTCTCATATACATCTCTCCCACATGGATATTATACTCTGCCGCAATCTCCTCATATATTTCGAGAAAGACCTCCAGGAAAAGGTGTTTGAGAAGTTATATTGTTCCCTGAACACGGGTGGCTTTATTGTACTTGGAAAGAGTGAGGTACCCCCTTTGAGCTATAGAGAGAACCTTCTTGATATATGTAAAAAAGAGAAGATTTATCAGAAGGTTGCACAATAAATGCCATACGAAGTAAAGAGTGCAATAGTGAGAAATTTTCTAAATACATCTCTCAGGACCAAATTGCTGCTGACCTTCCTGATTGTCGTGATAGTCCCAATAGTCCTTTTTGCCGGCTTCTCTGAAAAACTCATTGCTCAAAAGGTACATGAAGAAATTCAAAAGGCAACTGATCAAAACTTAGAGACCGTCTGGCTCCAGTATTATGTGCGTGCTGACCAGATGAGATATGGCATGCTTCAGGCAACCGAGGCAGTTGAAAGGGGGATTCAAGACCACGACCAACCGTTTCTCAAGAATAGAATGACATTATGGAAAAATACCAGGCCATATGTGGATGTATGGATTATAGTAGACAGGAACCGCAAGGTCATAGCAAGACTTAATAGTAATACAGCAGGGGACTTTTTTGAATTGAACGGGGTTGTAGAGAAGGCCATGATTAACAATCATCCTGTTATCTCAACCGAGGTCATGCCAAAGGAATTGTTACTCCTGGAAGGTGAAAATCTGGCAAAGGAGATAGTTATACCAATCAGGAAGGAAGGGGCAGAGATATACGACCCGGGCCGGGAGACAGAGAGTGATGCATTAATCCTTACCGTAGTTGTACCTGTAATGGATGAAAATAATGTAATAGGGGCTATTATTACAGGAGACATACTGAACAAGGATCACTTCATACCGAATGCAATCTTATCAAAGATCCCCGGTTCAATGATGACTATAGCTAAGGATGGAGTTAGAATTTCAACAACAGTTACTAATATAAATAACAGCAGGGCCATTGGAACATTACTTCCTGCAGCAGCGATGTCCTACATAAATCAAGGTAAAGGGTTCAGTGGTAATACATTAGTAGAAGGAGAAAAATATATCACTGCCTTTGACCCGATAAAAGATAATAAAGGTAACACCATCGGTTCCCTGTTTATTGGAATGCCTGAAGCCACATTTACAGAACTCCACAAGGATAGCCGGTATAACATAATCCGGGCTATGATAGTGGGAATACTATTTGCCGGTGGAGCCGCAGTTTTTGTAAGTAAAGCCCTTACCCGCTCCCTTAATACACTGGTCGAGAAATCAAAAGAGGTCGGCTCCGGGAACTTAGATGCTGTGATACCAATTGACACCAGCGGCGAAACAAAAGATGAGGTGTCCATACTTGCAAGGTCATTTAACTATATGCTCACCGGCTTAAAGGAAAGAAGCAGGGAACGCGATTTTCATCTCACAGAATTAGAAAAAAAGTCCAATGACCTTTCCGCGCTCAATGAAAAGCTCCAGGCAACCAACCAGGAGCTTGAGGTCTCTCTGGAAGAGGCCCAGTCCCAACAGGAGGAGCTTCAGTCTGCAAATGAGGAACTTATCATTTTAAACGAAGAGCTTGAGAAGAAGACTAATGACCTGTTTGAGGCCAATATGAAGATCATGGAGGAAGAAGAGGAATTAAGGCAGACAAAGGATAAACTGCAGCTCATATATGATGGTATTGACGATTACATATTCCTCCTTGATCCGCATTGCACTATCTTAGAGGTCAACAAGGCATTTCTCGATAAATATGAACTGAAAGAAAAGGATGTCATTGGGAAAAAGTGCCATGATTTAGTTTACGGATGCAGCGATGTTGCACCTGAGTGCGATGTAAAACAAGGGGCCAATATTGACACCCCCCAACGGCACCGCACTACCACAAAGGACAAAAGGATCGTAGAGAGATATGTTTTCCCTATACATGACAGCAATGGATATTTAGTCAACAGGATTGAATATATCCGTGACATTACTGAGGAAACGATGCTGAGAGAACAGCTAACGCAGGCGGAAAAACTCACATCTCTCGGAGAAATACTGTCAGGGATAGCACATGAACTGAATAACCCGCTAACAGGAGTGCTTGGATACTGTGAGCTCCTGCAAGAGACGTCGCAGGATAAAAGCATGAAAGAACAGCTTGGGAAGATTAATGATGCGGCAGTCAGGTGTAAAAAGATCATAGAGAATCTTTTAAGCTTTGCAAGGCAGCACAAGATTGAGAAAAAATACTGCGACATTAATGATATTATCAAGCGTACGCTGGAGTTAAAGGTCTATCAACTGAGGATTGACAACATAGACATATATACGGACCTATCCGCTGATATCCCGAATACAATGGCAGACACATACTCCCTTCAGCAGGTCTTCCTTAATCTGATTAATAATGCCCACCTTGCCATGGTAGACAAAAAAATACCGGGGATTCTTTCTATTAAATCCGAACAGGTTAACGGGGTTATCAGGATTATCATTTCAGATACGGGGGTTGGCATCGCTGAGGAGAGTTTGTCCAAGATATTTAACCCATTTTTCTCAACCAGAGAGGTCGGTAAGGGCACAGGGCTCGGATTGAGTATCTCATACGGGATTATTAAAGAGCATAATGGAAAGATCTATGCCACAAGCAAACCATGTGTGGGAACAAGCTTTTTTATAGAAATACCTGTTGTTCATCAGACGGAAATAAATTCTGATACAAGAGAAGAAAACTGGAACACCGATGAATTGGCTTTGCCGAAAGGAAAGAGAATATTAGTAGTAGAGGATGAGCCATCTATCGCTGACCTCCTCAAGGCTGTCATTGAGGGGGTCGGTTTTGATGTAGATACAGCAGAAGATGCATTATCGGCTATTGACAAATTACAAAACAAAGATTATGACCTTATAATAAGTGACATGCGGATGCCCAATATGGATGGAAAAGGCTTATTCCGGGTAGTAGAAAGTATAAGACCTGAACTGTTAAACAGGATAATTTTCATCACAGGAGACCTGGTGAATCCGGATACCAAAAAATTCTTCGACGAGAATAAATGTAAATTCCTTGCAAAACCTTTTACACCCACAGATATAAAAATACTCATTTCAGATTATTTTGCCGGAGATTATGGAGAAGGCGGCATTGCCTGAGAAGATGAAGGCGATACTAAAGGTTGGGCCTCATCCCGGTCTTGAGATGGTATCTTTAAACATCCCCTCCGTAAAAGATGATGAGGTGCTGATAAAGACAACAGCCGTATCTGTCTGCGGCACTGACCTCCATATATATAAATGGAATGATTGGGCGCAAACACGTATTAAGAGACTCCCTCTTATACTGGGACATGAGTTTGCAGGTGAAGTAGTGGAGTCAGGGCAATGTGTCAGCAGCATTTCTGTTGGGGATTATGTTTCAGCAGACAGTCATGTAGTATGCGGCACTTGCCTTCAATGCAGGATAGGACAGCAGCATATCTGCAATAATCTCCGGATACTGGGAGTGGACAGGGATGGCTGCTTTGCAGAGTATGTAGCAGTACCTGCAAGGGGTGTATGGAAGAATGACCCTGGCGTACTGCCGGAATTTGCCTCAGTTCAGGATCCCCTGGGAAATGCTGTTTACTGTACACTTGTTGAACCTGTAGCTGGGAAGACTGTCCTGATAATAGGAGATGGCCCTATAGCTCTTTTTTCTGCCGGCATTGCAAGGGTTTCCGGTGCAAGCTGGATCGGGCTGACCGGCCACCACCCAGCACGGATGGATGTGGCAAAAAAGATGGGGGCTGATGCTGTATATCATGGGGACGATGACCGGTTTATACAAGAAGTGACAGATGTAACCGGCGGCGCCGGAGTTGATGTTGTGCTCGAAATGTCCGGGAGTGAAAAGGGGCTGGAACAGGGTCTGAGGCTTTTGAGAAAAGGGGGAAGGATTTCAGTGTTCGGGCTCTTTCCTTCTCCTGTCACGGTAGATATCACAAACCGGATAATATTCAAGGGTGTCACCATGTATGGCATAAATGGCCGTGTCCTCTTTGATACATGGTACAGGATGCACAATCTGCTAAAGTCAGGCAGGCTTGATATATCGCCGGTAATCACGCACAAACTGGCTTTTGATGATTTTGAGAAGGGGTTTGAACTGCTGATGGAAAGGCCGAAGAAGGCGGTCAAAGTAGTGTTGATGTTGTAATGTATACACATCTTAAAACACATCTGCAACAAGAGCTTAATGCCATCAAAGAGGCCGGCCTCTACAAAGACGAACGCATATTATCTTCCCCTCAGGGTGTCTTTATAGAAGTAAAGGGGAGGCGTGTCATCAACATGTGCGCCAATAACTACCTCGGACTTTCAAACCATCCTGCCATAGTATCCGCTGCAAAGGCCGCACTTGACCGAAGGGGTTACGGGATGTCGTCTGTCCGCTTTATCTGCGGGACACAGGATATTCATAAGGAACTTGAGCAGAGGCTATCGTCATTTCTCAATATGGAGGAGAGCATACTCTACACCTCCTGTTTCGACGCAAATACAGGATTATTTGAAACATTGCTTGATGAGCGGGATGCAATACTCAGCGACGAATTAAATCACGCATCCATCATAGATGGCATTAGATTATGCAAGGCAAAACGTCTGCGGTTCAGGCACATGGACATGAATGACCTTGAGGAGAGATTAAAAGAGGCGACTGATTCAAGATTCAGGTTAGTTGCAACAGACGGTGTATTTTCTATGGATGGGGATGTGGCGCCTTTAAGGGATATTTGTACATTGGCGGAAAGATATGATGCCATTGTAATGGTGGATGATTCACATGCAACCGGCTTCTTCGGACCTAATGGAAGGGGATCAATAGAACATTGCGGCGTTGAGGGAAAGGTGGATATTATAACGAGCACACTTGGCAAAGCCATGGGAGGAGCAACAGGTGGATTCACCGGCAGTACGAAAGAGATTGTAAGTTTCCTGCGTCAGAGATCCAGACCGTATCTCTTCTCAAATACCCTTGCGCCAATGGTAGTCGCAGCAACAATAGAGGCGCTTAATCTGACAGAAAGAGGGGTAGACCTCAGGGAGCACCTGAGTATGAACACAACTTATTTCAGAGAAGAGATAACACGTCTCGGGTTTGATGTCCGGAAGGGTGTTCACCCGATTGTACCAATAATGACTGGGGAAGCAGCACTTGCATCTGAACTGGCATCGTCCCTGTTCGAAGAGGGGGTATACGTTGCAGCATTCAGTTATCCTGTTGTACCAAAGGGTCAGGCACGAATACGTGTGCAAATCTCAGCCGCACATACAAAGAGTGATCTTGATTTTGTGCTGGATAAGTTCGGGAAGGCAGGAAAGGCTTTACACATTCTGTAGGGTGGGCACTGCCCACCTAAAAGTCAAAGCCAGCTTCGCAATGTCCACCCAACAGATTCATATAAGCGTGAAGACCAGCCCCTTGCAGACCAACGTCCTGCATTCACCTCATCCGCCTGGGACAAGTCTTCAAGAAACTGGTCCCGGAGTTTCCGGCACAGTATACTATCCCTTGTTATCAGGTTCAGTTCATAGTTCAGAAAGAAGCTGCGATAGTCGAAATTGGAGGAACCTACTGTACCCCACGAGCCATCAACCACGATGGTCTTGGCATGCATCAGTCTTGGCTGGTATTCGTATATACGCACACCCTCTTGCAGTAGGGTTGAATAGATGTAGTGTCCTGCCCAGTGTGCCAGCGGCACGTTAGACTTTCCCGGTACAAGGATACGCACATCCACCCCTCTGCCTGTCGCATTTATGAGCGCCTTCATGGTTCTGGTATCAGGCACAAAGTAGGGGGTAGTCAGATAGATAAAGTGTTTAGCACAGGCAAGTAAGGTGGTGATAAAACAATTCAGGAGATATCTGCACTCAGAAGAATTATTCGGGACCAGCACACTCGTTACGCCTCCGTTTTCCGGTATGGACCAGTAAACCCTGCCATCCCAGAAGGCATAAAACATCTCTGCGGCCTGCATGGCAAGATCATTGCCAAATCGGACGTGGGCATCCCTCCATCGTTCCCTGCCAACGATTGAATGTGAACTCTGCCGGTGTATATTGAATCCGCCAATGTATGCATCTGATTTGTCTATAACCAGTAATTTGCGGTGCTGGCGGCGATTGTAACGAAAAGGATCACGCCATGTCCAACGGTTAAACCATTGCACCCGGACGCCATGACTGCTTAAGTACTTCTCAAGCTTATTCCCTGTTCTGAGCAATGTTCCTGCTGCATCAAGATGAAGCAGAACTTCAAGCCCTTTACGAACCTTGTCTGCCAATGCCTCTGCAAACTTCCAACCTACTTCATCATCACCAAATATATAGCTTTCAAGAAGTATAGTATTCTTCGCATTTGCTATCGAACCGAGCATTGCTTCATACAGGACATCACCTTCCGTAAAAAAGTGAAGGGAGTCATTTCCCGGCACCAACATGGGGAGACACAAATGCGGTACAGACTCGTGGAGTTGTATAAAGTCAGCCTGTCTGTTCAGAGCAACACAATCGCCGGATTTTTTTATCATTTCACCTGAAAATGCCCTTCGATCCCCCTCAGCAGGATTTCTCTGGCAGCTACCACGCCGGACACAGAAGCATGGATCAGTCCCCGCGATACACCTGCCCCATCACCGATGGCGAAGAGGTTGCGAATCTTTGTTTCAAAGTTATCGGTTAGTTTTATCCTTACTGAATAGAACTTCGCCTCCACACCATATAGTAGTGTGTCCTTTGAATAGAGACCTGGCGTAAGCTTGTCCATAGCCTCAAGCATCTCCAGAATGTCGCATAAATACCTGTAGGGGATCACAAAACTGAGGTCTCCCGGGGTGGCATCTGCCAAGGTTGGCCGGATAGTCCCCCGCTTTATCCGCTCAGGGGTCGAACGTCTCCCCTGAAGCAGGTCACCAAGCCTCTGAACTATAATCTCTCCACCAAGTATATTGGCAAGTCTTGCGATATACTGCCCATAAGCAATGGGTTCCTTGAACGGTTCTGTGAATAATGTGCTGACAAGGATGGCAAAGTTAGTGTTATTTGACCGTTTCGTCGAATAACTATGACCGTTTACAAGACACAGATTTCCATGATATTCGCGCACAACTTCACCATATGGGTTCATACAAAAGGTCCTGACCTGATCATCAAACTGTTTGGAATAAAAAACAAGTTTTGCCTCATAGGCAAAATCTGTAAGAGGTTTCATTATGGGTGCCGCTGCTTCTACCCTTATCCCGATATCCACGGGATTCGTCAGCGTCTCAAGCCCAATCCTCCCCGACTCCTTCTCAAACCACTGAGCGCCGCTCCTGCCTGGAGCTATTATCACAAAATCTCCTGTGATATCTTCACCTGCATCCGTTCTTACACCTGTCACCTGACCGTTTTCGTGAATGATTTCAGTTGCAGCAGTATTAAACTTCAGGGTAACCCTTCTTTCCATATCAGATAGAAATCCCCCAAGGACTTCTGCACATTTGTCAGTCCCAAGATGACGTATTGGAAAGGGGATAAACCTGATGCCATGAAGCGCCGCTGCATCCTCAAGTTCTGCAATCTTCCCGGTCTCGGTCCCGTGTAATTCCTCAGGGGCGCCAAATTTCAGGTAGACCCCGTCCACATATTCTATGAGCGATTTTAGTTCCTCCTCCTGCAGATAGTCCCTTAAGAACCCACCAACCTCCGGCGAGAGGTTAAGCTTGCCGTCACTGAAGGCACCCGCACCTCCCCACCCGCACGACAGGACATCAGGTCTCTCAGACTTTGCCATATGCACACCCGCTCTTGTCATTGCTATTCGATCTGCAAGACTTGCCCCCTTATCAATCATGAGTACCTTGATATCCCTGTTTGAAGACAACAGTTCCCATGCAGAAAAAATCCCTGCCGGGCCGGTACCAACGATTATTACATCGAATCTCGCCATATTAAATAGGGACAGCGCCCACTTAATAAATGGGCGCTGTCCCTATTTAATAGTAGATACCCTGACCTTGTCAAGGTGGTTCTTGTATGGTATCGTATTTTGAGTATCGCGGGGACTTAAATGGAAAAACTCTATTATACAGGGTTGCTATTCCTTAATTTTGCTGTTCTTAACATTATCTTATCCATTATATTATTCATAATCTCTTTAGTCGGCAAAAGAGTCTTGTCTTCTCCATATATTAAGAGCAGGTTATTCTTTATATCACTTGCAGCGCCTCCGGTAGTCGCTGCATTTACTGTTGTTACATCTTTTATTCCCCCTTTCTTTGTTAAGCTTCATGATGGACCTATGCTCTGCGTGAATGAACCTTATTGTTATATATTTTCACTCATCCCTGAATTTCCCATGTTCAGTGGGGCAGTTATAGCTGCTGTAGTACTTGTTCTGCTGTCAATTCTCTATTCAATAGTATCTTTTGGGGCTTACTTCAGGATGGGCACTGTTATTAATAGACTTCCTGCACTTTCTTATGATAATGGTATGTCAATGGATAGGGTATTGGGGACCGGTGGATTACGGGTTAAAGTAATAGACACACCTCTCATGATCAGTTTTGTATGGGGATACATATCAAATTTTATCGTTATTTCTACAGGAACGTTAAAGTCTCTTTCTCCTGATGAATTGAAATGTCTCTTTGCGCATGAGATATCGCATTACAGAAGACGTGATAATGTTCTTAAAGGTATACTACTGCTATGCCGAAACACCCTGTTTATATTCCCGCATATTCATTATATATTCAGATGGTGGAAAGAGACGATAGAGTTAATAGGAGATGAAGCCGCTGTATTGAGCACTGGCAAACCTCTGGACGTGGCTTCAGCTATACTGAAGATGCAAAATAAATCAGCATCTGAAAGGGACTGGAACATCGAACAATTTGCAACGGGTTTTTCTGCTGCTGCGCATACTGAGACACTGACAAAACGGGTGGAAAGATTAGTGGCGATTAATGACTCAAAGTTAGTACCGGGTAATGCAAGGTGTAGTTTCATCCCTTCGGAGACAGGTATAGTTACCGTCCTGATAGTCATGTTTCCTATATTATTCGCAGTTGTATATGAGATTGACCCGCTGATGCTTCATTGCTATCTGGAGAAAATAACATCGCTGTTGTAAGTATGGACGGAATCTTAGGTTACTTAAAGGCTACTGACTATTTACCTGAGCTTGAAGGCAGGATTGCCCTTGTAAAATCCGACCTTAATGTCCCGTTTACAAGCGGGGATGACAAGCCTCCAATGGTTGCTGATCCATTCAGGATCCTTCAGGCAGCGCCATTTATCAGGGAACTGATAAATGCAGGAATTATCCCCCTGTTAGTAACACATCTTGGAAGACCGAAAGGGTACAACCCCTCATTAACATTAGACCCCATAATAGGGCATCTATCCGGTGCAATTGAAAAAAACGTTGAGATTATCAGATTCGACCCGGAACGGGTAATGTTTAATTCAAGACAATTTAATCCTGATTATATCAGAGGTCTGTTTAAGGATGGGGTCATACCAATACTCGATAATATCAGGTTTCATACAGACGAGATTAAAAACCGCGATACCCTTGCCAGGGCATTAGTATCCGTTGTAAATCTGAGTATCCAGAACTCTTTTGGTACAGCACACAGAAAAGAGACCACATCAAACAGGATACATGAGTATATACCCGGTTTGGCAGGAAGTCTCCTCGTGGATGAGATTGAGTCCCATGCAAAGACAAAGAGACCAGGGTCCCCTTATGTGGTCATTGTGGGAGGTGATAAGGTTGAAGACAGCCTGCAGCTCATGCGGGCGATATTCAGGGCAGAAAAGACAACACACTGGAGTAACATGTTCAATCCTGAGCTGAACCTTCAGATAGGTGAACGGCTTGTGGATTATGTATTAGTCGGTGGTCACCTTATGTATGCGTTTGTTTATGCACAGTTGACTATGTTGAAAGAGGAGAACCTCAGGGGACTTCCCGGTGATGTTAAAAAGGACCTGCGGGGTCTCCGGGAGGTAAAACTAAAAGGATATGATTCTTCTGAAGGCGGAGGTTATCAATACGACACAGAAGAGATAAACCTGGCACAGGGCCTGTTAAGATTATATAATAACTTCCAGTTCAGAGACACAAATCCTTTAGAAGGAAGGAGATTAATTGTCCCTGTAGATTATGCAGTAAAAAGGGGTGACACGATATTCAGGTCTGTGCAGCTTCATGAACTGCTTGATGATGATGAGATCGTAGACTTCGGAGACCGTACAAAGGATTTATATGCCTCAGTTGTTGATAAGGCAAAGACTATTGTCTGGAACGGTCCGCTTGGCGTAGATGATGAAAGGTATATTGAAGGTACACGAAGGCTTATAGACTCCATTCATGCGAACAAAGAAGCGGTAAAAGAGATCGGCGGAGGCAGTACTAACTTCATGACCTCTGCCTATGAGAAGGAATCAGGCCGGAAATTTGATATGGGATTCAGATCAACCGGCGGCGGTTCTACCCTATTGGAAACAGCATATGACTCTCCGGTAACCATATCCCTCATAATGAGTGCCAGAAAGCTCCTGGAAGGTGGATATGGGATTCCTTACGAGACCCTGAGAAAGGCCGTAATCAGACGTCAGCTTTAAGTTGAAGGCAGGGGGCTCCATATCATCTTAGAAGACGCAGCCCATTGATTATAACGAGAAGGCCCCCTACTTCATTTATCAGTATACCCGGAACGAGGCCGATCCATCCTATTAATGCAACCGGTACCAAAAAACTTATAATAACAAGTGATATAACAATATTCTGCCTGATATTGTTGACTGTCCTCCTGCTCAGATTAAGGACATAAGGTATTTTGGACAGGTCATCAGCCATAAGGACTATATCTCCTGTCTCAATTGCAACATCAGTCCCTGCAGCGCCCATGGCAATACCAAGGTCGGATTCAACCATGGCGGGTGCATCGTTTACCCCATCCCCAACCATAGCAACAATACCGTATTGTCTTTTCAGGTCTACAATGGCCTTCACCTTTTCCTCCGGAAGCAGCCTCGACACATACTCACTAATACCAGCCTTCCCTGCCATAACCCGTGCTACATGCTCATTATCCCCTGTCAACATAACAAGGCCGGTCACTCCCATCTCTTTAAGCCTCCTGAGAGCCCCTTCTGCCTCAGGCCTTATCTCATCCCTAATGGCAATAATACCAAGCAGTTCATCCCGGCCGGTTAAGAAGATGAGGGTCTTACCCTGTTCCTCAAGCTGTTTTATTTTCTCCTCTGCATCCTTTGTTGTGATCCCCATATCCGCACATAACGATTTGCTCCCCACACAGTAAGGTTTACCTTCTACTACAGCCTTTACCCCCAGACCAGGGAATGCCTCAAATCCCTCCACCTCCAGTATGGATATTCCCTTTTCCTTAGCTCGCTCAATGATTGCATCTGAAAGTATATGCTCGGAACGGCTCTCGACAGAAGATGCAATACTTATAATGGACTCCTCTGTCGCAGCGCCAAAGGGTATCACATCAGTAACAACCGGCCTTCCGGCTGTTAATGAGCCGGTTTTGTCAAAGGCTATCGCCTTGATACGGCCTGCAGCCTCCAGATAAACCCCTCCTTTAATTAAAACCCCGTGTCTTGCAGCATTTGCAATAGCCGCAACAACCGAGACAGGGATAGAAAGGGCAATGCCGCAGGAGCATGAAACAACAAGTACGACAAGCCCCCTGTAAAACCATTCACTGAAATTACCAAAAATTAAGGTAGGGACTATCATTACCAGAATAGCAAGGACAAACATGAAGGGGGTGTAATATTTTCCGAATGTCTCTCCAAACCGCTGGTATCCTGATTTCCGTGACTCTGCCTCCTCAACATAATGGATTATCCTGCCAAGTGTTGTATCCTGAAAGGGTTTTGACACCCTGAACTCAAGAGAACCCCTCTGATTTATGCTCCCTGCAAAGACTTCATCTCCGGGGCCTTTTGAAACAGGCATTGACTCACCTGTGATAGGCGCCTGGTCCACAGATGAATAACCTGAAATGACCTCTCCATCAAGGGGTATCCTCTCACCTGGCTTTATAATGATCGTATCACCGATCGTTATATCATCAACTGAAAGGGTAATCATTGTACCATTTCTTCGTACTAAGGCATCCTTTGGCGCAAGCCCCATGAGTGCCTTTACTGCCCCTCTCACCCTGTCAGTTGCATAAGCCTCCAGGACATCACCGAGGGAGTATATCAGTACCAGTAGAGCCGCCTCTTCCCAGAGTCCAAGGATCAAAGCCCCAATGGCTCCAACGACCATCAGCGTCCTGATATTCGGGGTCAGCGTTTTAAGTGCAGTTATCCCCATCTTTGCCGGGTAATATCCGCCGACAAGGATTGCTATTCCGTAAAAAAGTCTTGCTTCGCCATGCGGGAGGCTAAGGATAAGTTCAGAAATGAATCCCAGGAAAATGAAAAACCCGCAGGTAATCAGGGCAAGCAGCCGCGGCTGTCTCCACCAGACTCTAACCTGTTGCCCTTTTTCTTCTTTCTCCAGACTGGCCTTCATGCCAGTCTTATCTATAGCCCTTAAGAGCTCTTTTACGGTAAGAAGAGACGGGTCATAGGAGACCTTCAGGCTCCTGGATACGATATTGACATCACAACCATTTATTCCTTTCAGACCCTGAACCCCGGTCTTTACAAGCCGCGCCTCATTCTCACAGCACATGCCTTCGATATATATGGTTGTTTGCTTCATCCGAAAATACCCTTTCCACCGCAGAGGTCACAGAGGACGCAGAGGAAAAGATATAATTTCTTTATAATCTCTGCGAACTCTGCGTTCTCTGCGGTAAATTTTCATGCCCCTTTGTGAGCCCAGACTCTTGTAGTTGCCCAATTCATTGGGCTTCAACTCACTTCAATCTTTGCCCGTTTCAACATCGCCGAATTGGTCACCACGGATAAGGAGCTTAAGGCCATAGCCGCCGCCGCTATTATGGGATTTAACAGACCAAGGGCTGCTATCGGAATACCCACTGTGTTGTAAAAAAATGCCCAGAAGAGGTTCTGTTTTATCTTCCTCATTGTCGCCTTTGATAATCTTATCCCGGCTACAACATCCCTCACATCATCCCTTATTAAGATTATCCCCCCCGTCTCTTTTGCAACATCAGACCCGCTCCCTATTGCTATCCCTATATCAGCCTGGGCCATGGCAGGGGCATCATTTATTCCATCTCCAACCATTGCCACCACCTTTCCCTTAGCCTGTAATTCCTTTATCACTCCTGCCTTCTCACCCGGGAGAACATTGGCGATAACGTTTTCTATACCAAGCTGTTTTGCAATTGCCCTTGCGGTGCGCTCATTATCACCGGTGAGCATGATAACCTCAACCTTTTCGTTCTTAAGGGCTTTGACAGCCGCCAGAGAGTTTTCTTTAATGGTATCTGCTACTGCAATGATCCCATAAATCCCCCCCGCCCCTCCAAGCAGCATCGCTGTCTTGCCCTGTTCCTCAAGTATTCTCATGGTATCCTCAAGACCTCCGACAGAAAGCCCGTTTGTCTCCATCAGTCTCCTGTTGCCTAAAAGGATCGTCTCACCTTTATAAGCAACCCTTACCCCATTACCCGGAATTGCCTCGAAAGAATCTGCATCAGGAATCTCCATTCCCCGCATCTTAGCAGCCTTTAAAATGGCTTCTCCGAGCGGATGTTCAGAACCCTTTTCAGCAATAGCAGCGTATCTTAATACTTCTTCTTCATTCTGCATTCCGAATTCCGCACTCCGCACTATATCTGTCACAGACGGCTCTCCCTTTGTCAAAGTCCCCGTCTTATCAAACACGACGGTAGAGAGTTTCTGCGCCCGTTCCAAGTATTCCCCTCCCCTTATCAATATCCCTGCCTCTGCCCCTTTTCCAACCCCGACCATCAATGCCGCAGGTGTAGCAATACCGAGGGCGCATGGACAGGCAATTATCAACACTGCAACAAAGGAGAGAAGGCCCTGTGCAAAGTTGCCTGCCAGCCACCATCCGAAAAAGGCAATAAAGGCAGCGCTTATTATTGCCGGAACAAAGTAGCCGGTAGCCTTGTCAGCAATCCTCTGAATCGGTGCAGTTGAAGCCTGAGCCTCCTCAACCATTTTTATAATCTGACTCAGTGTCGTCTCTGCCCCAACCCTTTTTGCCCTGAACTTAAACATTCCAACCTTATTGATAGTAGCGCCGGTCACCTCATCTCCGGCCCTCTTCTCAACAGGTATGGACTCACCTGTTATCATCTTCTCATCCACTGCAGATGAACCTTCGATCACAACTCCGTCAGCAGGTATCTTCTCCCCTGGTCTTACCACTACCACATCATCTATCCGCACAAACTCTGCAGGTATCTCCATCTCCTCACCATTCCTGATCACCCTTGCAGTCTGCGGCTTAAGGTCTAAAAGCTTTCTTACAGCCGCTGAAGACCTCTTCTTTATAATCTCCTCCATATATTTCCCCAGGAGGACAAAGGCTATTATTACCGCAGAGACCTCAAAATAAACCGCACGCTCTTCGACCTTTACCGGAAGTATATCCGGGACAAAGATAACTACCACGGAATAGATATACGCAACCGATGTCCCGAGGGCTATTAGAAAGTCCATGTTGATCATCTTGCTCTTTACCGCATTGTAAGCCCCTTTGTAGAAACCCCATCCGCCGATGAATTGAACGGGTGTTACAAGGATAAAGAGCCACACGCCCCAGGTAAACCATGGAAGCTGGGGTATCGGCGCCCATGTAAGAACAGTTGCCCCTGCCGCAAGTCCAAGGAAGACTCCGGCGCGTAACATGGCCAATATAAGGACGCCGACAAGGGCTATAGAGACCCTCTTCTTCATGCTCTTGAGTTCTTCCTCAGGGGACTCAAAGGTCCTCAGGCACCCCTCACTGCAGAAGTAGTAAGACCTGCCGGACATCTCTGTTTTCAGCGACCTGTTCTTGTCCACCACCATGCCGCAGATTGGGTCTTTTGCAGTCTCGTGAGGACTCCCCACTTGTGTTGTCGCCATACCCGTCGTACCCATGTGTGCCATGAAAGGCTCAGGGTCAGCGTCAAAGCGTTCCTTGCAATGGGGATTGCAGAAATATATAGTCTCACCTTTATAAGTGCTCGTGCCTGCTGCATCAGCAGGTTCAATATCCATTCCGCAAACAGGATCTATTGGCATCTTATTATCCTCTTTCTCCTTCCAATAATATCAATTATCTGCATTCTACTACTCGTAGAATCAACATGCAACACTTAACCTCTATATTAATTGGATTCAATGTATGTTAGTATCCCTTATGCTTGCAGATATTCATGAAATAATCCATATCGCAAAGGCAGCCGGCGAGGCGATTATGGAGTACTATGAAAAAGAGAATATTGTAGATTATAAGGAAGACAACTCTCCGGTCACCATAGCGGATAAGACAGCCCATGACATTATCGTAAAAAGGTTAAAAGAGAAGTATGGTGACATACCCTGCATTTCAGAGGAAGGTAATATGGTGTCATATGATGAAAGGAAAGATTGGAGCGCCTTCTGGCTGGTAGACCCGCTTGACGGTACTAAGGAGTTTATTGGAAAGAGAGGGGAGTTTACAGTCAATATCGCACTGATAAAGGGAAACAAGCCTGTTATAGGCGTCATATACGTGCCGGCAAAAGGATTATTATATTATGCTTCAAAAGATGGCGGGGCATGGAAGAAGGAGGATAATGGAGACACCACAAGAATATCAGTCAGGAAAACCTCCTCTTCAGATGGTTTAATCGTTGTTGCAAGCCGTCTTCATAGTTCAAAAGAAGAAGAACTTTTTTTAAATAAATTTACTGTAAAAGAAAAAAGGTCCTACGGAAGCTCTCTGAAGTTATGTGCTGTAGCTGAAGGTGCGGCAGACATATATCCGCGATTCAACCCTACATGGGAATGGGATACGGCAGCGGGTCAATGTATTGTAGAGTCTGCCGGCGGAACTGTTGTGGATAAATCAGGTTCACCACTTACATACAACAAGCCTTCACTGAAGAATGAGAACTTTATCGCGCTTGGTCTTGTTGAAAACATGTCTGAGTTATTCAATCGTCAGCAATAAAGGAACTGCAGATTATCTTGGACCTGTTGCCTGCTCAGCAGAAGACCACAAGGCCGACCAGACCTTCCCTTCATGGATGAAATGCGTACTGTCATTTAAGATCAGGGCCCGGT
>Ga0209002_10001737_pt1 | contig 17580 bp, 14 predicted proteins | sample Rifsed16ft2_FD_184010 | JGI IMG/M metagenome (GOLD analysis project Ga0209002, IMG submission 184010) | Soil microbial communities from Rifle, Colorado, USA - sediment 16ft 2 (version 2) | ecosystem: Environmental > Terrestrial > Deep subsurface > Rock core/Sediment | place: Rifle, Colorado... | reverse complement strand
GATAATATAAAGAATCTTGTCCCTTACCAGCCCGGCAAGCCTATTGAAGAGCTTGAGAGGGAGATTGGTATTAAGGGTGTTATAAAGCTTGCATCCAATGAGAATCCGCTTGGCGCTTCGCGTATGGCTATTGATGCTATAAAGGAATATATGGATAAGAAGGTGCACCGCTATCCTGACGGAGGAGGCTTCTATCTCAGACGGGCGCTTGCGAAAAAGTGGGGGGTATCTATGGAGTCGGTGATACTCGGTAATGGTTCTAACGAGATTATTGAGCTCCTGATCAGGACTCTTGTTTCTCCTGGTGATAATGCGGTTACATCGGAAAATACCTTTTCTGTTTACAGGCTTATTATGACAGCGGCAAACGGCAGTATTATTACTGTGCCGATGAAGGATGAACGATTTGATCTCAAGGCTATAGCCGGAGAGATAAATTCACGTACACGTCTTGTTTTCATAGCCAATCCCAATAACCCGACAGGGACAATGGTAACGGCTCCGGAGATGAAGAATTTTATGAACAGTGTTCCTCATGATGTTATGATTGTGTTTGATGAGGCTTATGCAGAATATGTGACATCTGACCAGTATCCTGATTCGCTCAGCTACCTGAAAGACGGGCGCAATGTAACCATCCTTCGTACCTTCTCAAAGATCTACGGACTGGCAGGGCTGCGTATAGGATACGGACTGACTACTGTTGAGATTGCTGACATGATGAACAGGGTGAGGCAGCCTTTTAATACAAATGCCCTTGCGCAGGTTGGGGCGCTTGCAGCGCTGGAAGATGTATCGCATATTGAAGAGAGCCGCAGGATAAACAACGAAGGAAAGGAATATTTATACAAAGAGTTTCACTCAATGGGAATTAACTATATTCCTACAGAGGCGAATTTTATTTACTTCCGGGCCGGAGATGACGGCAGGGCCATCTTCAATGCCATGCTGAAGGATGGGATTATTATAAGGCATATGGGGGGGGCGAACCTGAGAGTAACGATTGGATTGCCGGAGGAGAACAGGAAGTTTGTTGCGGCATTGACGAAGGTGCTGGGGAAATGAGAATAATCAGGGTTCAAGGACAGGAGGGATTTTATGATTATCGTATTACGACCTGACGCTACGGACGAGCAGATCGCTCATCTGAAAGAAAAACTGGAAGCGCTTGGACTTGCAGTCCATGTATCAAAGGGCAAGGAGCGTACAGTCCTTGGCGCAATAGGAGATGAAAGGGTTCTTCAGGAACTGCCTATTGGCGCCTTCCCGGGTGTGGAGAAGGTCGTCCCCATCCTTAAGCCTTACAAGCTTGCAAGCAGGGAGTTTCACGCTGAAAATACAATTATTGATATAAACGGCGCTGCTATTGGTGATAAAAAGATACAGCTTATCGCCGGTCCATGTGCAGTCGAGAACAGGGAGATGCTGATCGGGATTGCAAAAGAGATTAAGGACGAGGGTGGAAATTTCATCAGAGGCGGTGCATTCAAACCACGGACTTCCCCATACACCTTCCAGGGGCTTGGGCTTGAAGGTCTCAAATACCTGGCTGAAGCAAGAGAAAAGACCGGCCTGAGGGTGGTGACAGAGCTTATGGATCCGCGGGATTTAGAGATGGTGTATGAGTATACGGATGTTATTCAGATAGGTGCGAGGAATATGCAGAACTTCAGATTACTCCAGGAGGTTGGTAATTATGACAAGCCTGTTATATTAAAGCGGGGATTGTCTGCTACAATAAAAGAGTTCCTGATGTCTGCCGAGTATATTATGTCGAGGGGTAATCATAAGGTTATACTCTGTGAGCGCGGGATTCGTACGTTTGAAACTTCAACGAGAAATACCCTTGATTTAAGCGCTGTACCTGTATTGAAGCAGTTGACCCATTTACCTGTTATCGTTGATCCAAGTCATGGTGTCGGAAAGTGGGACCTTGTAACTCCAATGGCACGGGCTGCAGTTGCGGTTGGCGCTGACGGGATACTTGTGGAGATACACCCCAATCCGGAGAATGCCCTTTCAGATGGTGAGCAGTCCCTGAAGATTCCTGTATTTAAAGAGATGATGCGGCAGTTAAGGTTGATAGCCAAGGCGGTGGGAAGGGAGATATGAGTTCCCTGCCCCATTTTCGCAGGATGGTCATTATCGGGGTGGGTCTGATCGGCGGTTCTCTTGCACTTGTCTGCAGGGAAAAAGGGATTGTATCAGAGGTTGTCGGAGTCGGGAGGAGTGAGAAAAACCTTCAGGACGCCATTGCCCTTAAGGCTATTGACAGGTATACATTCAAAGCTGAAGATGCTGTAAAGGGCGCCGACATTATTATCCTGGCTGCTCCTGTGAGAAGTCTTATCAGATTAGCACGGGAGATTGCCCCGCATCTGAAAGCCGGGGCCATAGTAACGGATGTAGGAAGTGTAAAAGGTCCTCTGACAGAAATAGAAGATATATTGCCGCAAGGCACATATTTTGTAGCCGGACATCCTATTGCAGGTAAAGAGAAGTCCGGTGTAACGGCCGCCTTTTCTCAACTGTTCCAGAATTCAAAATGTATATTGACACCTACAGCGAATACGAATCGTGATGCTGTAAATACTGTACAGTCAATGTGGGAGGCTGCCGGGGCTAAGGTACTGCTGATGGACCCCGAAGCACATGACCGTATCTTTGCCGCTGTCAGTCATCTTCCTCATGTCATTGCCTATGCACTTGTAAATACACTACTTGAACTTGAAAATGAATCGGATGGGATTATCTCATATGCGGCCGGAGGGTTCAGGGATTTCACGCGTATTGCAGCGAGCCATCCTGAGATGTGGCGGGATATATGCCTTATGAACAAGCATAATATCCTTGAAATGCTGGAGAGGTATGAGCGCAGTATAGCAAAGATAAAATTGCTTATCCAGAGTGATGATGCAGATGGGTTATATAATGAGTTTGAGCGAGCGAGGCAGGTCAGGGAGAAGCTCTGATGAGTACGATGCGTGTACAGCCGGTCAAAAGGCTTCATGGTGAGATACAAGTCCAGGGAGACAAGTCTGTCTCCCACAGGGCAATAATCCTTGGTTCGATAGCAAAGGGTGTTACCACCGTAACAAATTTCCTTCCCTCAGATGATTGCATGGCAACAATGAATGCCTTCAGGGCTATGGGGACATCCATTGAAGATATTAATGAGAGCACTGTAAAGATAGAAGGGAAAAACCTTTACGGATTGACTGAGCCTGCTGACGTAATGGATATGGGCAACTCAGGGACCAGTGCAAGACTCCTTTGCGGTTTACTTGCCGGTCAGCAGTTCTTTTCAGTTATGACCGGTGATAGTTCCCTGCGGCGTCGTCCCATGAAGAGGGTGGCAGGGCCATTGAGGAACATGGGGGCAAATATACTGGGCCGCAGGGATGGAGATCTTTTGCCGCTTGCGATAAAGGGTGGTGAATTACAGGGTATACATCACAGACTGCCTGTAGCAAGCGCTCAGGTGAAATCTGCCCTGCTCCTTGCAGGATTGTATGCCAGGGGAAAGACCGCTGTGGAAGAAATACCGCAGTCAAGAGACCACACGGAACGTATGCTGCGATACTTTGGGATTAACCTTGAGAAAGATGGGAATGTCCTGACAATAGAAAGTGGTCAGAAATTAATTGCGAGCGATGTCCATGTGCCGGGTGATATATCTTCTGCGGCTTTTTTCATGGTAGGGGCATCTATTGTAAATAGTTCTGAGGTGGTTGTCAGGGATGTTGGTCTCAACCGAACAAGGACCGGGATTATAGATGTGCTTAAGCAGATGGGGGCAAATATTGAGATTATTGATCTGAGGGATGTGAGTGGAGAGCCTGTTGGAGATGTACGTATAAAGTACGCACCATTAAAAGGGACTGTGATAAGCGGTAGTATCATACCGAGGTTAGTTGATGAACTGCCTGTTATTTGCATAGCGGCTGCGGTAGCGGAAGGCGAGACTCTTATAAAGGACGCTGCAGAGCTGAGGGTTAAGGAAAGCGACAGGATTGCGGTAATGGCAGAGTGCCTTTCCTCCATGGGTGTTGATGTTGAGACATTTGATGATGGAATGAGGATAACAGGAAAGAAGAAACTGAAGGGAACTGTCTGCCACAGTCATGGAGACCATCGTATAGCAATGTCAATGGCGATAGCAGGGCTTATGGTTGAAGGTGAGATGGTCATTGAGGATACGGAGTGTATAAAGACGTCGTTTCCGAGGTTTGAAGAGATGCTGCGGGGGCTTTGTGTTGATGAATGAAAATCCCCCCTCACCTTTGAACATAATAGCCATAGACGGCCCGGTGGGTGCGGGTAAGAGCACAGTTGCGAGAACCCTTGCAAAAATACTTGGTTATGCGTACCTTGATACAGGCGCTATGTACAGGGCAATAGGGTGGAAGGTATATGTTACCGGTATAGAATGCAATGATGAGAACCTTGAGAGACTCTGTGCAAATACGAGACTTGAGGTTAATCTTACAAATGATTTCCAGAGGATAATAGTTGACGGCAAAGACATCACTGCGGAGATAAGGACACCTGAGATGAGCCGGATGTCATCTATAGTATCAGCGTTCAGACCTGTTCGCCGGTATCTTGTAAAATTGCAGAGGGATACCGGATTAATATGGGTTACACAGCATGGCGGTGTAGTTGTAGAGGGAAGGGATATGGGGACTGTAGTATTCCCGGATGCCGGTTTTAAATTCTATCTTGATGCGGATATCACTGAACGTGGAAAGAGGAGATGGAAGGAACTTAGAGATAAAGGCATAGATGTTGATTTGAACGAGACTGTAAACAAAATATTTGAGAGAGATGCAAATGATACGGGCAGGAGTATAGACCCTCTGAAGAAGGCAGATGATGCTATTGTAGTTAATACCACTAAGCTTGGTTTAGAGGAAGTTGTTGAGAAGATTTTAGAGAAAATACGTTAAAAGTGGATATATTAAGCAGGATATTTTATATTATTGTTATTTATTTTATCTCTATCTTTGCAAGACTCGTCTTCAGGGTCAGGGTATCAGGTGTTGAGAACATCCCAACGTCAGGCGGCGTAATAGTTGCCGCCAATCATGTAAGCTTTCTGGATATACCCCTCCTCGCCTACAGTTTAATACGTCATGCAAATTTTATCGCGAAGAAGGAACTTTGTACAATACCTGTTCTGGGTACTCTGCTCCGGTTACTTGGCGCTATTCCTATTGACAGGGAAAAGCCAGACAGGTCGGCCCTTCGAGAGATAACTAAAAAACTAAATTCCGGTAATGTCGTTGTGATATATCCTGAGGGTACCAGAAGCCTTAACGGCAAATTACAAGCCGGCAAGCCGGGTGTAGGATTCATTGTAAGGCTGAGCGGTAAAAAAGTTGTGCCTGCTGCAATAATCGGCACGGATAAGGCTATGCCTTCCGGCAGCTGGTTTTTAAGACCTTATCCGGTGACGATCAGGTTTGGAAAGCCGTTGGACTTTAGTGAGTGGAAGGAAGATGTTAAGATCACTAAAGTGATAATGGATAATATTGCCGGCTTACTTGACTCGAAATAAGTTCAGTGAATTTCAAGGTTTACTATTTATATTAAATATGTTAATGTATCAGAAAATTTAGTGAAAGGGGCTTTTTCAATCAATGAATAATAATATTACGTCTGTAAATGACATGCAGAAGCTTTATGATCAGACATTTCAGGGAATAGATGAGGGAAGCATAATAACCGGAATGGTTGTAGCCATAAGGCCGGATTGTGTTCTGGTAGATGTAGGATATAAATCTGAGGGGTCTTTACCAATATCGGAGTTTTCTTCAAGGGAACTTCAGAACCTTAAGATCGGAGACAGCATAGCGGTTTATATCCAGGAACGGGAGGATTCAGATGGTAACATCAGCCTTTCCAAGGAAAAAGCAGACAGACGGAAGATATGGGAGCGGATTGAACTGCTCCATAAAGAGGGTAAGTCAATTGATGGAAAGATTACCGGCAAGGTTAAGGGAGGATTAAGTGTAGATATCGGCGTAAAGGCATTCCTCCCCGGCTCTCAGATTGATGTCCGTCCTATTAAGGATTTAGACAGACTTGTCGGCCAGACAGGTCCACTAAAGATTATAAAAGTGGATCAAAAGAGGGGGAATATCGTTGTATCGAGACGTGCGCTGATTGAAGAACAGGTCGAGAAGATACGTGAACGTACCCTTGAGGCAATGGGAGAGGGTAAGCTGATAGATGGTTTTATTAAGAATATCACTGATTATGGCGTATTTGTCGATCTTGGCGGTGTAGACGGGTTGTTGCATATTACAGATATTTCATGGGGACGTATCGGACATCCCTCAGAGGTATTTAAAGTCGGAGATAAGGTATCAGTAAAGGTATTAAAATATGATCCTGAGACCGGCAGGATTTCACTTGGATATAAGCAGAGGACACTGGATCCATGGTTAACAGTTGAAGAGAGATACTCAGTTGGGAGTAAAGTGCAGGGGAAAATCGTCAGCCTTACAGATTACGGTGCATTTGTATTAATAGAAGATGGAGTGGAAGGGCTTATTCATGTTTCGGATATGTCATGGGCAGGAGATGTCAAGCATCCATCCAAAGTGGTTTCAGCAGGAGATATGGTCAATGCTGTAGTCCTGAATATTGACAAACAAAACAAGAAGATATCCCTTGGGCTGAAACAGACGGAGACAAACCCATGGAATCTTGTGGAGGGCAAGTATGCTCCAGGCACCATAGTCGAAGGGAAGGTCAGGAACCTTACTGAGTTTGGCGCCTTTGTCGGACTGGAAGATGGGATTGACGGACTTATTCATATATCAGACATGTCATGGCTGAAACATATAAAACACCCGTCCGAAGTAGTCAAAAAGGGACAGAAGGTTCAGGCCGTAGTCGTAAAAGTAGACAAGGAAAAACAGCGTATCTCATTGAGTCTTAAACAGGCGACCCAGGATCCATGGTTAAAAGAGATACCGGAAAAGTTTGCTGTAGGTAGTGCTGTAAACTGTAAGATCGTAAAAATGGCTGACTTTGGCATATTTGTTGAGCTGTCAGAGGGCGTTGAGGGTCTTATACATGTGAGCGAATCAGGTGTGGAGCCTCCTGTCAGGGCAGAGGATGTAATGAAGATAGGGGATGAGGTGTGGGCCAGGGTTACCAAGATAGACACTGTTGATAAGAAGATAGCGCTTTCCATTAAGGAATACAAGAAAGACCTTGACAGGGCGGAGATAGCGGAGTATATGGATAATCAGGCAAAAGGTGGAAATACCTTAGGTGAAGTTGCCCGTAAGATAACCTCCGAATAATTAAAAGCATATCTATGAGGAAAAAACACCCCATATTGTTTATTTTCCTTTCATTATTCGCCGTATCCCTTTTTATATTCATAGCTGCTTATACAGTCACTGTAGGGTTAGGGAAATTCTCCATTGCAGGCGGGGAGAAGATAGCTGTTGTGAAGATAGAGGGGATATTGCTTGAGTCAAAAGATATTATTGAAGAGTTGCGTGAACACAGGGAAAACAAGTCAGTAAAGGCGATACTGCTGCGTATTGATAGTCCTGGCGGGGCCGTTGCCCCGTCACAGGAGATATACACCGAGGTTTTGAAGATAAGAGAAGAAGGGAAGAAAAAGATTGTGACATCTATGGGGAGTGTTGCAGCATCAGGCGGTTATTACATAGCAAGCGCTTCTGACAAGATCGTGGCCAATCCGGGGTCAGTTACAGGGAGCATAGGGGTTATAATTGAACTGGCGAATGTCAGTGGCCTGATGAAAAAGGTTGGTGTTGAGAGCGTGGTTATTAAGAGCGGGAAGTTTAAAGATGTAGGTTCCCTATTCCGCACAATGACGACTGAGGAGAGGGAATTGCTCCAGGGTGTTATTGATGACACGTATGACCAGTTTGTAGAAGCTGTATCAGTTGGCCGCGGCATCAGTAAGGAAGACCTTATACCTATTGCCGACGGGAGGGTATTTACCGGCAGGCAGGCAAAAAAGTTAGGACTTGTTGATGAGCTTGGAAGCATGCAGGATGCCATAAAGATTACAGCAGACATGGCAGGTATAAAGGGAGAGCCTGATATTATAGAAAAAAAGAAGAAGGTTTCCATATTTGAACGCCTTGTTAAGAACAGTTCTCTTATAAGCTGGATTGACACCGGTAAAAAAATAGCAGGCGGAGAGGGAACGTTCAGCATGAAATATATGATGGCATTTTAGGGAGGGACAGATGACCAAGACCGATCTCATTGAAAAGGTATCACTGCAAACAGACGGACTCACGAAGAAGCAGACAGAGATTATCGTTAACATGCTGTTTGACAGCATCAAAGATGCATTGGCCGGCGGAGACAAAATAGAGATAAGGGGGTTTGGAAGCTTCAGGATAAGGAAGAGGCAGACGCGTGAAGGCCGTAATCCCAAGACCGGTAAGAACGTTTCCGTGCCTGAGAAGAGGGTCCCGTTCTTTAAGGCAGGGAAGGAATTGAAGGAAATGGTGGATGGGAGGGTAGAGGCTTAGTCCCGGCCCTACTTATTTCCTTAATCTGTTAACGACTTCGGCGACAGGCACATCAATCTGTGCCTTACTTTGCATATCCCGCAACACGACGATACCTTTAGATAACTCATCCTCACCTATTATAATGACTTGCGCTGAATTGAGTTTATCAGCCTTTCTCATCTGGCTTTTGAGGCTGCCGCCGTTGTAGTCCATGACAGTAGAGATGCCTTCTTTGTGGAGTTGGACGATTATAGAAAAGGCTTGCTGCTGTGCCTGTTCACCCAGTGCAACAATAAAGACCGATGGAGATTGCTTAGTGACGTTACTGTTATCAAATAGTGAGGACAGTCTCTCCATTCCTATAGAGAATCCGACAGCAGGTGTTGACGGGCCGCCAAGTTCTGCCACAAGATTATCGTACCTGCCACCTGCGGCGACTGCATTCTGAGCGCCAAGTGTCCCTCCTGTGAATTCAAAGGTTGTCTGTGTGTAGTAATCAAGTCCACGGACAAGCTTGGGATTATTGATATATGGGACACCGGCTGTTTTCAGTGACTCCTGCACACCGTTGAAATGTGAAAGGCAGTCATTGCATAGATAGTCAACGGTCTTTGGCGCTTTCTCAGAAAGTGCATGGCAGTGTGTGGATTTGCAGTCGAGGATTCTTAGAGGATTGAACTCAAACCTCCTTTTACAGTTGTCACATAATTCAGATGTCTTATCAGCAAAAAAGCCTTTAAGGGCTTCTCTGAAAGCCGGTCTGCATTGCGGACAGCCGATACTGTTGATCTGTAATTCAACACCTTTTATATTCAGGGAGTCAAAAAGCAGGTTTAACATAGAGATGATTTCTGCATCTATCATGTAATGTCCGATGCCGAAGACCTCTGCACCTATCTGATAGAACTGCCTGTAGCGGCCAGCCTGCGGTCTTTCACGCCGGAACATGGGGCCGATGTAGTAGAGTTTTGAGAAAGGTGCTGTTTCACGCAGGTTATGCTCTATATACGCCCTTACTACCGATGCGGTTCCCTCAGGTCTCAGGGTGATCTTCTTGCCGTCCCTGTCGTCAAAGGTGTACATCTCCTTTTCTACGATGTCAGTTGTTTCGCCGATGCTCCTTGAGAATAGTTCTGTGAACTCGATGACTGGAATAATAATCTCTGAGTAACCGAAGGTGTGAAAGATGTCACGGGCCTTCTGCTGTATGTATTGCCATGCACCGGATTCGTCAGGCAGAACGTCTTTAACACCTTTGATGCCTTGAATTTGGTTCATTATTGTCCGCCTGTTGCCGTTATCATATACAACCTGCCGCCCATGAAATCACCTGTTATCTTGTCTCCAACCTTCAGGTTTGACGGCATGGCGAAATTGCCATTTTTCATCACCATTAATCCATCGTAGAGGATGACATTGATACTTTTCATAAAGCTCTCTTTAACCGTTATGACTTTCAATTCATCATTAATCACCGTGATCTCACCTTCTATCTTACCTGAACCCTGTTCATTCCCATGATATATTGTTGTTATGTCAATTTTCCTTATCGGGTTATTATCCTGAGGCGTATCTCCCGCTGTAACAAAGACAATCTCTCCGCCATAAACAGGGCAGACCTCATTTCCTGATGTGTATGTGTATGTCCAGAGCTTATACTGAGTGCCAGGTTCGAGAGGCGCTTCAGGAGTTATGCTCTGCCTGTCTCCGTCCCATGACACCTTTCCACCGGCTCCCCATTCTGTAGTAAGGAGCGCTCCAAGCTTATACCTGCCGCCGGCAACATTTATGGATTCCAGCATGGGCTTATAGTCATGAATAGCAGTGGGTAGTTGATGTGTCGTTTTATCCCATGTTATTACAATTGGCGACGCCGGGTCAGCGCTCTTTGATTTATCAGCCGGCGTAGAGGAAACTATTTTTACAGGAGGCGGGCATGCTGCATATGCGGAGATTCCCGACAGCAATAAGGTGAGAAGTGCACACCCTACAATAATAGCATTCAATAATCTGATAAATATCATATAATCTCCATTCGATTGTTAGATAAAAATTATTGCCATTATTGATGAAATCACAGGAAAAGTAAAGGATGATGATTTGGTGATTGACAGTAATAGAAAGAACATAGAAAATAGAGATCAACATGGAAGATAATGAGATTATAAGCCATATTAAGGAATTTCCTGCAGGGAATATATATCACATAGCGCCTAAGCAATACTTAGTCCGTGGTTTTCAATACTACCAGACAGGGAGGGTTGTTTACTTTGACTGGGAAGAAGACCGGAAAGTACTGATTGCAGGGGTAAAGGGGGAAAATATCTATGAAGTATATTTCTTCAGAACCGGCAGCAGACTCGATTACGAATGCACGTGTCCGGTATGGTCGCGTGAAAGCCACTGCAAACATGTAGTTTGTGCCTTAGTGACTGTAAAGAATATCCTCGACCCTCGTATTTTTGATATAGGGCGGCAGAGTGAAGAGTACCGCCGGATGTTTTCAGGCAATCTTATACCCGTTGAGACTCATACGCCATTGAAGAATGCTGTTCCTGAAAATGAGTCATTCTATTCAATAGTTCTCGGGCAAACAAGTTACAGCGTCCTTCCTGCGATATCAATCGAAAGAGACAAAAGGACAATATCTGCAGCAAATTACCCGGGTCTGCCCGCAGAGTTACGTGAAATGATTGAGGCACAGCGTTATTACTATGCTGACCGGGATAAGGTGCTCAGTGACTACCTGAACAGACATGGTAACAGCAATCCAATCATTCTGGACACAGGAAAGGGAAGGATACCTGTTGAGTGGGATGGGACACTTGTTTTTTCAGCTAAGACCCGCCTTGATATAACAGATGGAATGGTTACATTAAGCAGGGTTTGCTTCAATGCTGGAGGGGAATGTCCGGATCCATACCTGTTTGGCGAGAAATTTTTAATAGATTTGAAAAACCGGAAGATGGGTGTTATAAAGGACAAGAGCGCATGGATTATGTGGCACTCTCTTGCAGATAGTATTGTTCAGACTACATATGACGTACCGAATGATGAGAGGTTCAAAGGGGAATATTCTTATGCAAGAACGGGAGATTCCGGATATATCGAACCACTGCATATTTCTTTGAAAAGATTCCTGCAGTTTCAGATGGTCTTTTATGGTGAGAAGGCTTTAGTCTTGCAGGATCTGATATTGAGTATTAACGGTAAAGAATCATCTCCTGTGAAAGAGGAGCATACCTATAGTATGATTATCAAAGATTGTCATGGTATAGATGGGAAGTTGGTCTTAAAGGCATGCTCAACGACAAAACCCCTGTTTGATTTTCTCCCTGATGTTATTAACGGCCGTCTTTCATCACCTCCTTTAAGGGCAAAGAAGAGGGTCTCTGTGCTGGTTAAGACCTTTTTGAGTCTCCTGACTGTTAAGAGTAAGAACAAGGCCGAGGCGGTTATCAAAGAGGCGCTGAGTGAAGGTGATTTCTATAAGCGATCTATCAGGAACGAAGGGAAGAGGGTTCTGATGCATGCATTCTCAAGATCGAATACCCCATCTTTCAGGGTCCGGTTTTATAATGACTGCTGGTATCTTGTTATAAATGACTACGACATGGAGGCGCTGTTGTACACGGTCCCATTTGAGATATTCGGTACTAAATTATTTGAAGAGATGACAAGCCATGACGAGATGGTACTGGCTGCTGACAGATTATATAAACATCTTCCGGATCTTTATACAAGATTGAGAGGGCACAATATCTCACTTTTATTCAAGGGTAAGAAGATCAAAAGTACAAAATGGGACTTTTCCTTTGATTGCCGGCGGGACAGCGGTATTGACTGGTTTGAGATAAGACCTGAAATCAAGTGTGACAATATTCTGATTGATGATGGCTTGTTCCAAAGGGCGCTTGCAAGTGATGGCGTAGTAGAGGGAGAGGATTTTGTAGAGATACTTGATCAGGACTCTCAGGAGATATTAAAAAGTATTGCATCTCTGTACAGGGAGGGTAAAGACTCTAAGGGACGGACAAAACAGATAAGAGAGATAGTCCATGTTCCAAGGCTCAGGATACTCGACTGGATATATCTTAGGAGCAACGGGGTAAAGGTGAGACTCCCGAAAGAGGACGAAGAGCTGATTGAGCGGTTGAACAGGTTTGAGAAGATAGAGAAGAGGGATCTGCCGGAGGGATTGAGGGCGAAACTGAGACACTATCAGAAGGATGGATATTACTGGTTGTCATTCCTTTATGAGCACCGGTTTGGCGCCTGCCTTGCCGATGATATGGGGCTTGGTAAGACGCTCCAGGCTATAATCCTTCTGGCAGGGATAAAAGAAGGGAAGGTCGTTCCTGTCTCTAAAGTTGCCGGCCCGCATCTTATCGTTCTTCCGCCGAGCCTTCTCTTTAACTGGGAAAGGGAGATAGAGAGGTTCTATCCTGATTTAAAGATACACCTTTATGCAGGGAAGGAGAGGAGTACGGAGTTTGGGGATGCAGATGTAGTCCTTACCACATATGGCCTTGTCCGCAGGGATATTGATAAATTGAAAGAGATACCCTTCCATGTAATCATATTCGATGAGGCACAGGCCATCAAGAATATCATTGCAGACACTACAGGTTCGGTAAGACAGTTGAACGGGTATTTTAAACTAACAATGACAGGGACACCTATTGAGAATCATTTGGGAGAGTATTTTTCCATACTGGACCTCTCTCTTCCGGGATTACTCGGTGACTATGACGTTTTCAAGTCCCATATCAAGCTTGAGACATCCCCGGCACTTGAAGTGATCCTAAGGAGGACACGGCCATTTGTCCTGAGAAGGACGAAAGATGCTATATTAAAGGAACTTCCGCCCAAGACAGAATCAGACATTTATCTTGAGCTGTCAGAAAAACAGAAGGCGCTTTATAAAAGGACTGTAGATATGGTCAGGTCTAAAATAGAAGATGCATATGAGAACAATACCAGGGCCCAGGCACAGATTATAGCGCTTACAGCCATATTAAAGCTAAGACAGCTTTGTGTATCTCCGGGGCTCATAGATCCGGCATTCAACGAACCGTCACCCAAGATAGAATTTCTGATTGGAAAATTAAATGAACTGATGGAAGAAGGACACAGCGCCCTTGTATTCTCCCAGTTCACCTCCTTTCTCGACATACTTGAGAGGGATTTAAAAGAGAATGAACTTTCCTTTTCCAGGCTGGATGGCTCGACTCCGGTGGGCAAGAGGAAGAAGCTGGTTGAAGGATTTCAGGAGGGTGAGGGGCCGAAGATATTTTTATTGAGCCTGAAGGCAGGAGGACAGGGGCTTAATCTGACAAAGGCTTCCTATGTTTTCCACCTTGACCCATGGTGGAATCCTGCAGTGGAGAACCAGGCATCTGACAGGGCACACAGGATAGGCCAGACGAACAAGGTGACCATCATACGCATACTCATGCGTCATACTATCGAGGAGAAGATGATGGCGCTTAAGATGAAAAAACTCTCCCTGTATAAGGCAGTTATGGAAGGCGCTGTACAGGGGAAAAAGGGACTTTCAATTACTAAGACGGACTTTGATTATCTGTTAAACTTCTAAGGCATTACGAAAACAAAATTACCGGTACATGTAATAATATAAGGAGAAGACGATTATGACCTCTGCCAGGAAGATATCCAAATTCAAAAGTGAGTCAATGCCAATCAGCGCGGATAAGATAAAGGAATCGCTCGCCAGTCACCTCCATTATACACTTGGAAAAGATTTATACTCGGCGACTAAAAGGGACTGGTTTGTCTCGGTAGTCTATACTGTAAGGGATTACCTGATGGAGAAATGGCTTGAGACGCACAGGTCTTATCATTTCGAGGATGCGAAGAGGGTCTACTATCTTTCAATGGAGTTCCTGATCGGAAAAACTCTTGAAAACAGCCTCATTAATACAGGCATGGAGGAGGAGCTAAGGAAAGTTTTGAAGGAGCAGGGTCTTGATCTGGACGGGATATTCGATGTGGAGGATGAGGCAGGCCTTGGCAACGGCGGCCTCGGCAGGCTTGCCGCATGCTTTCTCGATTCCATAGCGACAATGGGCATACCAGGATATGGATACGGGATACGGTTTGAGTACGGGATGTTCCACCAGAGGATAAAGGACTTCCAGCAGATGGAGCATCCGGATAACTGGCTCAGGTACGGCAACCCGTGGGAGTTTCCAAGACCTGAATTTCTTTATACTGTGAAGTTTTACGGCAACGTGCGTGAGTTTATTGATGAAAAAGGAATTGTCAGGTACGAATGGAGCGATTGCGAAGAAGTAATGGCAATGGCATACGACATCCCTGTGCCGGGCTTCAGATGCAGATCTGTTAATAATCTGAGGCTCTGGACGGCCAAATCAAGCCGTGATTTCGACCTGGAGTATTTCAATCACGGGAATTACATAAAGGCCGTTGAGCAGAAAAATAATGCCGAGAATATCTCGAAGATTCTGTATCCTGATGACACCTCTATTGAGGGAAAGGAACTCCGGCTAAGGCAGGAGTACTTCCTTGTTTCTGCGACGTTGCAGGATATATTCAGAAGGTATAAGAATCACCACAGTTCATTCGATAATTTGCCTGATAAGGTTGCCATACAGCTTAACGACACGCATCCCTCGCTCGCGGTGGCCGAGCTTATGAGGATCCTTGTAGATGTGGAGCGTCTCGATTGGAACAAGGCATGGGACATAACCAACAAAACGGTAAATTACACTAACCATACTGTGCTCCCGGAGGCGCTTGAAACATGGCAGGTCTCCTTTATGGAGAAACTCCTGCCGAGGCATATGAGTATAATCTACGAAATAAACCATAACTTCCTGAGAGAGGTCTACCACCGCTATCCGGGTGATATGGAACGCCTGAAGAGGATGTCTGTGATAGATGAGGGTGGAGACAAGAGGGTAAGGATGGCTAACCTCGCAATAATCGGGAGCAGTAAAGTCAATGGTGTTGCCGCGATCCATACCGAGATATTGAAAAATGATATCTTCCGGGATTTCCATGAGTTCTACCCTGGTAAGTTCACGAACAAGACCAACGGCATAACCCAGCGGGTCTGGCTGCGGAAGATCAACAAGGAACTCTCAGGCATGATAACCGCAAATATAGGCGATAAATGGATAACAGACCTGTTTGAACTTAAAAAGCTTGTCCCATTCGCGGATGATGCAAAGTTCAGAGAGGAGTGGAGGGATATCAAGAGAAAGAAAAAAGAGGCACTGGCTTCTATTATATACGATATGACCGGTGTTAAGGTAAACGCCGATTCCATTTTCGATGTTCATGTAAAGAGGATTCATGAATACAAGAGGCAGCTTCTGAATATCCTCCATGTCATAACATTATATAAAAGGTTAAGATCGGGGAATGCCGGTGATTTCATCCCAAGGACCTTCATTTATAGCGGCAAGGCAGCGCCGGGGTACAAGATTGCCAAGGACATAATAGCCCTCATCAATTCGGTTGCTGATATAATTAACAACGATCCCTTGATTGAAGGGCTTATTAAGGTAGTCTTCCTTCCTAACTATAATGTCTCCCTTGCAGAGAAGATAATCCCTGCCGCTGATGTATCTGAGCAGATATCTACAGCCGGGACAGAGGCATCGGGTACAGGGTGTATGAAACTTGCGCTAAATGGCGCTCTCACAGTATGTACACTTGATGGCGCAAACATAGAGATGAAAGAGGAGATTGGAGATGAGAACATATTCGTATTCGGTCTTCAGGCTGGAGAGGTAGAAGATTTACGGAGAAACGGGTACAGCCCAGTTTCATATTATCAGTCAAACCCTGAACTGGCCGGTGCTATTGACATGATAGCAAGCGGTTATTTCACACCGGAGTGTATGGACAGGTTCCGGGATATCGTCAGGAACCTGCTTGAGAAAGACAAGTACATGGTGCTTGCTGATTATGCAGATTATGTAAAGTGCCAGGAAAGGGTATCCGCTATTTACAGGGACTGCGAAGAGTGGACAAGGAAATCCATACTAAATGTAGCCAGCATGGGCAAGTTTTCCAGCGACCGGACGATTAAGGAATATGCGGAAGACATCTGGGATGTAAAAGCAGGTAATGATATATCGTAGTGCTCCCCGGAGCAAGGAATTCTCTCCCGATAAACGGGAATCTCCTCCGCATTTTCGGGGATAGAATTTAATTCTCACCCCAATTTATGTCTACCCCGAAATTTTAAATTGCTATGTAATCTATTGAAAAATCAAGAAAAACAAAAAGATATTTCGCCCAAAGCACAGATGGCATTTCTCTTGCTTTATAACCACACTGTTTAACGTTTTTGAAGGAAGGAGACTTATGCTGACAGAGTTCGAAGATGAAATAATTACCTCACCGGGTCCTTGTAAATTTTTGAGCATAGCAAAGGAATTTGAGAAGGCAGGGGTTGTCAGCTATGCGATAGATGTATATACGAAGATAATTGATAAATATCCGGATACATTTGAAGCTGTGGTATCAAGGTTTGCGCTATTTTTGATTGCGAATAGATATGAGAAGAATGGGAAAAAAGAGCTGGCAATCCCGTTGATGAGACGATTGAATAACTGATATATGCAGGAAAAACGTAAATCTATGAGGTTGCCACTTGCTGCTACGGCTAAAATTGTTAATAGCAACTGTATCCCATTATATGCCTGTGCCAGGAATATCAGCAGAGGAGGTATCGGACTCTACGCGTGTTCACCGTTGGACGAAGATATGGATGTAAGTTTAGAGATTACATTCAAAGATATAAGGGGAAACAGCAAGGTAGAGACAGTGGATGGAAGGATAGAATGGCAGTACAAATGGAACTATATATATGTGATAGGGGCAAAATTTAATCAGTTATTGGATCATGAAGAGACACCGGGTCTGATGGAATATATAGAAAACTGCGAGAGGCTATTATATGAAGAATGAAGGACCCTGATCGCGCCTCTCCCGGTAAAGATTACGCGATCTCAGAGTTACACCGTTGTTCCGGCAGCCAGTTTGATCCAAAGATTGTCGAGCT
>Ga0209002_10001736_pt1 | contig 17591 bp, 19 predicted proteins | sample Rifsed16ft2_FD_184010 | JGI IMG/M metagenome (GOLD analysis project Ga0209002, IMG submission 184010) | Soil microbial communities from Rifle, Colorado, USA - sediment 16ft 2 (version 2) | ecosystem: Environmental > Terrestrial > Deep subsurface > Rock core/Sediment | place: Rifle, Colorado... | reverse complement strand
AGGCGGGCGTTTTCGGTGCGGCGGTCGATTCCGGGGAGACAGCGGGTAGTTTCTCGGTCCAGGATGACGTCGACTGAGAGGGAGTGCCAGCTCCCTCGCCATCGATGACGCCCACCACCGTGTTGATGGGCACCGTCTCGCCTTCCCCGACCCTGATCTCGGCGAGTACCCCAGCAGCGGGTGATGGGATCTCGGTATCGACTTTGTCCGTCGAGATCTCGAAGAGGAGCTCGTCGCGCTCCACTCGATCGCCCTGCTTCTTGTACCACTTGGTGATGGTTCCCTCCGCGATGCTCTCACCCATTTGAGGCATGATGATCGGTGTTCCCATCTTTCCAACCCCCGCTTCGACTAATAAGCGGCCAGTCTACGAGCCGCGTCTATCACGTCAGCCACCTGAGGAATGAAGGCATCCTCTAGCTCGGCACTGTAGGGCACGGGTGTGTCGGGCGCCGTAATCCTCAGTATCGGACCGTCCAGATCCTCGAAGGCCTCCTCGTTAATAAGGGCCGATATCTCGCCGGCCATACCTCCGGTGCGAGTGTCCTCGTGGAGGATCATGACTTTGTTGACCCGCCGTACCGACGCTAAGATCGTTTCCCGGTCGAGAGGCACCAGGCTTCGCAGATCGATCACCTCCAGATCGATTCCTTCCCGCTCCAGGGAGGAGGCCGCCTCCAGCGCCACGTACAGCATCGCTCCGTAGGTGATGAGGACGATGTCGCTTCCCGTCCGTCTGACGATCGCTTGTCCGAGTGGAACGACGAAGTCTTCCCGGGGAAGCTCTTCCTTGATGCGCCGGTAGAGGTACTTGTGCTCCAAGTACAAGACGGGATCCTCGTCTCTTATGGCAGCCTTCATCAATCCCTTGGCATCATGCACAGTGGCCGGAACCACGACCTTGATTCCCGGAGTGTGCACGAAATGCATCTCGGGGTTTTGAGAGTGGAAGGGTCCGGCACGCACGCCGCCTCCCGTCGGTCCTCGCAACACCAGCGGTACGCCCACCCCCCAACGATAACGACTCTTGGCCGCGAAGTTGGTAATCATGTTGAACGCGTTGGCGATGAAGTCGATGAATTGAAACTCCACGATCGGCCGGAGCCCCATGTAGGCGGCTCCGATGGCCACTCCCGTAAAGCCTTCTTCACTGATGGGTGTGTCGATCACCCGCTCTCGACCAAATCTCTCCAGGAAGCCTTGGGTGACCTTGAAAGCACCCCCATAGACTCCGATGTCCTCTCCCAAGAGGAGCACGCGCGGGTCCCTCTCCATCTCCTCCCACATGGCCTCACGAATCGCTTCCAGGTAGGTGATCTCAGCCATGATTCATTCCGCGAGCCTGACAGGAACATTCGACCCTCGATCATAGACCCCCGTCGTTGGGGACTCGCTCGCCGGCGGCGGCTCCTCTTCCGCGCGGCGTACGTCTTCAGCGATGAGCTTGGTGACCCGGGCGAGAATCTCTTTCTGCTCGGCGGGCCGCATCTGGGCATGTTCGATGAGAAAGGCTTCGAACTGGTCGACGGGATCGTTCAGCTCTCGATCCTCAAAGGCGAGCTTTCGCTGGCCCTCGCCCGGTTCATCGGCACCCGCCTCCGGGAACCGTTGGGCCGAAGCGGGCCAAACGGCCAGGATATCTTCGCGCATGCTGAAACGAGTCCGTCCCGCCGTCCGCGCTTCGATCACCGACGGCCCCTTGCCAATCCGCGCTCTCTCCAGCGCCGCCTCGACGACCTGCAACACCTGAAGCACGTCGTTTCCATCCACCATGACCGTCGGCAATCCGTAGGCCTTGAGACGCTCGTAATGATTCTGACCGGCCGGTGCAACGTACGCCGCGGCAGCCGGATCCAGGGGTTTTTTCTCGATAACCACCACCAAGGGGAGCTGGTGAACGGAGGCGAAGTTCAGACCCTCGTGGAAATCGCCGGTGGCCAGGGCTCTTTCGCCGACCAGCGCCAGAGCCACCCAATCCTTTCTTTGGACTTTGGCGGCGAAGGCAACGCCCGCCATGACCGCGACGTGTGCCGCCGGGTGCTCGGTGGGGGCCACCAAGCCGCGCTTCAGGTCGCAGAATTGGATGGATCCGTCGCGCCCACCCGAGGGACTCCCTCGCCGGGCCATGAAATGGGTCAAGATCTCGAACGGGGTGACTCCCCGGGCTAACAAAGCGGTGTTGCAGGGAACGGCGGAGGCGAGGACGTCCTGGGCTCGCAGTGGGTAAGTCGCTCCCAAACTGAGCGCTTCCTGGCCGGTACTGATGGGAAGTGCGCCGGACAGCTTTCCCGCCCGGAATAGTCGAGCCAGCTCTTCCTCGAGGCTACGAGTGAGCTTCAGGTAGTAGTAAAGCTCATGAAGCTGGTGCTTTCCAAATCTCGACATGAGATTCCTGGAGTAGGCTTTCAATGGATCGGGTGAGCATCACCCTTTCGAAGACGCGTCCGAACTCCAAAGACAGAGCATTCGCTACCGTCCCTAATGGAATCGGGCTTCCCACCACACTTTCCATGGAGGCCACTTCCCGGCCGACGATACCACACGGCACAATGCGTTTGAAGTAGCCGAGGTCGGTGGACACGTTGAGAGCGAACCCGTGGGAAGTGACCCATCGCGCCACCCGGACTCCCATCGCCGCCAGCTTTCCCTGCCCGTGCCAAACACCGGTCAAATGCGGCTCGCGGTGAGCCTCGATGCCGAACCGGGCCAGCGTGCGGATCAACATCTCTTCCAGCCGCCGGAGATAAAGGTGGACATCTGGTTGCATCTGCAGCAGGTCCAGGATCGGGTAGCCAACGATCTGGCCTTCACCGTGGAAGGTGACGTCACCGCCTCGATCGCACTGAACCACACTCGCTCCCAGCCGCTCCAGTTCGTCCTCCGTCGCCAACAAATGCTCCCTCTTTGCTGCCCGACCCAGTGTGTAGGTGGGCGGGTGCTCGACGAGCAGCAGAACGTCGGGAACAACGCGGGCCTGACGAAGCTTGACCAGCCGGCGCTGCAACTCCCAGACCTCTCGGTAGTCGCGACGTCCCAAATCGACCCGCAGACAGAGATCAGACATGGATCGCTTTTCCCTCCGTCGCGTGGGCAGCTTCCATGACGGACTCCGACAGGGTCGGGTGTGCGTGAACCGTTCGCATGAGCGATTGAACGGTGGCTTCGTGCTCGAGGGCCACCACCGCCTCGGCGATGAGATCGGTGGCGTGAGGTCCGATGATGTGGACTCCGAGCAGCTCGTCGTACTTCCCCTCGCTGACCACTTTTACGAAACCTTCGCGTTCATCCAAAATGCTGGCCTTGCTGTTGGCACTGAAGGGGAAACGACCGACCCTTACCTCGTATCCTTTTTCCTTCGCGGTAGCCTCGGTGATCCCCACACTCGCCACTTCCGGAGAGCAGTATGTACAGTTGGGCATGTGCTGGTAGTTGATGGGCATGACTTCCAGGCCGGCGATCCTCTCCACCGCCAGGATCCCTTCCGCCGAGCCTACATGGGCCAGCTGCTGAGAGGGAACGATGTCCCCAATGGCAAACACGTTGGGCGCCGAGGTCTCCATGAAACCATTGACGGGGACAAAGTCCTTTTCCGTTTGGATCCCCACCCGCTCCAGACCGATCCCCTGCGTTCGGGGCTTGCGACCCACTGCCATGAGCAGTTTTTCGGCGGTGCGCACTCCCGTCTCGCCATCCGGCGTGGTGAAGGTAACGGTCACCGCATCTTCCTCCCTCTTGACCTCCTCAACCCGAGTCCCGGTGAGCGTTTCAATGCCCCTCTTCTTGAAAGCCTTGTCCAGAGCCTCGGATACCTCTTCATCTTCCACCGGCAGCAGTCGCGGCAACATCTCGATGAGTGTGACCTTGGTGCCGAAACTGGCGAACATGGAGGCAAACTCCACTCCCACCGCGCCGGCGCCGATGATGACTAGCGAACCGGGCGGCGCGGGCAGGGATAGAATCTGGTCGTTCGCCAAGACGAGACGTCCGTCGATCTCGACTCCCGGGATGCTGCGCGGCACCGATCCGGTGGCAACGATGATGTTACTGGCAAGCACCGTCCTGACGCCGTCGTCTCCTTTGACCTCGACCTTCCCGGGGGCCAGGATGGAGCCGAACCCGCGCATCGTCTCGACGTTGTTCTTCTTGAAGAGGAAATCGATGCCCGCCGCCAGCCGGCGAACCACACGCTCCTTGCGTTTCTGCAGAGTGGGCCAATCGAGGCGTACACCTTCCACCACGATGCCGAGCTCGCGTGCGTGCTTGAGCTTGTCGAGGAGCTCCGCCGTATAGAGCAACGCCTTGGTGGGGATGCAACCCACGTGCAGGCAGGTACCCCCCAATGCCTTGTCCTTTTCCACCACGACCGTTTTGAGACCCAGCTGCCCGGCTCGGATCGCGGCCACGTAGCCGCCCGGGCCGCTGCCGATCACCGCGACGTCGTAAACGATCTCTTGCTGCTCCATAGGTTCTTTCTCCAGGCTGGCGCCTCTGGCGCCCACGGCGCCGCACGATATGCCGTTCGGGTGCGAAGCACATATTTTCGTCTTTTCTACGTCTTAGAGTAGTATTCCTTTCTCTGGCGAGTCGACTGGAAGGGCTTCTGCCTTCAACGACTTGACAGGCTTGGTGTTTTGGTCCCCGGTGGGCAGTTTACCCTCGGGCCGAGCCGGCAAGCAATAGAAAAGCGGCGTTGAGGGGAGCCTACTCCACCATCCAAGAAATCCATTGCGCCCACCAATCCCTGTGATAAACTACCGTTTAGCCTGCCGTGGCATCTATGTCGATTTGCTGGGCTTATACGGCTCACTCACCGCTTAAGACCAGACCGGGAGCCGGGTGGGAGTAGACCTCAATAGTGATACCGGCTCATCTCCACCCTTCGAAGGGGTCCAGAGCGAGTAGTCGAAGAACCCAGAAGAGCGAAAGCTCACGGGAGACAATGAAGGCCTACAAAAACTTCGTCGGGGGAGCGTTTGTACTCTCCAAGGGGACGAAGAGGGTCCCTAATCAGAATCCTTCCGATACCACGGACGTTCTCGGTGAGGTGGTCCTGTCGACCCGCGAGGAGTGCCGCCAAGCTATCGAAATCGCGGCGCGGGCCTTCCGCCCGTGGCGGGCGACGCCGGCGCCGGTGCGCGGCAAGATAGTGTCCCGAGCGGGTCAGATTCTTCGCCAGAACAAGGAAGCGATGGCCGCTCTACTCTCACGCGAGGAAGGCAAGACGCGGGCAGAGGCGGGCGGCGAAATCGAGCGCTCCATCAACGTGCTCGAGTTCAACGGAAGTCAGGCGGCTCGAATGAGCGGGGAGACCATCCCCTCCGAGCTTCCGAACAATTTCATCTATACCATCCGCCAGCCGCTCGGAGTGGTGGGAGCTATCACGCCCTGGAACTTCCCGGTGGCCATTCCGGCCTGGAAAATCGCGCCCGCCCTGGTAGCCGGCAACACGGTGGTTTTCAAACCGGCGACGCTGACGCCGGAGACCGCCACCCGACTGGTCGAGATCTTCGTGGAGGCCGGAATTCCACCCGGGGTATTGAACATGGTGATTGGCTCCGGTGCCGACGTGGGGGACGAGATCGTCATGAACGCCGCGGTGCGTGCCGTCTCCTTCACCGGGTCCAATCCAGTGGGTGTCAAGCTCTACGAGCAGGGCAGCCGGCGAGGGCTCCGCGTGCAGTGCGAGATGGGCGGGAAGAACCCGCTGGTCGTGCTGGAAGATGCCGATCTGGATCTGGCCGTCGCCTCGACGGTGAGCGGGGCCTTTGGCTCTTCCGGGCAAAGGTGTACCGCCACCAGCCGGGTGGTGGTCGTCGAGCAAGTCGCCAGTCGGTTCGTGGAAAAGCTGGTGGAACACGCCAAGACCCTTCGGGTGGGTCGGAGCGACGATCCCGAGACCGTCGTCGGGCCTTTGGTGGACAAGCATCAATATGATTCGGTTCTCGGCTATATCCGGACCGGCCTCGAAGAAGGCGCTCAACTGGTATGCGGCGGGAGCAAGGCCAGCGGCCCCGGCCTGGAGAACGGTTACTTCGTGGAGCCGACGATTTTCGATCGCACCACTTCCCGCATGCGGATCATCCAAGAAGAGATCTTCGGACCGGTCTTATCCGTTCAACGTGTGAAGGACTTCGACGAGGCCATCGAGGTGGCAAACTCGGTCTCCTTCGGATTGACATCGTCCATCTTCACCCATGACGCTTCCAAGATGTTCCGGTTCGTGGATGCCATTGAGACAGGAATCACCCACATCAACTCCCCTACTACCGGTGGTGAGGCACAGGTACCGTTCGGAGGCATCAAGGCCACTGGAATCGGCGATCGAGAGCAGGGATCCACCACTCTTGACTTCTATTCGGAAGTCAAGGTGGTCTACGTTGACTATACCGGTACCGAGCGTACCGGCCACCTGTACTGAGGTTGGATTGGGAAGCAGGCGAGTGTTTAAAAAGACGAAAGCGCGGGTCGCATCGAGTCGATCCAGATCCAGTAATAAGACGAAGAATAGGTCCGCTTCGGCTCTGCGGCGAACCCCTACCAAGAGTGTCCGTCCTAAGCATCTCAAAGTGGTCAAACCCGTGAAACCGGCACCCAAGAGCCCTCCGCCCCCACCGAAGCTGGTTCCGGTACCTTTTCCGGAAGGACTCCGACCCCAGAGAGGTCCGGAAACCAACGAGCGGTCGGCCCACCTCGAGAAGCTCAAACAGCTGTTCGAGTCCGCCCCCATTAGCCGTTCTTTGGGAATGACGCTGGGGTATTGTGAGAATGGGGTAGCCCGCGTCCGTTTACCCTTCCGCAAGGAGTTCGAGGAAGGACACGGGGTCATTCACGGTGGGTTGATCGGGCTCCTGGCCGACACCGCCGGCAACTTCGCGGTTGGCTCCGTATCCCCTGGCTCGACCGTCAAGACGGTGGAGTTCAAGATGAGCCTACTGGCGAGTGTCCAGGGCGATCTTCTGGCCATCGGCGAGGTGGTGCGCAAAGGGCGGACTCTGGCGACCTGCCGGTTGGAGGTCGTGGAAGGAAACGATCGCGTGGTGGCCATTGGACTGGCCACCTATGCGCTGCAAGCGGTGTAGCGACAGTTCCTTCTTCTCAGTTAAGCCTGGGAACGACCGCTAGGAGCAGATTCCTCTATCCGGGGTTTCCCCGGGCGCATCCCAGCGCCTTTCCCTTTTTCCAAATCCTAGCTCGCCCCCTGAAAGGTCGGCGACAACAGGAAATCTGGCCAGATGTCCGCGCTCATGGCACTCTGCCGGGTGGAGCACCACCTCTTGAAGCAGACAACCGTTCGTGACCCCTCCCGGGCAGGCCTCTGTATTCGTCCTTCCGGGCTGCGCCAGCCTTACTTACAGCTACTGCACGTCCTCGACTGGAACCCCTTGCTCCAGGAGGTCCATGGCCGTGGCGACGCGGAAGGCGTGCGGCAAGAGCTGGGTCGGGAGGCCTGCCCGCTGGTGCGTGGAGTTGCCGCCGAATTTCATACGTCGGCATCTTTGTGGGCGCGCATGTAGGAGCGCAGGATCGCATTGATGCGAGTCTGGTACCCCTTACCCTGCGTGCGAAACCACTCGAGCAGATCTGCATCGAGACGAATGGTCACGGTCTCCTTGGGCTGAGGCATAATGACCTTAGCTTCTTTCCAGAAGTCTTCATCGGTTGGATGAGCGTCCGGATCCGCTTCAATACCGCGACGGACTTGTTCGTCGGTCAAAGCGTCGACCTGATCCCAATCAGTCTTGCCTTTCGAGATGGTCGAAGTACGCTTTTTGCTCATGCTTTTCAGCCTTCCAAGCTGAGATGATGCGGCGTGTTTGTTCGTCCACGTCGGTATAGATCACAGTGGCCGGACGACCCTCAGCCAACCCAACTGCATACCAACGTTCTTCCCGGTAGTCGAAACGGTCATCGAGCCGTTCGAGGGTTGGCCCATCGAATATCTTGACGGCGTCCTCAAAGGCGATCTTGTGGACGCGAAGATTCCACACCGCCTTATCTACGTCCCAAGTGTACCGCATTTGGCGCATTTACACAATGTATTTACGACGGGCAAGACCTTGCAGGGGTTTCGGAGAATCGGTTCACGGAGACGCCGTAACCGGTCGGGGTCTCTGAGCACTTGCTTGTTCATCGGCAAGGAGAGCGGGCCCCGATCCGCACCCTCCTCGAGAATCCGACCTCACTCCTGTCCCAGATCGCTCACGAAATCCCACATTTCCTCGAACAGTAGCTCTTTGTGATCCGTCAAGCGGTGATCCCCTCCGGCGATGAGGGTGAGCTTCGAGCTCTGGACTTTTTGCGTGAAGTTGCGAGACAGTCGGTAGGGAACAGTTTCGTCCTGCGTACCGTGAAGAATGAGGGTCGGGGTGTTGAGCTTCTTGACCAGGGTGGCAATCGAATAGTGGGCCTCGTCTTGGACGAAACCGTACCCCAGGTCGAACTCGGCGTATTCGGTGACCAGATGCGTCTTTCCCTCTTCCCGCCACCGCTGAGCCCCGCTGCGCCCAAGGGATAGAAGGAGCCTCCCCGCCAGCTCGAAGGCGGGAGCCACCAGCAGGTTCGCGGTGACGCGACCGGGATGGAGTGCGGAGTACCAAAGCGCGGTGAGCCCACCCATCGACGAGCCCACCAGGAAGACCGAGGAAAAGGGGCCGGCCTCCTGACGGACGAAGCGGAGTCCGCGATCCAGGTCGCTCAGATTCCGCGTCAAAGACAATCCGAGAAGCTCTCCTTCCGAGTCGCCGTGACCGGTCAAGTCCAAGCTGGCAAAGGCCTCTCCTCGCCGAGCTACTTGGCGCGCGAAGTAAAGAGCCTTCTCGCCTCGTCGGTTGGAGTTGAGACCATGGACGAAAAACCAGAGCCTTGAGGACTTGCCGGCGGGGGGGAGCAGATCGAGGGCCAGCCTCGCCTCATCGTCTTTCTCGGGCTCGATCCAGCGAGGTGGGCTCTCCTGCACGTTTGATACTCCGGGGCGGGAAGTGTGCACCCCGGAGAAGGAAATCGATAACCTAGTGTAACGTGAGCCCTTGGCGAGGGTCAACGGAGGATCGCCGCCGCCATGAACAAGGGCTAGCGACTAGGGATGGTCTTGGTCTTTCTTGCGGTTCCACCAGGCGAAGACCGCGGGGACGATGGTTAGGATCAAGAACCACTGCGCGTGCTCGAGAAGAGTCCGGCCGAACCGCACCATGCTCGTTCTCATGAACTCCTGCGCTTCCGGATCGTTGGCATGCTCGGCAATCGCCAATCCACCCAGCGCATACGCCTTGGCGATGGCGACGCCGCCCAGTGCACCCTGCCAGGCAATCGCCAGTCCCCCCAGGGCGTAATAGCCGATGGCGAGACCCCCTATCGCATAGCCTCCCAGCGACATTCCTGCTAACGAAACCAGTCCCAGAGCCAACCCACCCAGGCTGATCCCTCCCCAAGCGACTCCCCCGACCGAGAAGACGACACCGAAGGCGATGTCTCCCACCGCCACCCACCCTCGGGCGACCCCCCGCCGCACGCGGCCATCGACGATCTCCGCGGTGCGCACGTGGATGAGTGGCAGTCCTAACAGCGAGGCGTTCGATCGATAGTCCATGAAATCTTCTCCCTGACGTTCATACCATATGGGCAGCCCTCTAACCCAGAGTGTTACGCGCCCTTCGAAAGATGCGGTGAAACATGGGTCGGGTCAACTTTCCGGTAAACGTATTCTGTTGGCTGGGATGATAGCTCGCTAGAAGCAAGAGGCCGCCGACCAGCGTAACCGCCTCTCCGTGCCCGAAATGGGGACGCGGCTTCACGACCGGATGCCCCGCCTCCTGCCACGCCGCCAGAAACCCTTGGAAGGCGATCCGCCCCAGCGCGATGACCACCCGTATCCGTGAGAGCAGACCGAGCTCAGAGACCAGATAGGGCCGGCAACGCGTGAACTCCTCCGGCGTCGGCTTGTTGGCCGGGGGAGCGCAGCGCACGGCGGCGGTGATGAAAGCGTCCTGCAAGGTGAGCCCGTCGTTCCGATGAATCGAGCTCGCCTGACTCGCAAACCCGAAACGATGAAGTGCCTGGTAGAGCCAGTCGCCGCTCCGGTCACCGGTAAATACTCTGCCGGTTCGGTTGCCACCATGAGCCGCCGGGGCGAGACCGACCACCAGGAGCCGAGCCCGAACGTCACCGAACCCGGGCACCGGCCTCCCCCAATAGTCCTCCCCAGCGAATCGACGTGTTTTGAGGCGGGCCACTCGCTCTCGATGCTCGACCAGCCGGGGGCAGAGACGACAAGCGACTATCTTTCGCTCCAGCGCGACCAGGCTCGTTTTCGACATGGGTCCCCGCGCACCTTGGTTGAAACGCGTATCATACTGGCCTCCGACGATGAGTTGAAGCGCTCAACTCCGTTTGCAGATAGGGCCCCACTTGATAGACAATGGCGCAGCAAGCCAACCGGAGGACGGAAATGGGGCTACTGAAGATTGCCAGCATACCCGCGGCGATCGTAACCACCCAATCCTCGGTCATCGAGGCCGTTCAGCGCATGAGCGAGAAAGGGGTGGGGGCGGTGGCCGTCCTGGACAAGAACGAGCTCGTCGGCATATTCACCGAGCGGGACCTGATGAATCGGGTCGTCCTGGAAGGGCGAGACCCCAAGACTACCACGATGTCAGAGGTCATGACGCGGGAGGTCGAGACGGTTCGCAAGGACATGCTGGTCGGAGAGGCGTTGCGCCTCATGGTGGAACGGCGTTTTCGCCATCTTCCCGTCGTCGGTTCCGACGGCCGGGTGCTCGGGATCCTGTCTGTCCGGAACGTGCTCCAGCACACGGTTGAGGATCTGAGCGACCAGCTCGACTCCATGGTGAACTTCTTCTCGGCGGACGGCCCCGGCGGATAAGCCGGATAAGCCGGACGGAGAAGACATCCGGGTACAGCGGGCCGGTCTGAAATTCGACCAACTCGACCCAACTCGACCCAACACAACCGGGCGCGGTTCGTTGAAGAGCCATACGACCTACCTCACCATGAACGTCCCGGCTCGAATGGACTTCGTCAACATCACCCCGGACGTGGAGAAAGCCGTCCGGGGAAGTGGCGTTCGCGAGGGATTGTGCCTGGTCAATGCCATGCACATCACCGCATCGGTCTTCATCAACGACGACGAGCCGGGCCTTCACCAGGACTACAAACGCTGGCTGGAATGGCTGGCTCCCTTCGATGCGAGCCCCGAACGCTATCATCACAACCGAACCGGTGAGGACAACGGCGACGCCCACCACAAACGTCAGGTCATGGGTCGGGAGGTCGTGGTGGCCATCACCGAGGGGAAGCTCGATTTCGGTCCCTGGGAGCAGATCTTTTACGGCGAGTTCGACGGGCGTCGTCCCAAGCGGCTTCTCATCAAAATCATCGGCGAGTAGACGATGAATCTCCGTGAGATTTGCTTTCTTTGCCGTGGCTACAGAGTTTCTCTAGCAACCGCCGCCTGTCTCGGGGCGCTATGGATTTCGTGCGGCTCCAGGAAAGAGGTCCAGCCCCCTCCTGCGCCTCCGCAGGCCGCGGCGATTCCCGGCCAGACCGTGCCGCCCGAGCCACCCGCCGCCGGATCCGATTCTCCATATCAGGCCCTGGCGGAGATCGAGAGCGAGTACGCCGCCCTGCTCGAGCAGCTTGCGGGGGGAGAGCTGGTGGAAAAGGAGGCGTTCGACGCGGTTGGGGAGCGCCTTCAAAGGGCGGCCCAGCAATGCGCCGCGACCGAAGGCTGTGATCCGGGCCGATTCCTCGAGGCCACGTTCAGACTGCTTGGACAGCAGAACGAAGCCCTTGCCGGACAGGTCGCTCGCTTCGAGACCATCACCGAACAACAAGAGTCCCTGGACTCGGCAGAGCTCCCGCGAGAGCCGGGAACGTCGCCCTTCGTCGCGGCAATGCCTGAGCTGGGAAACGCCGTCTCCCTTCTTCGCGGTACGGACCTGCGTGACATCATCGGTCTGAACGGTCCGGTCAAGGCCGCCCTCGACGACTGGCTGACCTGGATGCGCCCCATGCTCATGGAGTCCTTCGAGAACTACCAATACCTCCGCAGCAAGATCGCGCCCGTTTACGAAGAGGCTGGTCTTCCCGAAGCGCTGCTCTTCGCCATGATCGCGACCGAGACGGGTGGCAGAGTGCACTCTTTCTCCCACGCCGGGGCGGCGGGACTTCTGCAGTTCATGCCCCAGACGGGAAGACGCTATGGCCTGCAAACGGTGGATGGATTCGACATGCGTCTCGATCCGGTGGCGGCCACGCGGGCCAACGTGGCCTACCTCAACGACCAGTTCGAGGCGCTGAGCAACGGTCTGGAAAACGTTCTGGCCGCCTACAATGGTGGAGAGTACCGCATGGGGCGCCTGCACCGGCAAAACGGAAGGGCGAGCTTCTGGGATCCGCAGATCTTCTACCGTCTACCCCAAGAAACGCGCGAGTACGTACCGCGCATCCTGGCGGCGGCGTGGCTCTTTCTCCACCCGGAGGACTACAACCTGGAGTTTCCAGGCCTCTCTAACGAAACGGCTGAGCTCGTCCTTCGCAGGGACGCCTCCCTCGGAGAGCTGACCATCTGTTTGGCGCAAGCGGAGAGTCATAACGGTTGGTTTCGCACCCTGCGTAATCTCAATCCCCGGCTCACCCCGGGAGAGCGAGTGAAGGCCGGCGAGACCATCGAGATCCCACGGCTCCTTCTTCCTTTCTACCAAGAGAATTGCCTGGACGGCGAGCTCGTCCAAACCGCCGCCGAGCTACACGAAGCCAACTACCCTTACGGCGAGTTGGACGTCTACACCGTCCGGCCCGGTGATACGCTCGGTCGCATCGCGTCTCGCTACCAGTGTGTGAGCACGCGCGAGCTCGCCGACATGAACGAGATCCGGGCCCCCCGCTACCTCATCCGGGTGGGACAACAGTTGAGAATCCCCGGCTGCCCATAGCCCCCGTCGCTGTCGCACATCCGCGGCGCGGTTCCCGGCTCCCCGGCACTTGCGGACCGCCGGGCGATGAGAGAATATCGGTCCCCGACTGTGGGAGGAGGGGTGTGCTCCCCTCCGTCACGGACCTTCATCGGGAATAGCCTCGGTTTTCGCACGAAGGATCAAGCTCTCATTCAGGGGGTGAACGTCATGCCAGTCGTCAAAGTCATCGAAGTTCTGGGGATCTCGGAGAAGTCGTGGGAAGACGCCGCGACGCAGGCGCTCAAGGGCGCCACCAACACCATCCGCAACATCACCGGCCTCGACCTCGTTTCTCAGACCGCGAAGGTGAAGGACGGCAAGATCACGGAGTATCACGCCACGTGTAAGGTTGCCTTCCGGGTCGAATAACCGCACACCGGCGGAAAGCGCGAAGTTGAGAGGAAGAAGGGAGGGGCACTCTGCGCTGGAGAAGGGGTGACCGAAGCTCCAATGTCGAAGACCGCCGCTTTCAGACCGGCGGCCGGATGGGCGGCCGATCCATCGGATTGGGCGGTCTCTTGCTCCTCTTGGCATTGAGCTTCCTGTTCAAGGAGAATTTCTTCGCCTTGCTCGGCCCAGCACTGGAGACCGACCTCACACCGGTACCCGGCGAGAGCACCGCCCCCCAGCAGGCCTCACCGGAAGAGGAGGAGCTCGTCGACTTCATGTCGTTCGTCCTCGACGACACGCAGGAGACCTGGTCACGGATCCTGGCGAACGACGGGGGTTACCAAGACGCTCAAATGGTGCTCTTTCGCGGTGCGATTCAATCGGCGTGTGGTTTCGCCCAATCGGCCACCGGGCCCTTCTACTGCCCGGCGGATCAGAAGGTCTATCTCGACCTCGGTTTTTTCGAAGAGCTGCGGCGCCGTTTCGGGGCTCCCGGTGATTTCGCACAGGCCTACGTCATAGCACACGAGATAGGACATCACGTGCAGACCGTCCTTGGAATCGAGAACCAGGTTCGTCAGGCCCAGGGATCCCGTCCGGGCCAAGCCAACCAGCTCTCGGTTTTGATGGAGCTACAGGCCGACTGTTTGGCCGGCGTTTGGGGACACTCGACCGCGCAGCGGGGGATTCTGGAGGGTGGAGATATCGAAGAGGGTCTCGATGCCGCGGCTGCCATTGGTGACGATCGTATTCAGAGAATGTCCGGGGCCGAGGTGATGCCCGATTCGTTCACCCATGGTTCTTCCGAGCAACGTGTGCATTGGTTCCGGCGCGGTCTCTCCTCGGGAAATCCCGAGGATTGCGATACGTTTCAGAATTGACACCGTCGGGGCCCGATGTATCAAGGACTGTCGGCTCAGACGTGGATCTCCACGATATCGCCCTCCTAGAGCGCAGATCTTTCAGACCTACCGTGTGTGCAGGACTAAAGTCCTGCGCTACTGCGTCGGCCGCGGCGGAGCGACCAGCGTCCCGTCGGCGTTCCGCACTTCAGAAGCGCCCAGATTGAGCTTCTGCAGATCCGCCCTGATCTTCGCGCGGTCGCCGACGGCAATGACGAGCAGCTTGTCCGGTACGAGGTACTTCTCAGCGGCCGCTTTCACCTGGTCGGCGGTGACGGCCGACACCCGTGCGGGCAGCTTGGTGTAGTAGTCGAGCCCTAGATCGTAGATGTAGATGTCTGCGGTGCTCGCGGTCACGCGCGCGCTGGTCTCGAAGACGGCCGGCAACGAGCGCACCTGCGAGTCCTTGGCCAGGCTGAGCTCCTCGGGCGTTACCAGCGCCTCGCGAATCCGGTTCACTTCCTTGAAGATTTCCGAAACGGCCGGGCCCGTCACGTCGGTGCGCACGCCGGACGAAATGAGGAAGGGACCGGCCGCGCGGCGGAACACGAACTGTGATCTCGCCCCGTACGTGTAGCCGTGCTGCTCCCGCAGATTGAGATTGATGCGGCTCGAGAAGAGCCCGCCGAGCGTGTCGTTCAGGATGCTGAGCACCTCGTAGTCGGGTGTCGCACGGGGCACGCCAATCGAAGCGACGCGCACCTGCGTCTGCGGTGCGTTCGGTTTGTCGACGAACACGACCCGCGCACCGGTCGTCGCGGGATTGCCGAGCGACGGCTGCGCCGGCGCACCGCGCTGCCAGTCACCGAACGCTTTCTCAACGAGCGGCTTGAGATCGGCCACGGTCACCTGGCCGGAAACAACGAGCGCCGCGTTGTTCGGTACGAAATTCTTGGACCAGAGCCCCTGCATGTCCTCGCGCGTCATCGCAGTGTTCGACCCTTCGGTGCCGAGCTCCGGATATCCGTACGGATGCGCCGACCCATAGAGCGCAGCGTACATCGCCGTGTTCGCAACGAGGCTGGCGTTCTCGCGCTGCTGCACGAGGCTCGCGAGGCGGCTGCGGCGCTGCCGATCGATCTCTTCCGCCGGAAAGCTCGGACGCCGGACGACGTCAGCCATCAGGTCGAGGAGCGCCGGAAAGTTGCGGGCGAGCGAAACGGCCGTCACCTGCGACGCGTCCATGGTGGATGATGTGTTGAGGGAAGCACCGAGCTGCGCAACCTCGTCGGCAATCTGCAGCGCAGAGCGGGTCGTCGTGCCTTCATCGAGCATCGCAGCCGTGAAGTTCGCAAGGCCCGGTTTGTCGGCAGGGTTCGCGCCGCTCCCAGTCTTTACCACCAGTGCCGCCGACACGATCGGCAGGCCACGCCGCTCGCTTACGAAAACGGTTAGCCCGTTCGCAAGCTCGAACGAGCTCGGAACTGGAATCTGGAGCGCCTTCGCTTCGGTGGCCGCTGGCGGATCATTTCGCCAGGGTTCGTCGGGATTCACCGACTCTGCGCCCGCGCCGGGAGCCGTCCTCGCCTGCCTAGGCGTCGGCACCGGCGTTCCCAAGTCCTGCTGGCCTGGCACGCCGTGCACGACGACGCGCGCGGTTGGCGCGAGCTGCTGTTGGACGAAATTCTTTACCGACGCCGGCGTCACGTCGCGGTAGCGCTGCAGATCGTTCGCCAGATAGCCCGGATCGCCGAGGTAATGGTTGTACGTGTTGAGCCGGTCGGCCACGCCGCCGAAGCCGCCGAGCGTCTCCAGCCCCTGAATGATTCGCGTCTCGACAATGTTGCGTGCGCGGTCGACTTCCGCTTGATCGGGACCCGATTCGCCGAACCGGGTGAGCTCTTCGTCGATCGCCTTCTCAATCTCCTCTGGCGAATGGCCGGGCCGCGCAGTCGCCTGAATCTGAAACACCGACCCGAGGACGAGCGAGTACTGCGTCGCCGACACGTCCTGCGCAATCTGCTTCTCGTAGACGACCTTCTTGTACAGCCGGCTCGATCGGCCGCCGCCGAGCGCGACCGACGCGATGTCGGCGTCGGCGTCGCCTGGCTTGAAAATCGGCGACGTGAGCCACGCCATATACACGCGCGGCAGCTCGATGCGATCCGGCACGACGGCCCGTCGCTCCGCGGTAATCGGCGGCGTCTGCACGGACGGCTTCGGCACGGCCGGGCCCTGTTTCAGCGTGCCGAAGTACTTCTCGACGAGCTCCTTCGTCGCGGCCTTGTCGATGTCGCCGACGATCGCGAGGCTGGCGTTACCGGGCGCGGAGTACAGCTTGAAGAAGTTCTTCACGTCGTCGAGCCTGGCGGCCTGGATGTCGGCGTGGCTGCCGATCACGTTCGCGTAGTACGGATGCTCCTTCGGAAAGAGCTGGTGAGACAGCGCCTCTTCGACCATGCCGTACGGCTGGTTTTCGACGCTCTGGCGGCGCTCATTGCGCACGACGTCCTGCTGGTTCGAGAGATTCGCCTGATCGACCTGGTCGAGCAGGTACCCCATGCGATCGGACTCGAGCCACAGCGCCAGCTCGAGCTGATTGGAGGGCACCGTCTCGAAATAGTTCGTGCGATCGAAGTCGGTGGTCCCGTTGATGCTGCTGCCGCCGGCACCCTCGAGCGTCCGGAAGTGCGTATCGCCGGGCACGTGCTTCGAGCCCTGGAACATCATGTGCTCGAAGAGATGCGCGAACCCGGTTCGGCCCGGTTCTTCGTTCGCCGGCCCGACGTGATACCAGAGGTTCACCGCGACGAGCGGCAGCCGGTGGTCTTCCGAAAGGATCACCTCGAGCCCGTTTAGCAGGGCGTATTTCTCGAAGTCCAGCTTCGGCGTGTCGGGCGTCCGGGACGGCTGGGACTGTTCGGCACGGTTGCATGCCGGAGCGGCAACGACGAGCGCCGCGGCGAGGATCGCGTACAACCACTTATTCAGCTTCATGAGAGCTCCATTGGCTAGCTATAACCAGCGCGCCACTCACTCGAGCAGCCGCGCGGCATTTCCAGCGACCGAGCGCAGGCTCGGCCTCCAGCCGAGCGCACGTGCCCGTGGACTTCTGACGATTTGATCGAGCGACAACGCCTCGGCGTAGCGCCCATCTTGGTGCGCGCCTCGTCGAGCGGCACGTGCTGAGCGTCGGGCCGGACGGGCTCGTAGGGCTTGATCGCCGCCACGATGTCGTTCAGCCGCTCATCGCCTTCGTCGTTGGCGTGGTACACGCCGGCCGCGTCCTCGCGGGCAACCAGCCGCGCGTACAGATCCGCGAGGTCGCGATCGTAGACGAAAGCATAGGAGATTTCACGCTTGTCGCGCAAACGGCAGGAGGTCCGCA
>Ga0209002_10001735_pt1 | contig 17593 bp, 11 predicted proteins | sample Rifsed16ft2_FD_184010 | JGI IMG/M metagenome (GOLD analysis project Ga0209002, IMG submission 184010) | Soil microbial communities from Rifle, Colorado, USA - sediment 16ft 2 (version 2) | ecosystem: Environmental > Terrestrial > Deep subsurface > Rock core/Sediment | place: Rifle, Colorado... | reverse complement strand
CCTCAAGGCCGAGTTGCTGCAGAAGACCGGCTCCTTCAAGGTGCGGGGCGTGCTCAACAAGCTGCTCGCCATGGATCCGGCGGAACGCTCCCGCGGCCTGGTGTCGCTCTCCGCGGGCAACCACGCGGCGGCGCTGGCCTGGGGCGCGAGGGCCGTGGGGACCACGGCCGCCATCGTCATGCCCGCCACCGCCGTACAATCCAAGATCGACGCGACACGCGCCTACGGCGGCGAGGTGGTGCTCACCGAAGGGAACCTCCTCGACGCTTGCCTGTCGCTCCAGCGGGAACGCGGTCTCACCCTGGTGCACCCGTTCGACGATCCGGCGGTGATCGCCGGTCAGGGGACCACGGGCCTGGAGATTCTGGAGGACCTACCGGACGTCGATCTCGTCCTGGTGCCGGTCGGGGGAGGAGGCCTGTTGAGCGGCATCGCCGCCGCGATCAAGGGCCGACGGCCCGACACGCGCGTCGTGGGCGTGGAACCCACGGGCGCCGATACCGTCTACCGCTCCCTGAAGGCGGGTAAGCCGCTCCGGCTGGAGGGGAAACCCCGGACCGTGGCGGACGGGCTCGCGGCCCCGTTCGCGGGCGAGCACACCCAGGCCCAGATCGGGCGGGACGTTGACGAGGTGGTCCTGGTGGAGGACGAAGCGATTCTGCGGGCGCTCAAGCTCATCATGGAGCGCGCCAAACTGGTCCCGGAACCCGCCGGGGCGGCCGGGTTCGCGGCGCTCCTGGCTGGTGCAGTCACGACGGACCCCGGTCAGTGCCTGGCGTGCGTGGTGAGCGGCGGGAACGTGGACCCTGCCCTGCTCCGCCGAATTCTCTAGAAGCCGCCTCTCGCACGTCCTGCGCCCCAGGCCTATTTTCCGTTCGCCTCCAGATGGCCGAGCTCCAGGAACGCCTCCAGCGCGCCTTAGGCGACGCCTACCGCCTCGAACGCGAGATCGGCGGCGGTGGGATGTCGCGGCTGTTTCTCGCGACGGAGGCCTCGCTCAACCGCCAGGTAGTCATCAAGCTCCTCCCGCCGGAGATGGCCAGTGACGTAAGCGCCGCGCGATTCAACCAGGAAGTGGAGCTCGCCGCGCACCTGCAGCACCCCAACATCCTGCCGGTCCTCACCGCGGGCGCCACCGACGACCTGATCTACTACGTGATGCCGTTTGTGCCGGGCGAGTCGCTCCGCCAGCGACTCATCAGTCATGGCAAGCTGCCGCTGGACGAAGCGACCGACATTCTCCGGGAAGTCGCGGACGCCCTGGCCTACGCCCATGCGCACGGTGTGGTGCATCGCGATATCAAGCCGGAGAACATCCTCCTCCAGCATGGGCACGCCGTCCTCACGGATTTTGGGATTGCCCGGGCGGTGACCGAGGCGCGAAGCGGCGGCCGACTCACCGCGACGGGGATGGCGGTGGGGACGCCGGGGTACATGTCCCCTGAGCAGGTCGCCGGCGAACGACACCTCGACGCCCGGGCAGATGTGTACTCGTTGGCGGTCGTGGGCTACGAGATGCTGACCGGGCAACAGCCCTTCACCGGTCCCAGCATTCAGGCGGTGATGGCGGCGCATCTCACTGAAGAGGCGACGCCTCTGCACGAGCTGAGGCCTGACGCGCCTCGAAGCCTCCAGACCACCATCGCCAGGGCCCTCGCCAAGAAACCGGAGGAGCGTCTCCAGACGGCGGCCGAGTTCCGTGACGCCGTGAAGGTGGCGACGGGACCGCGCCCGACCGCACACGCTGGTACGCGAACGAGGTGGGCCATGGCGAGCGGGGTGGCGGCCCTGGCCATCTTGGCCGCGGTGGTGCTGTGGCCGCGGGGGTGGCACGCTGAGGGCGATCCGCGGCGCAGTATCATCGTCTTCCCGTTTGATACCCGGACCGGCGATCCCTCGCACGACTGGCTCAGTGAGGCCTCGATGAATCTCATGAGCCTTGGCCTGGCGCACTGGGAGGATCTCCGGGTGGTTGACGACGAACGGACCGCGTCACTGCTCCGCCGCCGCAACCTGGCGGACGCCGCCTCGCTCGATCTGGAAGACGCCATCGAGATGGCCCGGGAGGCCGGCGTCGGAACGCTGGTACTCGGCGACCTGCGCCGCGAGAATAGCGAATGGATCGTGGAATCCAAGGTGCACGACGTCGCTTCGGGCGACCGCATCATGACCGAGATCGTGCGCGGGGTGACGGACGATCCTCGCCTGCTGTTCGATTCGGTGGTCACCCGGCTCCTGAACCTGAGCGGGGCGCCCGCTGGCACCCGCCCGGACGTCGTGGCGCAGACGACCCGCTCGCTCGAGGCCTACCGGCAGTACCTGGCCGGCATACGGGCGCTGTTCCAGTTCCAGCTCGACGCCGCCGATTCCGCTTTCCACCGTGCCACAACCATAGATTCGACGTTTGCGCTGGCGTATATGCGCCAGAGCACGGTCGAGGGCTGGCGGGCGGGGGCCGGAGACCCCAACCGGCGTCGAGCGCTCAGCGCGCAGGCGGAACGCCACGGGGGATCGCTCCCACCGCGGGTTCGCTCGCTCATCGCGCTCCAGCTGGCCATCGACAATGAGCAGTGGGCCCGCGGCCGGTCGATCGCCGGACAGCTCATTGCCCGGGACTCCGGCGACGTAGAGGCCTGGTACCAGCTGGGAGAGACACACTTCCATCAGGGAGCAACCGCCTTCCCACACCCCGACACGCTGGGCAATGCGGGGAAGGCGTTGCGCATATTCGAACGGGTCCTGGCCCTCGACTCGACCTACATGGTGGCTTACCGCCACATCGTTGACGCACTGGGGTACTGTGCGCAAGCCACCGCGAACTACCTGTGCCTCGCCGACTCCGCGGTGTACGGGTCGTCCGCCGAACTGAGAGCGAAGTTCGGGGCCACCAACGTCGACCGGCTGCGCCACGACGCCGGCCAACAGCGCATCGAAGCAGCCTACGCCTGGGCGTCGGCTGCCCCGGAAAGCCCAGTGGTTCGGAAGTATCTGATCGAGGTGCTGATCGGCGCAGGCCTGTACCGCGAAGCCGAAGTGGAGACCGAGCGGCTGGCGTCGCAGGGCTTGGGGGCACTCGCTGCTGTGCTTCGGGCACAAACCCTCCTGGGGCAAAAGCGGTTCCGCGAGGCCGGACGAGCGATGCAGGAGGCGCTCGGCGCCGCGTCGGATGAACAGATCTTGTCCTACCACCAAGCGCACTGGGGCGCTGGCGTCACGCTCGCCGCTGCGGGGCTGGTGCATGAAGGCCTCCGGACCGAGCGCCGCGTCTGGGATCTTTGGGGGGTGGCGAGACCCGGCTGGGCGGACGCGGACGGTAACCGGATCACCCTCCCCAAGCGCGTATGGCGGCCGGGCGTCGCGCTTGCCATCCTGAGTCAGGCCAGCGCGGACAGCGCAAGCGTCCGCGCGCTGGCCATGGAGTCGCTCGACAGCATTCGAGCGGCGTATGGGTACGATTCCGTCGCCTACGGAAAGGTCGTCGCCCGCCAGTCGGTCTACCTCGTGGCCTATCTGGCCTCGCGGGACACGGTGGTCTTGAAGCGATGGATCCACGACTCGCGCTCCCCGATGTGGCGCAGCTCCGAGGCGCACCTCGCCATGAAGCGCGGCGATCGCGCGCTCGCCCGAGAGCTTGCATCTCAGCACTTCAGGCCTGCCGAGCCGATCCGCACGGGTCCTTCCGCGACCATCAGCGAGGACGTTGCCGACGCATACGCGTGGGCCGACCTCTTGGCCGAGCTCGGCGAGCTCGACCGCGCCGTGCAGGCGTACCAACGGCTCGACGCGGCGGCTTACGGCGTAGCCTTCTGGGGAGTGGGAAACTACTGGGGCCTCCTGGTCCGGTCGTACGCGGAACGGGGGGCCCTGTACCAGCAGCTCGGCAATCGTGCCAAGGCGATCGAGATGTACCAGAAGTTCGTGGACGCGTGGAGCGAGGGCGACGAGGTGGTGCAGCCGATGGTGGAGCGGGCCCGGCGGGCCCTGGCCGGGTTGCGCGGCGAGGTGGTGGACCCCGAAAAGCGCTAAAAACAGCGAGGCCCGGCGAACGGTGCCCGGGCCTCGATGCACATCCGGCCAATCGCTCACTACTTGCCGTTGGGCTCGATCAGCACCTGCCGGGGTTTGGCCTTCTCCGCCTTGGGCAACGTGATCGTCAGGACGCCATCCTCGAACCGGGCCGTGATCTGGTCGGGATTGACCCCGCCCGTCTGTCAGTCTTGCAGAGCCGCCTTGATATCCTCCAGGCACATTTCCATCCGGTCCATGTGGGTGCGGAAGGAGACTACGCAGATGCGCAGCACGAACCGGTCCCCCAGCATGGTGCCGGTAAGATGGACCCGATTCCGGGCATTGATCCGCTCGAGGAACGCGCGGTTCAGTCGATTGAGGGCCTCCGGGTCCGTTGCCGGCCGGCCAAGCCGGAAAGCGACGGTCGAGAGCTGCGGGTCGGCGACGACTTCGATGGCGGGCGCCAGCCCGTGTAACTCGCGCGTCACCCAGGCCGCCAGATCCAACTTCTCATCCAAGGCCCGCCGGAAGGCGGCCGCCCCGTGGAGCTTGAGGGGCAGCCACACCCGGAGACCCCGCGGCGGGCGCGACAGCTCAGGCGACACCTGGCAGAAGTCCACCAGGTCCTGCGTGTCCTGCATGGCGGGGAGGTACTCGGCGGTCAGCGCGTGCGCCTGCCGGAGCCGCTCCCCCTCGCGCACCAGCAGTGAACCCGTGCCGTACGGCAGGAAGAGGGCCTTGTGAGGATCAAGCGTGATGGAGTCCGCCCGCGAGATCCCGTGCATCACCTGCCGGCCGCGCTCGGTGAGCATGAAGAACCCACCATACGCCGCATCCACATGGAGCCAGAGGCGCTCCCGGGCGGCGAGGTCCGCCAGTGCGTCGAGGTCATCCACCGCGCCGGTGTTGGTGGTGCCGGCGTTGCCCACGATGAGAAACGGCTGGGAGCCTGACCGGACGTCGGCCTCCATCCGCTCCGCTAAGGCCGGCACCCGGATCCGGAACCGATCGTCGCTGGGCACCGCCCGGACATTCGCCGCCGGGAATCCCGCCAGCCCGGCGGCCTTTTCCACCGAGTGGTGGGTTTGATCGGATGCGTAGATGGTGCCGCGAAGGAACTGCTCGCCCAGGAGCTGGTGGCGCGCGGTGACGATCGCCCCGAAGTTGGCCAGGGACCCGCCGCTGGTGAGGAATCCTGAGGCGCCTGCCGGGTATCCCACGATGTCCGCAAACCACCGGATCACGTTGGCTTCCAGCTGCACCATCCCCGGGGCCGCGGCCCATACGCCGACGTACCGGTTGACGGCGTCGCCGATATAGTCGGCTACGGCCGTCTGGAGCAGGCCGCCGCCCGGGATGTAGGCCAGGTATCCGGGCCCCGCGGTGTTGAACGCTGTGGGAACCACGCGGTCAAACAACAGACCCAGGAGGCTCTCGAACGAGGTGCCCCCCTCCGGCAAGGACTCCACCAGGGAACGAGCCAACTCGATACCGCCGGAGACGTTTGCGGCGGGCTGACTTGGCAGCGTGTCAACGAACCGGGCGATGCGCTCGGTGGCGAGCTGAATCAGCCGGCGAAGCTCGTCGCCGCCGAGCTCGAGCTCCGCCGGGTTATCCACGCGCGGGGGTGTGAGCTCTTAGGCCGCTCAGCACCACGCAACACCGATCCGCGCCGGGGGCCAGCCGGGCTCGCACGCCGCGAGCCTTGAGCCCGCGCACGAAGCCGGTCAGGAGCTCCACATTCATGTGGCACACCGTCTCGCGATGCGCCTGCGTCAAGGCGTCAAAGGGGCAGCCGTGGAGCAGCAGGTCACCATTGGCGCGGCCGGGCTCAAACCCGTAGTCCCGCAACACCTGCTCCCCGGCGGCGAGCAGCCGGTCGTGACCGGCCCGCGGGCCCGCCCGGTCGCGGGCGGCCTCCCCCATCTCGCGGCCAAGGGCCTGCGCCGCCTGGTGCAGGGCGCGGGTGGCGCGGGGGCCGGCCGCCTCCACCGCCGTCGCCATCAGCCGAGCCGCGTCGGTGTAGCGCCGGGTTGGCAACATGACGGTGATCTGGCGGAGCGAGCGCCGGTAGAGCTTAGACGGTCGTCCGGCCCCGGGGCCGCTCCGCCCAGTCAGGCGGCGGTATTCGGCCACCAGCAGCCCGGCGGCCACCAGCTTGTCCAGGTGAAAGGCGGCGAGCATGCGACTGATGCCTACGGCCCGCGCCGCTTCGTCGCGACTCACCCCGCAGCGGCGCTGGGCGGCAAACTCGTAGAGCCGGCGCCGCGTGGGATCACCCAATGCCGCCAGGCTGGAGAGTTCGGCGTCGCGCTGCGGGACGTGCATGTCGGCTCCTATTGTAACACCGCGGAAGGATCCCATCCTAAACATAACGGTTACTAGCTTTAGATACCACGGGCGTCCACGTGACCCGGCCCTTCCAAGAGGCACCCGCATCGCGGGGAGACGCGCCGGCGGATATCTTGGGACACGCACGACGGAATCGCGCGTGAACCGCCCATGTCGGAGCAAACCTGTATGCGTCGCCCCGTGAGATTTGCCCTGCTTCTCCTGGCTCTGGCGCTCCCGGCCCGGGCCCAACAGGCCGCTCCGGAACGCCCGCTCGGCACCCTGCGGGACCAGGCCGGGATCCAACAACGGTGGCTCTCCCAGCGTCTCGAAACCGTCCTCCCCCGCCTCATGCGGGAGCACGGGATAGATATGTGGATCGTCACCATGCGCGAGTACAACGAAGATCCCGTGTTCCGCGCGCTGGTGTCTCCCACGACCTTCTACGCGCGGCGGCGCACCATCTACGTGTTCTTCGACCGCGGGCCGGAGCGCGGCGTGGAACGCCTGGCGCTGGGCGGCTCGTCGCAGGGCGGCCTGTACCAGGCCATACGCGAGACCGAACGGGCGCCCGACGGGCGCCAGCGCGAGCTGTGGGGCAAGGCCCAATGGGATTTGCTGGCCCGGGCGGTTCGTGAGCGGAATCCCCGCCGGATCGCCCTCAACATCTCTCAAACGCACGCCTTCGCCGACGGGCTCACCGTGGGCGAATGGGAACAGCTGCAGGAGGCCCTCGGCGCCGAGCTGCTTCCGCGGGTGGTCCGCGCCGAGCGGCTGCCCATTGACCTGCTGGCGATCCGGGTCCCGGACATGCTGCCTGTGTACCGCCGGATGCAGGAGATCGTCCACCAGACGATAGCGACGGCCTTCTCCAACCAGGTCATCCAGCCCGGCGTCACCACCACCGAGGACGTGGTGTGGTGGATGCGGCAGCGCGTGAACGATCTGGGGCTGGCCACCTGGTTCCAGACGTCAGTGGACATCCAGCGACGGGGCGTCAACCTGGCGGATTCCACCGCCCCCGTGATCCAACGGGGCGACGTGCTCCATTGTGATTTCGGCATCACCGCGCTGGGGCTGAATACGGATACGCAGCACATGGGGTACGTCCTGCGGGAGGGGGAAGCCGATGCGCCGGCGGGCATCAAGCACGCGCTGTCCGTGAGCAACCGGCTGCAGGACATCCTGCTGTCGCAGATGAAGCCAGGCCGCACGGGGAACGAAGCGCTCAAGGCCGCGCTGGACCAGATGCGGGCCGAAAGAATAGACGGGTCGATCTACACGCATCCTATCGGCGACCACGGACACGCCGCCGGCCCGCTCATCGGCCTGTGGGATCGCCAGGACGGCGTGCCGGGCCGAGGCGACCTGCCACTGCTCCCGAGCATGTGGCATTCGATCGAGCTGCAGGCGACGACTCCGGTGCCCGAATGGAGCAACCAGCCGGTGCGGATGGCGCAGGAGGAAGAAGCCGAGATGACGGCCGGCGGCGCCATGCGCTGGGTGCTCCGCCGGCAGTCCGCCCTACATCTCGTTCGATAGGTTCGCCGGCTTCCATGACAACGACTGACTCACCGCAGAGTGCGCAGACGACGCAGAGAAGTTGAATGGGGAAGCCCCTTCGCATTCATCTCTGCGACCTCCACGTCCTCTGCGACCTCTGCGGTGAATTGTCCTTAGCCGACGTTCAACAGGCAGAATGAACCAAGGAAATCCCCTTATGCGTTTACAACAGTTTGATATGGCTGGCGCCGCCGCACTGGTGCTGGTGGCTTCGCTGGTCGCTTGTTCCTCTGGCACCACCGGCGGCCCGCCAGCTCCAGCCCCGGCCCGCGGGCAACCCGTCGTCAGCGGCGGCGACACGATCGTCCTCATCGGCCCGCCGACCGTCATGGACACGCTGCCGGCGGTGGAGGCCGGGCGGTTCGATACGGGCAAGATGTGGACCTTCGAGAACCCGCCGCTCGACTACTTCCAGCAGGCATACGGATTCCGGCCCAGCGCCGAGTGGCTGGAGCGGGTGCGCCTCGCCGCGTTGCGCCTGCCCAACTGCACGGCGTCCTTCGTCTCGCCCAACGGGCTGGTGATGAGCAACCACCACTGTGCCCGCGAGTCCGCCACGGCCGTGAGCCGGGAGGGTGAGGACCTGGGGACCAACGGCTTCTACGCCGCCACGCCGGCGGACGAGCGACGGGTGCCCGATCTCTACGTGGACCAGCTGGTCGTCATCCGGGACGTGACCGTGGACGTGCAGGCCGGGATTCCGGCGCGGGCGTCCGAGGAGGAACAGGTCGCCGCCCGCGACCAGAAGATCGAGGAGGTCGCGCAGCGCTTGAGCGCCGAAACCGGACTTCGATGCGACGTCACGTCGCTGTATCATGGCGGGAAGTACTCGAGCTACTGCTACCGCCGGTACGACGACGTGCGGCTGCTCTTCGCGCCGGAAACCCGGATCGGGTACTTCGGCGGCGACCCCGACAACTTCACCTACCCGCGTTACGCCCTCGATGTGAGCTTCTTCCGGGTCTACGGCCCGGACGGGCAGCCGCTCCAGTCCCCGCACCACTTCACATGGAGCGATTCCGGGGCCACCGAAGGTTCGACCGTGTTCGTGATCGGCAATCCCGGCTCCACCTCGCGGCTCAACACCGTGGCGCAGCTCGACTACCAACGCGACCACGAGTACCCGATGACGATCCGCCTGTTCGAGAGCCGGGCGCGCATCCTGGACCAGTTCATGGCGCGCCATCCGGACCTGCGCACGACGTACATCGACGACTACTTCAGCCTCACCAACGCCCTCAAGGCGTACACCGGCCAACTGAAGGGTCTGCGGACGCCGGAGCTGATGGCGCGGAAGGTGGCGTTCGAGAAGGCCTTCCAGGCCGCCGTCCGGAACGACTCCACGCTCCGGCGGCAGTACGGCTCGCTGTGGGAGGAAATCGCGCGGTTACGCCGCCAGATCGCCGACGTGGCCCCTCGGGTCAACGCGCTGAACCAGGGCGGGAGCATCCGGTCCCAGACCTTGGCCACCGCCCTCGGCGTGCTCCAGTACACCCAAGCCGCCACGTCCGGGATGGTGCCGGACAGCATTCTGGAGGAGTACCGCACCGAGCTGTTGGGCACCGAGATCAACCGGGAGCTGGACGCCATGATCCTGGCGGCGCAGATCCAGGACGCGGCGGACCTCCTGGGACCCGATGATCCCTTCGTCCGCGACGCGCTGCAGGGGCGGACCGCCGAGGCGGCCGCGACGGCCATGGTCAACGCCTCCGTGCTGCCGGACTCGGCGCAGCGGGCGGCGCTGCTCGCGAGCCCGGCGGACGTCGCCACCACCCGTGACCCCGCGATCCGCCTCATGCGGGCCACCCTGCCCCGGGTCCGCGCCGCGTTCCAGGAGTACCAGCGCTTGAACGGCGCGGAAGAAGTCCGTACCAGCCGCCTGGCGCGGGCCTTGTTCGAGGTGTACGGCACCGAGATCCCGCCGGACGCGACCTTTACGCTGCGTATCGCCGACGGTGTGGTAAAAGGCTACGAGTACAACGGCACGGTGGCCCCGGTGTTCACCACGTTCTACGGGATGTACGACCGGCACTTCTCCCACGCCGGCCGGTCCGACTGGGCGCTCCCCAGCCGGTGGCTCACGCCGCCCGCGGGATTCAATCTCGCCACACCGCTCAATTTCGTGACCACCAACGACATCATTGGGGGCAACTCGGGCAGCCCGGTCATCAATACCAGGGCCCAGCTCGTGGGATTGATCTTCGACGGGAATATCGAGAGCCTGCCCGGCGATTTCATCTACACCACGGAAACGAATCGAGCGGTGGCGGTGCACTCGGCCGGCATCCTGGAGGCGCTGCGGCACGTGTACGGGGCCGGGCGGATCGTGACCGAACTGGAACAGACACGGCGGCGCTGACCACCTCACCGACATGCGCATCCCCGACTTGCCCACACCCGCCCTGTTGTTGGACCTCCCCCGCCTCGAGGCCAATCTCGCGCGCATGGCCGAGCGGGCGCGGTCGCTGCGCGTGGCGCTGCGCCCGCACATCAAGACCCACAAATGCCTCGAAATCGCCGAGCGCCAGCGGGCCCTGGGCGCATCCGGCATCACGGTATCGACACGGTACGAGGCCCAGGCGTTCGCTGAGCACGGGTTCGACGACCTCACGTGGGCCTTCCCCGTGCCGCTCACCCGTCTCCCCGAGGCACAGGCCGTGGCCGGGCGCGCGCGCCTCGGCCTGGTGGCCGACACCGCTGAAACGGTGGCGGCGCTGGAACGCTTTGGGCACCCATTCCACACCTGGCTCAAAGTGGACTGCGGGTACCACCGGGCTGGTGTGGACCCCTGCCGGGATTCGTCGCTCGAGCTGGCGCGGGTATTGCACGAGTCCCGCGTCCTGCGGTTCGCCGGCATCCTCAGCCACTCGGGCCACGCGTATCACGCCGGTTCACGGGCCGACATGGCCGCGACCGCCGAGGACGAACGCCGGGTCATGACCGCGTTCGCCGCCCGCTTGCGCGAGGCGGGGATCCGGGTTCCGCAGGTAAGCGTGGGCTCCACGCCGGCCATGAGCGTGGTCGAGCGGCTGGACGGCGTGGATGAAGCCCGGCCGGGGAACTACGCGTTCTACGACTACACGCAGACCGTGTTGGGATCGTGCACGGTAACCGACTGCGCCGTGACGGTGCTGGCCAGCGTCGTCTCCTCGCAGCCCGGAGCCCGCCACAGCGTGGTGGATGCGGGCGCGCTGGCGCTTTCAAAGGACGCCGGACCCCAGCACGGCCCCCGCCAGACCATGGGTGAGATGTTCGAGGATTATGCCACCGGCCGCCTACGCGCCGACGCGCACCTGGTGTCCGTCAGCCAGGAGCACGGCGTCGTCAATGCGCGGTTGCCGGTGGGCCAACGCCTGCGGATCCTGCCCAATCACTCCTGTCTCACCACGGCCTGCTTTGACGAGTACCACGTGGTACAGGGAGACACCGTGGTGGACCGCTGGAAGATCTGGCGCGGGAGATAACTCCCGGCTTTTCCGCTACCGTCTGCTTCTCCCCGTAGCCGCCTCCCGCTGCCACACGACGTTCCCCTCTACCATCGTGAGATCCACCTTCACGTTCTCGATCCGCACCGGATCTATGAAGAAGGGATCCTCCGATAGCACTACCAGATCCGCAGCCTTGCCCGGTGCCAGCGTGCCGAGGACGTCGTCCAGGAAGTTGGCGTAGGCGTTGTTGGCCGTGTACGCCGTCAACGCCTCCTCCACGCTGATTCTCTGCTCCGGAATCCATCCCGTGGGCGTGGCGCCGTCGATGGTCCGGCGCGTCACCGCCGCGTAGATGCCCAGCAGTGGATCGATGGGCGCCACGGTCCAATCGCTGCCGAACGCCACCCGGGCACCGGCGTCCAGGAGGTCACGGAAGGCATACGTGGTCTTGATGCGCTCCGGCCCAATCCGCTTTTCCGCCCACCGGCCGTCGTCAATGGCGTGGTACGGCTGCATGGACGCGGTCACGCCCAGCTCAGCGAACCGACGGATCGCGGCCCGCGTCAGGTGTTGCGCGTGCTCGATCCGGAACCGCCGGTCGCGCGCCCCGTTCAGGGAGCGAGCGTCACGAAAGGCGTCCAGCAGCCAGTCGTTGGCCCGATCGCCGATCGCGTGCACGATCACGTGCAGCCCGGCGGAGTCCGCCGAGACGATGGAACGCCAGAGCTCCGTCGAGTCCGTCACGACCAGGCCCCGGGTCTCCGGTGCATCCTGATAGGGGTCGTAGAACCAGGCGGTGGTCGAACCCAGCGAACCATCCACATACGCCTTGACCCCACCCCAGAAGAGCCGGTGGTCTCCCCGGCCCTCCTTGGCCACCAGATCCGCCAGGCGCTGCCAGCTCGACAGGGGTACCACGCCGTACACCCGCAGATCCAACTGCCCGCGAGCACGCGCCCGTCGGTAGGTGGCCAGGCCCTCCCAGGACCCCATGTCCGCGATGAACGTCACCCCGCGAGCCAGGGCGTGGTCCATGGCGGCGCGCAGCGCCCGGTCCCGCTCGGTATCCGTCGGTGGGGGGATGACCCGCTCCACCAGGGCCTGGGCCGCGTCTTTCAGGACCCCGGTGGGGCGCCCGTCCGGATACCGCACGATGGTGCCACCCGGGGGATCAGCCGTCTCCCGGGTCACGCCGGCCAGCTCGAGCGCGCGGGTGTTGGCGAGCGCCATGTGCCCGTCCAGCCGGCTCACGAAGACCGGGGTCTGCGGTGTCAGGGAGTCGATCCAGTCTCGCCGCGGCAACTCCCCGCCCCACAGCTCATGATCCCAGGTGCCCCCGAGCAGCCACTCTCGCGGACCGCGACGGGCCTGCTCCCCGATCCGCCGGGCGAACTCCGCGGGGATCCGGGCGTCGCGGAGCTGTACCCCCGCGAGCTCAAACCCGCCGGCCAGGAAGTGCGTGTGACTGTCCATGAAGCCGGGCACCACCCGGCGGCCGGCGAGGGCGATCCGCCGGGTCTGCCGGCCGGTCAGCCGTTCGATCTCGGCGTCCGAGCCCACAGCCACCACCCGGCCGCCTTTCACGGCGACGGCGCTGGGAGCTTCGAGCCCGGCGACAGGCGTCCCGGGGCCGGCCCAGACCCGTCCACCAGTCAGGACAACGTCAGCTACCTGGGCGTCCACGGTGCTCGCCGCGGCAGCCAGAGCCACAGTCAGGAGTGCAAACCTGGTCATGCCAGAGGCCCTCCATACCAGAAGCCCTCGAGTCGCTCAGTCTCTCCGCGGCAAAAGGTAACTCTCCCGCGTGCGATTGATGACGCCGGTTCGACCTCGCGCCGCTATGTTGACCCTGCCGCTCGTAGTGAGCAAAGACTCACGTTCTGCCTGCCGGTTGTGCTGCAGGAGTGAGGGGTCGCTCACTTAACCGGAATCCGGCTCGAGGGAATCTGGCCGTTGCAGTATGCGTAACTGATTGACTGTTAATATGGTTACGGCATCTTGGTACAAAGGACGCGCCCACTTGGTTACCTTTAGAGCACATGAGTCTTCGCCCGGTCTACGGCCATGAGCCGTTGCTGAGCCGGCTGGAGGGCGCACTAACCTCCGGCCGGTTCCCGCAAGCAACCCTGTTTGTCGGCCCGGCTGGCGTCGGCAAGCAGCGCCTCGCGGTTTGGGTTGCCCAGGGCCTGCTGTGCGACCGCGGGCCCGGTGCCCCGTGCGGCGCGTGCGACTCGTGCCGCCGGGTGCTGGGACTTAACCACCCGGACCTGCACTGGTTTGTCCCCGTCGTCCGCCCGAAAACCGGGGACCAGGACAAGCAGGTGGATGAGGTCGAGGCGCTCCTGGCCGAGGCCATGGCGGCACGGCGGGCAGACCCGCTATACGGACCCCCGGAGCCCATGGCCAGCCACCCGCTGGCGAGCATCCGGCTGCTACAGCGTCGCGTCAACCTGCGCCCCTTTGCCGGGGCCAGGAAAGTGCTGATCCTGGGCAACGCCGAGCGCCTGGTGGTGCAGGAGGCCAGCCAGGAAGCCGCGAATGCCCTGCTCAAGGTTCTGGAGGAGCCGCCGGACGACACCTTCATGATCCTCACGGCCAGAGAGGCGCGGGCCCTCCTGCCAACCATCCGCTCCCGGCTCGTCCCGGTTCGCATTGGGGGCGTGGGCGATGAAGCCGTGCGGCGCTTCCTTCAGACCGAGCTGGATCCGGCACCCCGCGGCGCGGCCCTTGAGCAGCGGGTCCTGCTGGCTCAGGGGAGCATTGGCCGGGCCCTGGCGGCTGGTGGGCAGGGAGACTCGGCCGAGAAGGCGGCACAGCGCCTTCTGGACGCGGTTGGGGGAGGACCCTCAAGGTGGGCGGCGGCGGCCCTGGCGCAGGCGCCTTGGGCGGCCCGGGGGGACTTTACGGCCAGCCTGGACGCACTGGCGTTAAGGTTGCGCGATGGTGCCGCCAAGGAGGCGCTAGCGAGCCCCGAGCGGTTGCGTCGCCGCCTTGCCGCCCTGCAAGCCGTGGAGCGAATCCGGACCGAGGCGCAGGGCAACGCCAATCCCCAACTGGCCCTGGCGGTGCTGGCGAGCGACTTGGAGAACCTAGCGTGAGCCTGTCCCACGTCGATGCGGCCGGCCGCCCACGCATGGTGGACGTAGGCGCGAAGGCCGCGACCGAGCGGACGGCCGTGGCTGAGGGGCTGATCCGCATGGCCCGCGAGGCGCTGGACGAGGTCCAGCGAAACGCCGGCCCCAAGGGTGACGTACTGACCACCGCCGAGCTCGCCGGCGTCATGGCGGCGAAACGCACGGCGGACTTGATCCCATTGTGCCATCCGCTCCCGCTGGACCACGTGGCGGTGGAGGTATCGCTCGATCCCACCGTCCCGGGAGTGCGGGTTCGCGCGACGGTCCGTGCCACCGCGCGGACCGGGGTGGAGATGGAAGCGTTGACCGCGGCCGCGGTGGCGTTGCTCACGGTCTATGACATGGTCAAGGCCGCGGACCGCGGGATGGAGATCGAAGGGATCCGGCTGCTCGAGAAGGCCGGCGGCAAGTCGGGCGACTGGCGGCGTCCCGGGTGACCCGTCAGCTGCCCTGTATCAGAGGAGGCGTATGACCGAACCAACGTCGGCGAATCAAATCGGACGGGGCCTGAGACTCTCGGCCACGCAGGTGCTGATGCTGCGGGGCCTGGCCCTGTTCGTGGCGTCGTTATTGCTGGTCACCACGGTGCGCGCCCTGGCGGCGCGGGGCGGCGCGGGAGACGGCGGAGCCGCCTACACCGGTACGGCGATCGTGAGGGAGCTGACGAGCCTGCAAAGCTCCCTCGACCGCACCAGCGGCGAGCTGGAGTTGATGCAGTTAGAGCTGCGGCGGGCCCGTGCCCTGCTGGACTACTCGTCACGCTATCAGGTCCCCTCGGACCTGGTGGCTCTGATCTACGATACGGCGCTCCGGGAGGGGCTGGACCCGGACCTGGCGTTCCGCCTGGTGAGGGTCGAGAGCGCCTTTGACCCCAAAGCCGTGAGCTCCGCCCGGGCCATCGGACTGGCGCAGATCCAGCTCAGGACGGCGCGGTTCTACGAACCGGGGATTACCGAGAAGGGGCTGTTCGACCCCCCCACCAACCTGCGGATCGGCTTCCGCTACCTGCGCGACCTGATTGGGACGTACCAGGGGAACCTGCGGCTCGCGCTGCTGGCCTACAACCGCGGCCCGGCGAAGGTGAATCAGCTGTTGGGGGACGGGAAGGAACCCGGCAACGGCTACGCGACGTCGGTGCTCAGTCCTCGCGCGAGCCGTCGTCGCTAGCGGGCGCGGCAACGATCAGCCGCTGGCCGGCGCGCAGCACCTCACCGGCCGACATCCCGTTCCACTGCCGAAGGGCCGCGACCGTCGCGCCGTAGCGTCGGGAGAGGAACCAGAGGGTCTCCCCGGGCTCCACGACGTGGACGGTGCCGGCCGGAGGAGCCGCAGGGGCCACAGAAGCTACGCCGGAGGAGGCCTGCTGCGTGGCGCGGTTGGCTGGACGTCGGGCGACCCCGCGGGCGACGGCGCTCACCGGCACTTTCAGCCGCGCCCCAATGCGCAGCGCGCGCGCTTTGACCCCCGGGTTGGCGGCAAGGAGCAGACTCACGCTCACCCGGTAGCGCTCCGCGATTCCGGACAGGGTCTCACCCCGCGTCACCACGTGCTCCAGAAAGTTCACGCGCTCGCTGGCCGGTAGCTCCAGGTAGCGCTGCGACACGGTGGTACCGGCGCCGCGCGGCACCCGAACGATGGCGGAGCGGCGGGGCGGCGTAACGCCGCGGTAGTACTGGGGGTTGAGCTCTAACAGCGCGGCGGTGGTGGTGTCCGCCAGCCGGGCGATCACATCGAACCCGGTGGCATCGGGAACGGTGATCTCGTCGAACACCAGCGGCTCCAGGTCCGGCGTCTCGTCGAACCCGAACCGCTTGGGATCCTTGGCGATGAGGGCGGCGGCGATGAGCTTGGGGACGTAATCCCGCGTCTCGGGGCGGAGGTACCGCCGCTCCGCCAGCGAGAAGAAGGTTTCGTCGCTCAGCGCTTCCGGCTCGCCCGGCAGGCGTTGAATCCCCCGCATGACCCGCCCGGTGCCGCCGTTGTAGGCCGCGGCGGCCAGGTACCACGACCCGAACATGCTGTCCAGGTCCCGCAGGTGCCGGGCCGCGGCGTCGGTCGCCTTGAACGGGTCCCGCCGCTCGTCCACCCACTGATCCACCTGCAGGCCGTAGCGTCGCCCCGTGTACGTCATGAACTGCCACATCCCCACGGCTTTCGCGCGCGAGACCGCCGTGTTGGAGTAGCCGCTCTCAATGAGCCCCAGGTACACCAGGTCCTCGGGGACGCCATAGCTCCTGAAGCGCGCGCGGATCATGCCTTCGTACCGACGCAGGCGGCCCAGCCAGATCGTGAACCGGTCGCGCGAGTCGATCTGGAAGAAGTTCATGTAGTACAGAACCCGGGACCGGGCGGCAAACGACTCCACGTCGATATCCCAGGTGACGCCGGCGGCGCTGGCGGCGCCACCCCCAGCGTCCTCGAACAGGCGGGACGCCTCGGTCGTCACTTCCCGCTCGCCGACCGCGGCTGGCACCGGCAACACGCCTCGGGCCCCGGTCTCCCCCTTCCCCAATCCCTTGAACTCGAGCTCCTGCAGCGCCGCGAGGGCGGCCTGGTCGGCCGCGGAATCCTCAGGCGGCTCGGCGAGGATGGGAGCGGGCTCCTGCGAACCGGGTAGGGCCAGGAACGCGGACGCGTCGGGCGCCGGCGGCGTGACGCGCTGCCCGCCACAGGCGCACGCCAGCGACGCCGCTCCCCAGAGAACCGCTGCTCCAACCCTGCGCCTGAAACCGTCCATTACGTCGTCTCCGTGCGGACGAACAGGTTGCCCAGCAGCCGGTTCGTCGCGTTCAACACCGCCAGGGCGGCGCCCCGCTCGCGGCCGTCCTCCGTGAGATACGAGCCCACGATGCGCCGGGACTCAGCCTCCAGATGGGTGGCGAGCGACACGATGATGATGGTCGAGTCGAACGCCCGCAGCGCCTTGACGCCCAGCAACTCGAACGTCATGCGCACGTTGATGGACTGCTCGATGGCCCGGACCGCGGCTTCCGCCGCACACCGTAACGCCCCCGTCTGGGACGCGATGCCCTCGGCCACGCCCACGAACGGCTGCCCGGGCATCCACTCCAGCACCACCCGGGCTTGACACCCACCGCTCGGCAGGCGTCGAAACTCGAACTCGACAAA
>Ga0209002_10001732_pt1 | contig 17616 bp, 23 predicted proteins | sample Rifsed16ft2_FD_184010 | JGI IMG/M metagenome (GOLD analysis project Ga0209002, IMG submission 184010) | Soil microbial communities from Rifle, Colorado, USA - sediment 16ft 2 (version 2) | ecosystem: Environmental > Terrestrial > Deep subsurface > Rock core/Sediment | place: Rifle, Colorado... | reverse complement strand
CGATGAACAATATCCTCGACACGTGGAATTCCCTTCCGAACCTCCGACTCTTCAGCTAGGTCTCTGAGCGCCAGATTCACGTAGTCCTCCGCCATCGAGGAATCAGCATCGGAATCCTCTCCGCATATTCAGAGTATTGTTTCCCGAATCTCTCGGCGAGATATTGCTCCTCCCGTTTTGAGAGACGAAAATACAGGATTAACAGAAGAGGCCACATTGCGACGCCTGGAATTGTCGGCCAGTGGATCAGCCATCCACCCGTAACCAGAATTAGTCCTAGATACTGAGGATGTCTCACATACCCATACACGCCCCGTGTTACAAGTTGGTCCTTGGCTCGATAAATCTCCCTCCAACCCAGAATAATCAAGAGAACTCCAAGGAAAGTCACCAGAGAGCCTACAGGCATTCCAATCGCATACATGTAGAACATGAAATCTTTCTCGAGAAGCGGCATTGCTAGGATGCCTGAAAGGAAGTACACGCTTAGCGGAAAACCGAACATCTCCGCAAAGAGCGAGATAATGAAGGCTGCATAGATGCCGTGCGACCTCCAATTCCTCCTTAGCCTAACTGGGATCAGCGCGAGGAACGCTAGAAATACTGCGATCGAGGCCGCTACCAAAACCCAGTTGCCCCGCAGGATTATCAACTCTACGCCAGTGAGCCTTCCAGTCGTCATTATCATGAGGGAATGTGCTACTCCGATGAAAAGGGCTGCAATCGCCAATGCGGAACAGACGAGAGCGGACCCCGCCATTAGGTCTTGTCCGTTTACCATCAGTCTCAAACTCAGCCAGCCCTTGAGCGCTAGAAATATTTCCAGAGCCAGCGCTTTTCGAAGAGTACTTTTCCCAGGTGCCATATGCTGCTTGGAGTCTTGAAGTTCAACTCAGGCTTCGGATCGGCTAAGAAGTTCCCTGATACGTAGGCGGCTTTCCCGTACCCAATCTCCAGGAAGCAGGCTCCTTTACCATTCCATTTCTCAAACGTCTCCTTACCCTCTATCTTCATCGAGAGATTCCTTGCAACGGTCTCGGCCTGCCCGTGCGCGAATACCCCGGCCTTTGGTAGAAGCGGGACGTAGCCGTGTGGAGTGGGAAGAGCTGTCACGTCACCAATCGCATAAACGTCCCCCTGCTTGGTTTCCAACGTTCCAGGATTGACGGGAATCCATCCGGTTTGGTCAGTTAGCTCCGCGGCAACCACTGCCGGAGGGGCTTTGTGAGGTGGGACGCAGAACAACAGATCAAATTCGATTGTCTTTCCGCTCTCGAATGCGCATTTCCCGTCCTCAACCTTCAGCAGCTTCTCCTTAGCATTCCACTCGATCCCACGGTCTCTGAATAGTTGCAAGACGCTCCCGCCGATTTCGGGTCCTGCCGCCGGAAGCGGTTGCGGTTCAGGCGTAAAGAAACTGATCGAACTGTCATCGCGGATGCTGCGTTTCCTCAGCTGATGGTCGATGAGTAGAGCAGCTTCGTAAGGTGCCGCTGGGCACTTAAATGGAGTTCTCGCCACACCAATGGCGATCCTGCCGCTTCTGAATTTCTGCAACTCATCTCTGAGGCGGACGGCTGATTCAAGGTCGTAGATGTGATGCGCCTTCTCGAAACCGGGGATAGTTTGGTGATCGTATACGGCGCCCAAGACAACAACCAGGTAGTCATAACCAAAACTATTGGCTTTCGTCTTGACCAGATGATCTTTCGGTAGGATTTGAGTCACCTCGTCTTGCACGAATTCGATGCCTCGCTTGCTTAGTGAGTTGAGATCGCGTTGAATCTGTTCGGTTTTTCTCGCGCCTATCATCAGCCAGGGAAACGATGGGGCGAACTCAAACTTGCTTTTGCGGTCAATGACCGTGATCTTCGCTTGCCCTTTCACCTTTCTTGCGAGGGCGTTGCTCAGCGCCAGACCACCAACACCACCGCCCAACACCAGAACGTGCGAAGTCAAATTGAACCCATATCCTCATGAGACGTGTTAGCTCCCACGGAAAACTCCCGCCACATGCTTCACTTTGCAGCCTTTCCGAATCGTTGCATTAGCTGGCCACTTTGGGCCATCTGCTCGAACAGGACCTCGCGGACGAGATCGCAAGCCTTGATTATTTTCGGGAAGCCGATCTTGTAGTTAATCGTGACCCCTTCTCTTCGAGTGGTGACTATGTTCCTCTCCCTCAGGACGGATAGGTGCTGGGAGATGTTGGCTTGAGGAACACCCAATCGGCGGGCAATCTCGTTCACAGACATCTCACCCTCCCTCAGCAACCCGAGAATTCTGAGCCTAACAGGATTGGCGAGGGTCTGGCATAGCGCGGCGTGTAGTTCGAAGATTTTATCGCTTCTTTCTAGGATCTGTGACATTCAAGGTCCGATATATGATTAGCAGCGAATATATTTATATATTTTGAGAACTTAGCTTTCCAGAGAGCTGACCTAGCACTATGTGCATGGGGATGAATCACGCGCATCAGATGACAGATAACTCACATGAAGAAACGCCTATAGAGATAGTGAAAAGAAGATTCGCGCTCGGAGAAATCACGAGAGAACAGTATGAGGAGATGCGGAGAGTTCTCCTAAACGACGGGCCCTCACACCATCACTAATGGCTTGACTGAAGGTCGACTTGTAGGAGAGTTCATCAGATGAGCAGCAAGAAAGATCAGAACTGGCTGGTAGTCGTTATAATCGTCATAGTGGCGGTTGTTCTTCTCGGGCCTCTCAGTTGGATGGGTGGGTTCGGCATGATGGGACCTTGGATGATGGGTTTCGGGTTCGGGTGGCCATTCATGTTCCTCTTTCCGCTTGTCTTCATCGTCCTGATAGTTCTGGGCGGTTACTACTTGCTTTCGGGGCAGGTTTCCCTAGGCGCTTCCCGCCAAGGCGATGCTCTTCGAATCTTGAAGGAGCGGTATGCTAGAGGCGAGATAACCTCGGAACAGTATGTGAAGATGAAGAACGAGCTTGAGTCATAGGAAGGTGGATGGAATGGAGAACAGAAGAATGATCGGGGTGGTGCTTGTGGCAATCGGCGTTCTGGGCTTTGTGATTCTTCTTCCTCTGTATGCGACTCAACAGCAAACGTACACTGGTTACGGCTCCTCTTGGGGCATGATGGGCGGAATGATGGGGCAGTGGTATCAGCGACCGCAAGCTCAATCCAACCCGCCGATTACACTTGAACAAGCCAAGACGACCGCTCAACAGTATCTTGCTTCAACAGGCAACTCTAACTTGGCTATCAAGGAGATCATGGAGTTTCAGTACAGTTTCTACATTATCTACTACGAGAAGGACACCGGCATAGGCGCCTTTGAGATGCTGATCTGGAAGCAAACCCCGACATCTGGAATGATGGGCGGAGGCATGGGAATGGGTGCAGGAGGCATGATGGGAGGATCGTATGCAACGATCGGTGCTATTGTTCCTGAACCTGGACCGAACATGATGTGGAATACGAAGTATAATCCAATGGGGCAAGGAATGATGGGCAACTGGAATAGGCAATACACATCAGGAACCACCATTGCCAACGATCAAGCAGCACAGATCGCTCAAACCTACTTGGACTCGAACTTCAAGAACGCTGAGGTTGAGATGGCAACTCAATTCTACGGTTACTACACATTCGACTTCACAGTCAACGGAAAAATAGCTGGCATGCTTAGCGTCAACACCTACACAGGTCAAGTCTGGTATCACTCTTGGCATGGAACCTTCATCCAGGAAGTAGAATTCGATTAGTCGTGATGTGGTGGACGTGAGCCCGGACTCCGACATAGTATCCTAGACATGCGTTGGGGAACAGAGTAGTTGGGCGACACTCGCATTCTTGTGGGTGGCAAAATCCTGCCGAGTGAATTATATATCCTTCCTGAGTAATTTGTCATATCAAGGAGAACCTGCGCGAACTTTGAGTGTTAGGACAAAGTTGAAGCGTAGAAGAAAACGTCAAAAACCTAGGAAAACTCCAGCGAAGAAAGGTTTCGGGAAGAAAAACCTGTGGACACGCCTGTTCGGTAGCTAATCAGTCGCCTGACCTCGGTGTCCCATTGCAGTCTCCCAAGAAAAAATGCTCCGTGTAAACCACTACTATCATTCCGAAACTTAGCTAGCTTATATGTACTGGTAAATTGGGGTCAGAATCCCCTCCCCCGCACCAAATTCCCATTTTTGCCTCTTCAGGACCACAAATCTGATTAGGTGGGATTTCTCTGAACTGGGTCAGGGATGTTAGCATGAAGACGATTGAGATCGATCCCAAGGGTCGCGTTGTGATCCCTAAAGATGTTAGAGAGCAGAGCGGAATATCAGCTCCCGGTGAATTGCTAGTGACTGTCGAGGGAGCAGGGAAGATTACTTTACAGTCTGCTGAGGCCAGTTTGAAGAAAGCGCAGCGGATTGGACGGAAGAAGTTGCGGTCTTGGAGTGAAAGTAGACACTACGAAGACAAATTGGCTCATGAACTTGCCCGCGAGGAAGAACTCCGGTGAAACTGCTGGACACGATGGTTCTCGTCAGCGCAATGAATCCGATCAACAAATATCACAAAACTGGAATGACATATCTTCGGGCGCTTCGGACCTCTGATGCAACTCGCGTCCCAACCTCAACCCTAATTGAATTCGATCTCGTAATGCGCAATAACAAGTACACGGAGGGCGAGATTGCGGACACTTGGGCCGCTCTTGCGTCCCTAGTAGAACGGAATTTTGTGGTCACAACTCTGTCCTCTCACTTGATGGCAGCGGGAATGAGGGTGAAGGGGTTAACGTACTTCGACTCGTTGATAACCGCGCTTGCCAAGGAAATGAATGCTATTGTGATAACGCGAGACGATGCGATCTCAAAGCACGTTCACACCGAATGGAAACCAAGTTAGTAACTGCGTAGCCACGTATTTACCAGCACATTGGGGTTGAAATCCCTCTCCCGCACCAACCACATATGGTTGAGTAAGCAGAGTTTACGCCGATTGTACAGAACAAATCAGAGTTCTAAGGGCACGTTTTCTGCCCAGGTTTTCATTTCACGAGAGGGTTTGAACCTCCGTTGTGTGTTTGGGAATAGGATTACCTAGGGTTCACGATCAAAACTCAGAGACTTTCGAATATAGAACGAAGGAAAGGGAAATACGGCGGAGCACAAATGAGGGCAGTTCATGGAATATGTGAATCTTGGTAGAGCTGGCGTCAGGGTGTCGCGGATATGCCTCGGGTGCATGTCGTTTGGGAATGATGCTGCCTGGAAGGTTGAACTTGATGAAGCTCGAAAGTTGGTGAAGAAAGCAATTGATCTTGGAATAAACTTCTTCGATACGGCAAACGTCTACTCATTAGGGCGTTCAGAAGAGATAACAGGCGAATGCCTGAAAGATTATCGGGACGATGTAATTGTCGCAACCAAGGTCTATTTCCCAATGAGCGAAAGACCAAACGACTCAGGCCTTTCCCGCCGTCACATCATGAAGCAGATCAAGGCTTCTTTGAAGCGGTTGCAGTTGGAATATGTTGACCTCTACCAGATTCATCGTTGGGACTACAATACACCCATCGAAGAAACTATGCGAGCCTTTAACGATGTTGTCCATCTTGGCTTTGCGCATTACATTGGGGCTTCAAGCATGTTTGCGTGGCAGTTCCTCAAGGCACTCTACACAAGCGAACGCTTAGGCTTGGAGAAGTTTGTGAGTATGCAGAACCACTACAACCTCCTGTACCGCGAGGAAGAACGCGAGATGATACCACTCTGCAAGGAACAGGGCATCGCATTGATCCCGTGGAGCCCTCTCGCACGCGGTTTTCTCACAGGAAAATATAGGCGCGATGAGACACAGGAGACCCCGAGGTACAAGAGCGACAAGTATCTCGCTGAACGATATTTCAGGGCCGAGGACTTCGACATAGTGGAAGCCACAATAGCGTTGGCGAAAAAGAAGGATGCGACTCCTGCGCAGATTGCTCTCGCATGGTTACTGCACAAGGGACCGACCGCGCCAATCATCGGTGCGACAAAGGTCGAACACATCGAAGAAGCAGCCCGCGCAGTGGAAATAAAGTTAGACCCTGAAGACATGACACTCTTGGAAGCGGGATACAAACCACACCCAGTAATAGGCCATCAATGAATGCAGGCGCTTGTGTGTACTTGCAAATTGGGATTCAAGACTCTGGGTGGAATTGTACACTCCGTTCCCTACTGGACAAACTTGACCTCAATTTCCCCGTCTACGGTCCTGCTTCGATGGCCGTTTCGATTATTTCCCATCGCGACTGATACATGTCAAGCTGCTTGATCGTGTAGTCGTCTAGCGGATGTTCCCTTTCCGGGACCTCTACATGTTTCTCTTCGCCGCATAGTTCTGTTGAGAAGTACCGTTGGCCTGTGTCATTCACCATTGTTATGATTGTCTGGTATTCAGGATGTTTCCTGGCGACCTTGATGGCTGCTATGACGTTACAGCCTGACGAGATTCCGCAAAAGATACCTTCCTCCCGCGCAAGCCTCTTCGCCATCAGGATTGATTCGTCTGAAGTGGTTGTGACGATTCCAGTGAGGTGGCTCAGGTCCAGGTTTCGTGGGACGAAACCGTCACCGATCCCTTCGATCTTGTGAGTTCCCCATTGACGATGTGCCAAGATCGGTGCTTCTGATGGTTCAACGGCGAAAAGTGCCACTTTGCTGTTCTTCCCTTTTAGAAAGCGTCCCACTCCGGTTAGAGTTCCTCCAGTGCCCTGTGAGGCCAAGAAGCAATCGACTTGTCTGCCACTCTGGTCCCAAATCTCTGGCCCCGTTGTCTTGTAATGAGCCGCAACATTGTCCTCGTTGACGAACTGGCCTGGCTCCCAGTACTTACCCGGATTCGCTTTCTTCATTTCCTCAATTTTCTTCACACATAGATCAACATCACTCTCTCCGCCCGGAGTGTTGATCACGTTCGCGCCATAGGCACGCATTATCTTCATGCGTTCTTGGCTCATGCCTATCGGAATCACAATGGTGACCTTGAAGCCTAGTGCTGCTCCCACGAATGAGCAGGCGATTCCAGCGTTCCCGGTTGAGGCTTCCAGAATTTCCATGCCTGGCTTGAGCTCACCTCGTTCGATTGCTTTCGTAATCATCTCTCGATATATTCGATCCTTCAGGCTGCCTGTGGGGTTCGTGTACTCAAGTTTGACCATGATTCTTGCTTTGACTCCCTCAGACCTTGGAATATTCTTGAGATTGACAAGTGGTGTTCTTCCTATCGTTTCGAATATTCCTTCAGCGGCGTTCCGAGAACTATCCCATTTTATCTCCATAGCCTCATCCAACGAACTTAGGCTTTCAGACGGCAGTCTCATCTTATATTTTGTGGACAGATACCTGACGCTATTCGGGGATTGAGATGGTAGAGTCTCTGTCACTCTCTCGGATGGAATCATCATTGTTATGGTTCACAAAGGCATTCTAAAGAGGAAACATAGAGTAGAGTCTGTAATCAGTGACTCTTAGAAGGTCGGACTCTCAGCAGCTTGAATGCTAGCTGAACTGCAGGACCTATGGCCAGTGCAGAGACGATTGTCCCTATCCATGCTGGCCCCCCGAGTAGCCACCCTACTGTGACCGCGGTTACCTCAATGATTGTGCGCGCTCTGCGCACACTAGTCTTGCTTAATCGAGACAAAGCCAGCATAAGGCTATCGCGTGGACCGGCTCCGGCATCTACGCCGATGTATATCGCTGTGGCAAATCCCATCACGATCGTGCCGAGAAGGAGGTATGCGATTTGGATCCAGAAGATGCTGGGGACTGATGGGACAAACGGTTTCAAAATGTCAATCCATACACCGATGAAGATCATGTTCGCTATGGTCCCCCATCCCAACGGCTCTCTGAGAATCACATCAAGAAGCACAACGACGAACGCCACCCCGATGCTGGCTTCCCCGAGCGTAATCGGAAGATGGTATGTTAGCGCCATATGTAGAACATCCCATGGACCAAGCCCAAGATTCGCGCGAACCATTATGTCAATTGACAAACCGAAGAGAACAAAGCCGAACTGGATCACCAAGAAATCATAAGCGAATCTTCTCCAGCCCATCCAACGAAATTTGAAAATCTCACTCTTCACAAACTGCCCCCACCGATCGCCGAGTCTAGCCTGTTTCATCGATTCTGATGATTATTCAATTGTTTCCTTCGTAAGCGTAGGGGTTATTAGTAGTGGAAACCTACTGAGTTCTATCGGTTGCGTCTTTCGTTGAACTTTGACCCCCTAGGCTGGTCGCCTGCGGGTTAAGCGTCCGGTGGAGGCCGTAGCGTTAACATCAACAAATCGTGAGCATCATGGAGACTCAATCACGGATTGCGTACATCAGCACCTACCCTCCACGGGAGTGTGGCTTAGCGACCTTCACTAGAGATTTAGCGCGAGCCGTGCTAATGAGGGGTCACGTGGACCGTAACGTTGTGGTTGCAATAGAGGATGACGCAAACCGCAACAATAACACGAGTCGCACGATCGATCAACACAGCCGTAGAAGCTATGTCTCAGCTGCCAATTTCCTAAACGAATCAGATATCGATGTTGTAAGTCTCCAACACGAATTCGGCATATTCGGGGGAGAATGGGGCGAGTACGTGCTTGACTTCTGCAGAAATATCAAGGGACCCCTAGTAACAACATTTCACACCGTACTCCGAAACCCACCAGAGAAAGCACGCCAAATCGTGCGCGAAATCTGCCAGATAAGCAGCGCCGTAGTAGTCACCATAGAATCCGCTGCTAAGATTCTTGAGAAGCACTTTGGGGTGAACGTCGATAAAATCGTGGTCATCCATCACGGTGCATCCCTACCTGATCGCTTGCGCCGAGATTACGCGAAACGTGCTCTAGGACTTCGGAACCATACAGTTCTCGCTACCTTTGGTCTAATCAGCGCTGGAAAAGGGATAGAGTACGCTATCAAATCATTGCCTTACTTGGTGAAAGAGAGACCTGATCTACTCTATTTGGTGATAGGTGAAACCCATCCTGAAGTCCGGAAACATGAAGGCGAAGCCTATCGCGAGAAACTGACATCTCTAGCTAGGCGACTGGGGATTGATCGGAACGTGCTCTTTGTCAATCGCTACTTGCGCGAGGAAGAGCTCTCACTCTACCTCCAAGCTGTTGACGTATACGTGGCACCCTACTTGGGTAAGGAGCAGGTTTCAAGTGGAACACTCACGCTTGCTCTCGGCCATGGGAAGGCCGTGATTGCAACGCCCACTATCTTCGCCAAAGAAATCCTCCGCGAGAAAAGAGGTCTATTCTGCAAGTTCGCTAATGCCCGCTCAATTGCTGAGTGTGTTAATCGCATACTCGGTCACTCAAAACTCCGACAGGAATTAGAGGGGAACGCATTCAAGTATGGGCAGGAAGTGGGATGGGCTAGAGTCGCTGATCAATATGGTGACCTCTTCAGATCTGCAATGCGGGTTCGAGGAACTCTCACTGAAACTGCGACAGTCAGTGAAGCTTAACCACCTCTTCGCATTAACGGACGGTAACGCGCTTCTCCAGCACGCTACATTCTCCGTTCCAGCCAGGAAGGAAGGATACACGGTCGACGACAACGCGCGTGCACTAGTGTTCGCAGTGAAGGCGCACGCTCTATGGCCGAGCAAGAGGCTTTCAGAGCTACAGCACAAGCTGATCAGCTTTCTACTTCTCATGCAGGCAGAAGACGGTCGGTTCCATAACTTCATGGACTTCTCGCAGAGACTCATCGACGAACCCGCGGTCGGTGATCATGTCGGCCGCGCGATTTGGGCCGCCGGCTGCGTAATCAATTCTGGGCTGCCCCGCGGAATGAAAGGTACAGCACGACTTATGTTTGATCGAGCATTGCCTTGGGCACGGGATTCCACTTCGCCTCGCACGAAGGCTTATGCTTGTTTGGGGCTTCACGAGCGTCTCCATGTCGAGGCAGAGGACGGCAATCTGAGAACTAATCTTAAGGCGATGGCCGACAGCCTGATTCAGTTGTATGACCTTAACCGGACTTCAGATTGGGAGTGGTTCGAGAATATTCTAACCTATGATAATCCGCGACTGAACCAAGCATTGCTTGCTGCGTATCAATCATTGGGTGAAAAGAGATATCTTGTGGTCGCTGAAGAGACTCTACGGTTTCTGAAGAACAATACAACAATCGGCGAGACTTACGTCCCAATAGGGAGTGCAGGTTGGTATCCAAAGGGTGGAGAAAAGGCTCTCTACGATCAACAGCCTATCGAGGCTGGAGCGATGGTGGAGGCTACCGCGCTCGCCTACAAGCTTACTCGGTCCGAAGTGTACGAGGCGACATTACGTCAAGCTTTTGGATGGTTCCTTGGCCAGAACACAAAGTCCGTTACGGTCTACGATGAGTCAACAGGTGCATCCTACGACGGAATAAACAAGATGGGATTGAACGAAAATCAGGGCGCAGAATCAACGCTCGCCTTCCTTCTAGCCGCGGCAACTTTCATTGAAACGTTCCGAGGAGAATAAGACTGACTTTTGTGGATGGTTACGTTTCTCTCTCTAGATCGTCAAGAAATTCGTCAATCGGTGCGCTCGCAGCGCAACAGACCCTATCAGCTCCACCGTAATAAGTCAACAGTTCTCCGTCCTGAATAATTGCTCCATTTGGGAAAACCACATTCGGAACAACTCCCTGTTTCTCAAACTCCATCTCAGGCTCGAGAATCGGCTCCCTCGTACGTGCTAGGACCTTAGTCGGCTCGTCCAAGTCCAGAAGTATCGCTCCTACGCGATAGACACGTTCCTTACTAACGCCATGATAGATTACGAGCCAACCTCTTTCCGTCTTGATTGGTGGTGGTCCAACACCAACCTTCCTCGCCTCCCACGGAAACTTAGGTCTCAAAACTTCATAATCGTCAAAACATTTGACGTACTCCTTCCAAAATTCCCGCGAACTATTAACGGCCTCAAAACTCTCGAAGTAGGCGATCTGCACTTTCGCTTGAAGTCGGTGCAGTATCGCAATTCTTCCTTTGATTCTCTCCGGAAAGATGACGCAGTCTTTGTCATTGCGGTCCGGTCCAATTAAACCATGCTTATCGAAATGCAGGAAATCTTTCGTTGAGGCTAGCGCTATCCGCGGACCTTGCCGCGAAAAGGCGGTATAGGTAACGTAGAAAGTTCCATTGAAGGGAGTGATACGCGGGTCCTCACAACCAAACTCCTCCCAGTCGGAGGAGGGTTCGAGAACGGGAGCCGAAGAACGGAAGGATATCTCTGTTCCGTTCAATGTTCGCGTGTATCCTAGGCGTGAAATCCGCTTGGTATCTACTGCGCGGTATAGTAGGTGGATTTCGCTTCCTGCATAGACTGCGCCAGGATTGAACGCCCCAAAAGCTTCCCAATCTTGCCCCGGCCTCGGCGCTATGATGGGATTTCCACCAAATCTAATGAGTTTCGACAATGCCACTCACCTAACTCGAAAGCGCTAGGTGATGATGCGTAGTAGAAAAGCTGAACGATCTAACTAATCTTCTTGTTTGCCGACTCGATTGTAACGGCTGTACCATTTGATTGTGCCTTTATTCCAATAAGCGGGAGGTTTTGGTTTGGGTTTCGATCGCATCTTCTGCATGTTCATCAAGCTTCCTAGCTAGAGGTTACTGATCGTCCTCTGCTCGCAGGTTCGAGGACTGTGAGAATGCCTGTCTTCCGGCTCAGAGAAAGCTGAATTTCACCCCTGAAACTTCTGACCCTTGCGTTCTGAACTTCCACCAGATCACCTTCAGAGATCGTGCTAATCTGACTATTCCATACAGCCAGCGGAATTTGCCCCGTCCCATCCGAGAGTGTTACTGAGCATACTAAGAGAGGCGTTCCGTCCCTCGTCGTCACAGCTCTGACCTCGGATTTCCTCACAACATGCGCTTTGAAAGAAAGACCATCCTGTCCAAACCGCATATTACCAATCTCACTCTTAGAACCCGCGGACATCTTTCTAGAATCGCGCCGTTTCTCGTCTACTTCCAAGAAATTGGAATACTCGTCGGGGAGCCTCTTGAGTTTCTTGATGGAGTAATTCTGAATGTTCGCTTGCGCCAGTGGCTCGCCCTTAACTGAGAACATGTAGGTTGAGGAATCATTTCCACGCGAGCGAATTTCAATCTGCAACTCTTCACATCGAGCTTTGCCGCGACGCCATGCAGTTAGCAAAGAATCGTGAAAAATACCGGGTGTTAGGTTGTGCTTCCTTGCTAGTTGGAGTAGATAGATGAGATCCCTATCCTGGCCGCGTGCTCTCGGTATGTTCCTTAGCGCTGGTAAGATGTTTCAACTCTCTAGCATTAAGGCATCATCCGTAATAAAACAGACGGAATTAGGCTTCAAAAAGGTGGAGATTAGGAGGAAAACCTCCATTTCTCTATTGAACTACTTCGCCGGTTGCGAATCTGGGTCCAACGGAGTTGATTTTGACCTTCACGTGGTCGCCAGGTTTGGTCTGTGGGACAAAGACGACTAGCCCTTCGATTCGGGCTACTCCATCGCCACGACGGCTGACTTCCTTGATGTCAAGCTCGTACTCCTTACCTTCCTCAACTGGTTTGTTGAAGGAACGTTCAAAGCTCATGCGTTTCACCTCATTCTTTTTCGTTCAGCTAGTTCTTCGGGAGAAATAGACGCCGACACGGATGATTACGGTAGGACGTTCGCTTCAGCCCGTATACCTAACTTGTCCGAGCAAGAAGGAACCGCGTCTAATAAAGTGGTCATTCTGGAGTCTGCAAGGTTCTGTCACAATCATCGCTGCGTGAATGTGCACAATCAAGCCTTTCCGGCAACGTTAAGACGTGTTCGCCAATACATATGATCGGAGAGAATTATGGGAAAAGCTAAGCAGGTAAGGAAGAAGAAGAAACAGAAATAGAGCCCACTCCGATCAGCCGCACAAATTCCATAATGATGAACCGCTCGTCCACTACATGGCCCTCATGCACCTCGCAAGTTTACGGATTCTTGCTCTTGCTGGTACATCCTCGACTTGTTTTTCATAGTCAATAAATAGTTCAGACCAACCAGAGACGTCAGAAACTTGAGGAGCCACGAGTGTGAAACTAGGAATTCTGGGAACCGGAATGGTGGGAAACGCAATTGGCGCGAAGTTAATTCAGTTGGGCCACGAAGTGAAGATGGGCTCACGCACACCGAGCAATGAGAAAGCTGCCGAGTGGGTAAAAGCAAATGGGCCGAAGGCTTCACAAGGGACTTTCGCCGATGCCGCCGCGTTCAGTGAGATCATTTTCAACTGCACCGCTGGTACAGCCTCAATTGAGGCTCTGAAACAGGCAGGGGAACGGAACCTTCAGAGCAAGATTCTCATCGACATCTCAAACCCACTTGACTTCTCACGGGGCATGCCTCCTACATTGACGATATGCAACACCGACTCTGTTGGTGAACAGATCCAACGAGCGTTTCCTAACGTGAAGGTTGTGAAAACCCTAAACACGGTTAACTGTAATGTAATGGTCAATCCTTCACTGGTTCCCGGAGATCACGACGTATTCCTGAGCGGCAACGACGCCGCTGCCAAATCCAAGGTTCGTGAAGTCCTCACTCAATGGTTCGGGTGGAAGTCGGTGATCGACCTAGGTGATATATCGACTGCGAGAGGAACAGAAATGTATCTGCCACTCTGGGTGCGCCTTTACGCCCTCTTCCAAAAACCAAATTTCAACATTAAAGTCGTGAAATAGTCAACAGTGAGACTCGGCTGAGCTGTCGCGAGTGATGAGCCGCACTATTCTAATGACTTTGTGATATAGCTCGTAAGTATCTTGCGTATTGCTGCGGCTCGTCTTCTGTCGTAACGGATTATCTCCGACCCGCGAACTTTCTTGCTTGAAAGGAGTCCCACTTCAACTAGGTCTTGCAGATCGCTGTCGATCTGCACGGCGGTCTTTCCAATCCTCTTAGCTATTCCCTCAGTCCTGTCTTCAAGTTTCGGGTTCTCATTAAACAACATCAGAAGATCGGCTTTAGCGTTCGAGGAGAGTATCTTGTCCAGTATTCTGTCTGCTTCAAGCATGATTTGTGAACCAAACAATAGCATGCCCAGGCGCCTCTTTTCTCTAACCAACACATCCGCGTCCATTTCGCCTGGTCGCGGACTCAAGATCGCGCACAATTCTCTCAGCTGAAATTACGAGCACTCGTTACCGCGTCCAAGATGTACTAATCCTCGCTCAACGCCGCTGTATCGGTAGCCGTAGTCTCTCTCAGAGTTTCTTTTGTTCGAAGATCAGATAGACTACACCAATGAAGGACACGGCGTCGAGGAAAAGTATTGACTCGGTGAACATGTAACGATACGTGTAGCTTGAGGCGGAATTTCCGAGCGATGAGTCAATGGGAGAAACTTTCAATCGCACGGCCTCTCGCAGAACTATCAGATGTGCTTCATCCTCTACAATTTTTATCAGTGGCCGCGCGCCATATGAGTGTACAGTATCGAACAGGTGACATTGAGAGTGAACTTCGATGAGAAAGTCTGGAAGCTTATGCAGCGGATCCCAAAAGGTCGAGTCACCACTTACAGCATGATCGCTAAGAAACTGAATACTAGGGCATACAGAGCTGTAGGGAACGCTTGCCGCAAGAATCCATACGCACCCCGCGTCCCATGTCACAGAGTAGTAAGAACCAACGGAACGGTTGGCGGCTTTGGAGGAAAAACCTCCGGCAAAACCGTGGAGAAGAAGATCCGACTGCTAAGAAAAGAGAACGTAGAAATCAAGAACGGAAAAATCACTAACTTTGAAAAAGTCCTGTTCAGGTTCTAAGTACAGATAACCGTGATCCAGATCCGATTTTCGCTTTTCAGCTTTCAAATCGAAGCAGCTGGAATCACTTCCACGGTCCCGACGGCAACATATACGAGATCATAAGCGAAAATCAGTTAAAACAAATGTAAGATCCACTGCGGACGGATGTTTCATGTAACCGGCAGCTTGGGGAACGAGCTCGGATGTCAAGCGAGAGATCAGCTTACGGAGTCTTCAATGGCGTTTATAATGGGAGACTCTTGAGCTACTATCCCCTCTCCAAGAATGAAATCATCAAACGTCTACACGAACTGGAAATTGATGAGACACTCTAAATCCCTCTCCGCACCCTTTAGCGCGATGACACGAATTGCCACAGATCGTGTTCCAAACTCCCATTCCGACTCAGGGGTCTGAGGAAATAGTTGCTTTCGCCGTCATAGTATGGCTTCTCGTTATCCTGTTTTTGAATCGTCGCCTTGGCCAGATGCTGAAATATCTCGGTGACATTGCTTCGTTCCTATTGTACTTACTTGGCGTTCTCTTCTTGGTAATTCTCATTTTATGAATGCTGAGCAGCTCGACCTATCCTGTTCTAGTTCCTAGGTTCGAATTACCGTATAGCGTCGAACGCATCGAAAAGCCACCTCCCAACGGGCATCTTATCTCCCTGTTATCGAACCCGCTACTTGTCAAAGTTTCGAATGCAGCTTTCCCGATTTTGCTTCTTTTCCGCGTCTCCTGCCTCCAGTTTCATGGTGTATTCGACGCGGTCGTCTCACTGGTTTTGCGTTGAACCGTGAAAGCAATGATTGCCAGCTCGACCAGCGTTGTACACGAAGCTGGTAGGCCGTGTCGAGCTCATTTTTCACCAAGTTGGAAGATAAGCTGGGCATCCATCAACAGCCGCTCAAGGAACGAATCGCTCTAGTAATTTACCGACTCAGAGTGCAACGCAATGAAATAGAATCCAATAGTCTAATGATGCAGCGTCGTGACAAGGAACTCTTTGACAAGTGTTTGGCCGCCCGAACCACAGGCGACAACCTACGAGCCAACTTGTACGCTGAAGAGTGCGCCGAGGTTAGGAAAATTGCGAAGCTGGTCTTGCAGTCCGAGCTTGCCTTGGAGCAGCTAATCTTCAAGCTGGAAACCGCGGAAATGCTAGGTGATATCGCTTACCTGGTCAGCCCAGTCAAGAATGTAGTTAGCACAGTCGGAAAGCAAATCCAGCACCTTATGCCCGAAGTCTCTTTCGAGTTGGCTCAGATCAACGAATCCCTAGACGGGTTCACAGTAGAGGCAGGAAATGTTGCTGATGTTATGATGCCTACGGAATCACACTCTCCTGAATCAGAAAAAATCTTCAATGAGGCAGGCTTCCTAGCGGAACAGAAAATAAAATCCAGATTTCCAGAGCTCCATTCAGAAGAATCGACAGCGACGCCCGCCTAATCAACGCCTATGCCGCTTCGAGACAGCCAGAGAGAGTGCTCCCCTAGCAGGTTCAATCTTGAGTAGCTTGACTTCAGCATAACGGCACTCCTGCTTGACTCTCTTCCGGAAGGGGTCAATCAGATACCTGCCCGCCTTGTAAGTCCCACCGACGAGGGTGATTGTGAAGTGTTCGTTTTTCATCTTCAACCGCTTCGCCACAGCGCAGGCTGCTTCAGCTAGAGCCTTTCCGGAGTGGTTCAAGATCCTCCTTGAGACGTGATCATGGGACGCGGCCTTGGCAACATGCGGCGCCAAGCCCGCGACGTCCTCCACGCCAAATCCTTCGGCGTAAATCATCCCAAGCGCGTCCTCAAGCCTAACAACGCGAAACTTTCGCTTGAAGATGGATACCAGCCTCGTCTTAGGCGCGCGCCCATCGATCGCTCTGAAAGCACTTTGTAGGGCTTTCCTGCCGATATCATAGCCGCTGCCTTCGTCATCGACTATGTACCCCCAACCTGAAGCGCGACAATGCTTTCCGGCCTTGTTAATGCCAGCTGCTACACAACCAGTTCCTGAGATTACGACAATGCCTGGGCTACCCCGCGTTGCAGCATAAAGGGCCGCCATGGAATCGTGTACGACAATACTCTTTCGGGCAATCTTGGCTGCCCGTACAAAGCGCTCAGCCGCCATTCTATCCTTGACAGAGTCAACTGCAGCCAAGGCCACGACAGCGATCTCCGCCTTCCGTCCCACTAGTCCCGCTTGCCTCTGAGCTTCAATCACAGCCCGACTGATCGCCATGCTTGCGGCCATCGATCCCACGTTATGATAGTTCGAAGAACCTGATTCACCGCGGCCCAAGACTCTACCCGTTACCGTTCCGACTAGCGCGACGGTTTTAGTTCCGCCGCCATCGACTCCCACAACGATACGAGGAATCTGCAATGTTGGTTTCGTGATCATGTAGTTACACATCTTGATATAATGCACCCATGGACAAAAGGAAAAGATTCGACAATGGAAACCACAGAAGCGGCACCGGTTCGGGAATTATCCCTAGGAATGCGCGGTTTGCTCGTAGCCGCTAGCGTTCTAGTGTTGGCTGTCAGCCTTTATGGCCTCGCCTCAAGCAAGTCCCATTGATACGATCGTATCTGGGCCCATTCACCAGGGATCCAACTGCAGCAGCTAGAAACATCCCAGATGCGATCAAATATCGTATCGCTCGATTCATTACGTTTAGCTTAGTTGGATATGTCGAAAAGGGAAAAAGGTGGATGAAGTTGGCGTTTGATAGGCCAACCGCACTTACTTCATTTTCGTGTTGAGATAGCGTAGGTCGTCG
>Ga0209002_10001731_pt1 | contig 17622 bp, 10 predicted proteins | sample Rifsed16ft2_FD_184010 | JGI IMG/M metagenome (GOLD analysis project Ga0209002, IMG submission 184010) | Soil microbial communities from Rifle, Colorado, USA - sediment 16ft 2 (version 2) | ecosystem: Environmental > Terrestrial > Deep subsurface > Rock core/Sediment | place: Rifle, Colorado... | reverse complement strand
GCGGTGCAGGTGGGTGCTGGGCGTCCGTGCGCCCCTACCCTGCCGTGGATGCGAGCGGGCACGGGAGATGGTTCGTCCTGATTGAAGTTCGCAGGGTATTTCGAACGGTTGTGGTCAGCGGGTCGTACCGCGGTGAATGTCCTTCGGAATGCGTAGGGCGAAGCACACCGACACACCGCCGAGGATCTTTCCATTTCTCGGGACCCCCGCTAGCCGAGATTCCCGTCTCCGATGGTGTGCTTCGCCCCTACCCTCACCATCAATCCTTCCCACTGTGGCGGCGGAGCATCGGGTGCGCGAGAGAGACCTCGACGGAGGGCGCCTCCATCTACGCTCGCGTGATTCAGCGACTACGGAACCTGGCGGTGTGAAAAGAAGGTTGGAACGCGGAAGGGCGGGTCTCGCCGGGAAGATCACCCGGCACTAACGGAGACCCGCCCCTACGGTTCCCGCGAAGATGAAGGCTACAGGTAGCTCTCGAGCAGCGCGCCGACTTCGGCCATGGTGAACACCGGGCCGTCGACGCAGACAAGCTTGCCGCCCAGGTTGCAGCGGCCGCACTTGCCGATGCCGCAGTGCATGCGGGCTTCGAGGGTGACGTAGCACTGCTCGGGCGCGAAGCCCATTTCGGCGAGCATCTTCTCCACGAAATAGATCATGATCGGCGGGCCGCAAGTGATCGTGACGGCGTTCTCGGGCGAGGGAGCGACGCGCGCCAGCAGGTTGGTGATCAGGCCGATGTTGTGATCCCAGGTGGCGTCCGGCTCGTCGACGGTGAGGTGGAGATCGGTGTCGGGGGCGCTCCTCCAGTCGTCGTATTCGTCGGTGAAAACGAGGAGCGAAGGATGACGGGCCGCCCACAGAATGCTGAAGTGGCCATAGTCGGCGCGCCGATCCAAGACGGAGTGGATCACCGGGCGCAGCGGCGCACCGCCGATCCCGCCGCCGAGGACGATCAGGTTCTTCCCCACAAAATCCTGCATCGGGAAGCTGTTGCCCATCGGACCGCGCACCCCGACGTAATCCCCGGCACCGAGCTCGTGCAGGCCCGTGGTGACCGAGCCCAGCCGGTTGACGGCGAACTCAAGAACCCGGCCTCCCTCCTGGCCCGGGCTTGGGCGGCCGGGGATCGAGGCGATTCCGAAGGGCGCCTCACCCTTGCCGAAAGCGGAGACGAAAGCGAATTGTCCCGGACGGTGGCCGGCGAAGGCCTCGGACCCGCCGTTCTGCATCTCCACTCCGAAGAGCTTGATCTCGGCGGCCAGATCCCGTACCTCGACCAGCCTGCCCAAAAACGGCAGCATCGGATTCGAAGACGCTTGTTCAGCCATTCGGTCCGCTCCAGGCCGGCGCGGCCTCACCCCACCACCAGGTGCGAGAGCACTTCGGTGATGTCGATGTTCACCGGACACAGGTCGATGCACCGGCCGCAGCCCGTGCAAGCCTGGTGTCCGTACTGCTCCGGGAAGTAGTGAAACTTGCAGAAGAATCGGTTGCGCAGGCGCTGGCCCTTGCCGGCGCGCGGGTTGTGGCCGCCGGCGATGCGGCGGTAGGGTTCTCCCGCGCAGCTGTCCCAGCAGCGGATGCGTTCATAGAGCTCCCGGCCGTCCTCAGCCGGAAGGGCCTCGTCGCGAACGTCGAAGCAGCGGCAAGTGGGACAGATGTAGGCGCAAAGGCGGCAAGATAGACATCGCTCGGCCATCTGCTCCCAGAACGAGTCCTGGAAGTGCGGCGGCCAGGCGAGCCTATCGGGGACCGGGATGGGATCGGTGAGCGCGGAGCGAGGAGGCTCACCCTCGGTTTCGGTGAGCTCCGCGCCTTCGAGCAAGGCGCGCCCTTTCTCGGTGACAGGCTGGACGGCGAATCCGTTTTCGGTCTCGAAGAGCATGAGGTCGACGTCGCTGGCGTCGTCGGGCCCGCCACCCACGCTCTTGCAGAAGCAGGTCGGGCCCATCTCGGGGCAAGCCAGCCCGATCAGCGTCGATCCTTCCCTGCGGCGCTGATAGTAGGGGTCGGCGGGCTCCTTCTCCAGGAACGCGGCGTCGAGGACGCGCACGCCGCGCGCGTCGCATGGGCGCACCCCGAAGAGGATCTGCTCTCCTTCGGGAAGGCTCTCGCTCAGGCGGATGCGGCGGGCCCCGCCGGGCTCATCGGCCGGCAGGCGCTCGATCAGAAGCAGGCGTTCCGTCGGCGGGAAGAAAGCCTGCTTGATCGGGGTTACGGGCCGCTGGGGATCCTTGCCAGTGAATGCGATCTCGTCGGCGTTTCCGACGCGCCGGTAGAGGAGAACCCCCGCCTCTTCCTTCGGCGCGATGAGAAGCCTGTCTCTGGCCAGAGCATTGAGCCAGGCGTGGAGGGCGGAAGGCGTGAGGACCTTCATGGCCGCCCCTCCCCGCGATCGAGAACCGTCACCAGCGGCCCCGGAACGGGCGCCAGGCCGGCGCGGTAACCGAACGCCGTCTCGATTTCCCTGGCCAACATGCGGTTCAGGTGCGAGATCGGGATGTTCATTGGGCAGGCTCGCTCACACTCGTTGCAGCCGACGCACCGGCCAGCCAGGTGATAGGCCCGTCCCAGGTGAAAGGCGCGCTTCTCGCTCAGCCCGATCCCCATCCCGAGCCAGGTCGAATCGTCACGCTCGAAGAGGCAGGTCGGGCAGTTGCACATCGGGCAGGCCTGGCGGCAGGCATAGCAGCGCAGGCAGCGGTCGAATTGCTCCAGCCAGTAGGCCAGGCGCTCCTCCGCCCCCAGGCCCGAGAGCCGGTCGAGCGGATCCTCCTCCAGGGTAGCCGGAGGCGCCGCGAAGGGCTCTCCGATCAGAGTGTCACTGACGACGGGAGTGCGTTCCGCGCAGCGGAGGCAGCGCGCCTGCAACGGCCCCTCCCCCGGGGAAGCCTCGTCGGGGATCGACCTCTGCCCCGCCCCCTCCAGGATGCCGGGGCATACGACTCCGATGACGTGCACCTGCTCGCGGGCGAATTGGTTTTCGGCCAGGAGCACGTTGATCGCCCGGCTATCGCAAGCCTTCACAACAACCCCAACAGGCCTGGCCGGCTCGCCCTTCTTCCCCGGCCGCAGACGGGCGGGCAGATAGGCTGCGAGGTTGTGGGTGCAGGCCTGGTTCCAGACCAGGCGGCTCGCCCCCTCAGGGCTCTCGACGAAAACGGGCCGCGCCCGGCCGCGGGGGCCGATCTCATAGCCGATGACGCAGGCGACAGCCCCGGTCTCGAGTAGCTCGCGGGCCTTGGCCTGGATGGAGGCCGTGTGGCTCATCCTCCACCTCCCGGCCTCTCGGGCGCCGCTCCGACGGAAGACCACGAGGCGAAGGCCGGCGCCGCAGGCGACCCGGCCCGCCAGGTGCACGGGCCGAGGCGGCGCACCGTCTCGGTGAACTCCTCAACGATTCGGGCGAACCGCTCGCCCTCCGAGGCCGAGACCCAATCGAGCCGCAGTCGGTCGGGCTCGAGGCCGGCGAAGCTCATGAGCGCACGGACGACGGGCAGGCGCTTTGCCGTCCGGTGATTGCCGTTGTCATAGTGACATTCACCGATGTGGCATCCGAGGACGAGCACCCCGTCGGCGCCGTGATCGAAGGCGCGCAGGATCAATTCCGGGGCCACCCTCCCCGAGCAGGGGACGCGGACGGCGCGCAGGTTGGGTGGGTAGCGCAGGCGGGCAGTCCCAGCGAGGTCGGCGCCGGTGTAGGAGCACCAGTTGCAGAGGAAGCCGAGGATCCTGGGCTCGAAGGCTCTGGGGGGATGATCGGTCATCGGGCCACCTCCCTCGAGGCCAGGCCCTCGGGCAAGCGAAGCACCCCGAGCATCTCGGCGACGATCTGGGTGTCATCGAAGTGGATGAGGGTCACCGCCTTATTCGGGCAGGCGGCGGCGCAGGTGCCGCAGCCCTTGCACAAGTAGCCGTTCACCTCGGCTCGCCGCTCAGCGACGGTGATAGCGCTGTAGGGGCAGGCCGCGGCGCACTGGCCGCAGCCGGCACAGCGGGCGCTGCTCACGACCGCGATGGAAGGCTCGAGGGCGATGGTGCCCTGGTCGATCAAGGAGAGCGCCCCGGCGGCCGCCCCGCCGGCCTGCGCGACGGTGTCGGGGATATCTTTGGGTCCCTGGCAGGTCCCAGCGATGTAGATCCCTTCGGAGGCTGTTTCCACCGGGGCGAGCTTCGGGTGGCGCTCGAGGAAGAAGCCATCCCGGCTGCGGCTGACGCCGAAGAGGGCGGCAACCTTGCCGGTATCGGCCCGCGGCTCGAAGCCCGTCGCCAGCACGACCATATCGACGACAACGTGATCGGGATCCCCGTGGAAGCCCTCTCCCCAGCGGACGACCAGCCGTCCGTCGCCGTCGGCCCGCTCGATCTTCTCCACGCGGCCGTGATAGAAACGCACGCCCATCTGGGCGGTGCGGTTGTAGAACTCCTCGTAGCCTTTCCCAAAGCAGCGCATGTCGCGGTAGATCTCGTGGACTTCGGCCCCGACGTAGTCGTGCAGGAGCTGGGAGATCTTGAGCGAGTACATGCAACAAGCGCGGGAGCAGTAGTCGTGGTAGTTCGCGTCGCGGCTGCCCACGCAGTGGAGGACGGCCACGCTCTTCGGAGGGCGCCCGTCCCGCAGGAGCACCTTGCCCCCCGTCGGGCCGCTGGCATTGATCAGGCGCTCAAACTCCATGGCCGAGATCACGTTCTCCAGCTCGCCGTAGCCGAGGGCAGCCACCCGCTGGGGATCGAAATCCTGGAAGCCGGTGGCCAGGACGATCGTCCCCACGGTGAGATCGACGATCTCATCGGCCATCTCGTGGTGGATGGCCCCCCGGTCGCAGGCGGTCAGGCATTCGAGGCATTCGGAACAGACGCCGCAGCGCAGGCAGCGCTCGGCCTCCTCCTGGGCCTCCTCCTCGGTGAGCGCGAGATCCACCTCCAGGAAGTTGCCTCGGCGCTTTTCGAGCGGGATGCTGGAGATCGAGACGCGCTTGCGGCGTGAGGTCTCCTCCCGGGCGAACTTGGCTTCGATCTCCTGCGGGGTGAGATCGACGACGGGCGAGCGCTGCGGCTCCTTGAGCCCCTTCTCGCCCCGGACGTAGCGATCGATGCACCGGGCGGCATGGTGGCCCTCGCCAATGGCATCGACGACGAAGAACGTCTGGCCGCGGCGCACGTCGCCGGCGCAGAACACGCCCTTCATCGTGGTCATCATTTCGGAATCCGCCTGGATTCCGACGGGGTAGAGAGTATTGATGCTTCCATCCGGCGGCAGGAAGGAGAAATCGGGCCCCTGCCCGATAGCCCAGATGACCAGGTCGGCGGGCAGGATGTGCTCCGTGCCCGGCTTCTCGGTGAGATCGGGGCGGCCGCGCTTAAAGCCCCGGAAATCGACCTCGACGCAGCGCACTCCCCTGACCTTGTTGTTGCGGACAATCACTTCTTTGAAGGTCCGCCCCGGATACAGGCGCACGCCTTCCCGCTCGGCGACGCCGACCTCCCACGTGAAGCCGGGCATCTCCCCGCGGGGCTCGAGGCAGGCCATGCTCACTTCCTTGGCCCCCAGGCGAAGGGTGGTCCGGGCCGAGTCGAGGGCGACGTTGCCTCCGCCGAGCACGACGACCCGCTTGCCGCTCAGGTCGGGGCGTTCGCCCCTGCCCACGCGGCGCAACAGGTCGAGCGAGAGCCAGTTGTCGGGATGGTTGGCGTCGCTGATCGGCAGTTTCTTTGCGGAATGGGCGCCGGTGGCGATCAGGACGGCGTTGTAGCCTTGTTCGAGCAGGCCGGTCACATCGTCGATGCGCGTCTTCAGCCGCAGCTCGACGCCCTCGTCGACGATCTGCCGGATTTCCCAATCCAGAAGCTCTGTGGGCAGGCGGTGAGGCGGGATGCCCACCCGCATCATCCCCCCCGCCACCGTGAGCGAGTCGAAGACGGTGACGTTGTGACCCAGGCGCACCAGGTCGAGCGCGGCGGTGAGCCCGGCCGGCCCGGCGCCGATCACGGCCACTTTCTTCCCGGTCGGCGGGGGGTTGTGTGCAAAGGGCGTCCCGACGATCGACTTATCCCGCTGATCCGGTAGCTCGTCGCGGTGGGCATAGGCCCAATCCGAGACGAAGCGCTTGAGCCCCATGATGTTGACGGGCTCGTCGACCTTGCCTCGGCTGCAGGCGTCCTCGCAGCGGTGGTTGCAGACTCGGCCGCAGACGGAAGGGAAGGGGTGCTCCCGGCGGATGGCCCAGTAGGCATCGGCATAGCGCTTTTGGCGGACGAGGGCGATGTATCCCTGCGCACGTTGATCGGTGGGGCAAGCGTCGCGGCATGGGGCCACCCCGCGCTTCTCGATCGTATACGCATTGGGCACCGACTGCGCCGAGTGGCGGTAGGCGGCCTTGCGGGCGCTCAGCCCGAGATCGAACGGATTGGAGACCTCGATGGGGCAGACCTCGGCGCACTTCCCGCAACCGGTGCACTGCTTCTCATCGATGAAGCGGGCCTTGCGGCGCACGCGCACCTGGAAGTTGCCGACATAGCCCGAAACTGCCTCGACCTCGCTGTAGGCCAGGAGGTGGATGTTGGGGTGGCGTCCGACGGACACCATTTTGGGGGTGAGAATTCAAGCCGCACAGTCGAGCGTCGGAAAGGTCTTGTAGAGCTGAGCCATATGGCCGCCGATCGACGGCTCGCGCTCGACGAGGTAGACCTGCTTGCCGGCTTCGGCCAATCGAAGGGAGGCCTCCATCCCGGCGATCCCGCCGCCCACGACCAGGGCCGAGGGCGCCATGGGCACTTCGCGCATCGTCAGGGGCGCGTGATGCCAGACGCGGCGCACGGCCGCCTCGACCATCGCCTTGGCTTTGGCCGTGGCCTGAGAGCGATCCTCGATCACCCACGAACATTGCTCCCGGATGTTGGCCATCTGGAAGAAGAACGGGTTCAGGCCGGCCACCTTGCACGCTCGGCGGAAGGTGGGCTCGTGCATCAACGGCGAGCAGGAGGCCACCACGACTCGGTTGAGACCCGATTCCTGGATGTCTTTCTTGATCAGATCCTGCCCGGGGTCTGAGCACATGTAGCTGTAGTCGCGCGCCAAGGCCACGCCGTCGAGGCCGCGCGCAAACTCGGCGACCTCGGCCACGTCGACGGTGGCGGCGATGTTGGTCCCGCAATGACAGACGTAGACGCCGGCGCGCACCTTCTGCAGGTTCATCCCCACGCCTCCTGTCGGACAATCCCCACACCGCTCAACGCGCCCTCCATCTCGGCATAGATCTGTTCGAGGGTGAAGCCTCGCTGCTCGGCCGCCCCGGCCGGGCATGCCGCGGCGCAGGCCCCACATCCTTTGCACAACACCTCGTTGACCCGCGCCACCCGCCGGCCATCGGCCTCGACCATGTCGATCGCGTGGAAGGGGCACAGGCCTTCGCACGTCCGGCAGCCGCCGCAGCGCGCCTCGTTGATGAAGGAGGTGAACGGCTCGAGGTCGACGAAGCCGTGGTCCATGAGCGAAAGCGCCGCCGCAGCCGCGGCGCCCCCCTGGGCCACGGTGTCGGGTATGTCTTTCGGGCCCTGACAGGCGCCCGCCAGGTAGACGCCGTCGGTGGTCGTCTCGACGGGGGCCAGCTTGGGGTGCTTCTCCAGGAAGAAGCCATCCGGGCTGCGGCTCACGCCGAAGACCCGGGCCACGCTGCCCTGATCGATCTGAGGCTCCATCCCGGTGCTGAGGACGACCATGTCCACCTGCGCCTCCACCGGCAGGCCGGAGAAGGGATCGCACGCTCTCACGCTGAGGTGGCCGTCCTGGCGCTCCACGGCGATCTCGCCCTCGTAGCGGATGAGCTGCACCCCCTCGCGCTGCACGCGCTCCGAGAAAGCCTCGTAGTCCTTCCCGAAGGCGCGCATATCCCGGTAGAACTCCACGACTTCGGCGCCCAGCGAATCGCGCATTAGGTGGGCGAGCTTCAGCGAGTACATGCAGCAGACGCGGGAACAGTATTCGTGACCATCCCCCGTCCCGGGTTTCTGGCGGCTGCCGACGCAATGCACAAGGGCGATGCGCTCGGGGCGCCGGCCGTCCTTGAGCCGCACTTCGCCGGAGGTCGGCCCGCCGGAATTGACCAGGCGCTCCAGCTCCATCCCGGTGAGCACATTGTCGAGAGTCCCATACCCCAAGGCGGGGACATGCCGCGGGTCGTAGTCCTTGAAGCCCGTCGCCAGGATGATCGTGCCCACCTCGAGATCGACGATCTGATCCTGCTGCTCGAAGTTGATCGACTTCGTCTGGCAGAACTTCTCACAGGCCCGGCACTTCCCTTTCAGGAAGTAGGCGCAGTTCTCCCGGTCGATCACCGGGACGCGTGGCACCGCCTGGGCAAAATGGAAGTAGATCGCCGGCCGGGTGCCGAGGCCGAGATCAAACTCGGACGGCAGCTTCTTCCACGGGCATTTCTCGACGCATGTGCCGCAGCCGGTGCACGTCTCTTCGTCCACGTAGCGGGCCTTCCGGCGCACGCGCACGTTGAAGTTGCCAACATAGCCCGAGACCGACTCCACCTGGCTGTAGCTCAGGAGGGTGATGTTTTCGTGGCGTCCCACGGACACCATCTTGGGGGTGAGAATTCAAGCCGCACAGTCTAGTGTAGGAAACGTCTTGTAGAGGCGGGCCATGTGGCCGCCGATCGACGGCTCACGCTCCACGAGGTAGACGCGCTTGCCGGCGTCGGCCATGCGCAGCGCCGCCTCAATCCCTGCGATCCCTCCGCCGACGACCAGCGCCGCCTGGCGGACGTCCGCCCGCCGCATCTCGAGCGGCTCCTGCCGGCGAACGCGGTGCACGGCGGCGGTGACGAGCGCACGCGCCTTCTCCGTCGCCTTGGCCGGGTCGTGCGTCACCCAGGAGCAGTGCTCCCGGATGTTGGTCATCTGGAAGAGGAACGGATTCAGTCCGGCCTCGGCGCAGGCCGTTCGGAACGTGGTCTCATGCATCAGCGGCGAACAAGAGGCCACCACCACCCGGTCCAGGGCATGGCGGCGGATGTCGTCCTGGATGAGGGCCTGCCCCGGGTCGGAGCACATATACGCATAGTGCCGGGCGATGGCCACGTTCTCCAGATGGGAGGCATGCTCGGCGACCGCTTCCACATCCACCACCCCAGCGATATTGGTGCCGCAGTGGCAAATGTAGACGCCGACAGCCTCGCCACCTCCGGGGGCTTTGGTTCTGCTCATGCGGCCTCCTCCCTCACAAAACGGAGTTGCGGCCCGCGCCCGGCCCCATGCGACCGTAGGTGGCCGGTCGGAAAGAGCGCCGGCCTGTGAGCGCGCGAGCCCACGCCCCGGCGCCTCGCCGGTGCGGTTTGTGTTCGAGCGCGGGTGGACTGAGCTACCGGCGGTAGGACGTTCCGAGTAGGCCTCGGTTGGCTACCAACCCACATGCACCGCATTGCGATTCGACTATAGCACTGGAACCTACCGATCGGTAGGGAAGGTGACATTCCTCCTGGGAGATTGTGACTTAGCGCACAAGCGGACTCGCCAGATTATGTCAACTTGCCACAGGTCCGTCCTGCCCCATTCCGCGGGCGCCACCACGGATCCTATTCGAGCGGCCCCGACCATTGGCCCGAGGCTCTCGCGCGCCCAAGTGCCTCCCGAAGTCGAGGCTTTGGCCGGGTATCGGGCGCCTGACCCCACGGGCGCGAGGCCCTCGAACCCAGACCGGCTAAAGCCTTGACTCCTGGGAGACCAGGAGAAGCCCTAGCCCATCATCTTGCCCGCTTCCCTCAAAGTCGCCAGGATGTCGTCGGGGAGCACGGGCGGCTCTCGGCCCGCGGCGTGGCAGCCCAGGATCAGCTGCGACGTCCGCTCAAGCACCTCCGCCAGGTCGGCCGCCCTGCGCAGGCTGGTCGCAGCGATGAGAATCCCGTGGTTTTGGAGGAGCACGGCCGGGCCCGGCCCCAACGCGGCGGTGACGGCGTCGGCCAGCTCCTGAGTCCCAGGCATGATGAACGGCACCCTCGGAACGTCTCCCAGGAACGCCGCCTCGGTGGAGATCGGGAGGAACGGCAGCCCGCTCATCACCAGCATCGTGGCGTATGGCGCATGCGCGTGGATCACCGCTTCCACATCCGGCCGGGCGCGATAGACGGCGGTATGCATCCGCCACTCGCTCGAAGGGGAGCGCGCATCTTCATCCAGGCTCCGCCCCTCGAGATCGATGCGCACCATTACGTCGGGCCTCAGGTCGCCCTTGAAAAGGGCACTGGGTGTGATCCAGAGAAGCTTGGTGCTGGGGATCCGGATGCTGAGATTGCCGCCGGTGGCTGTGATCAGGCCAGTGGAGTAGAGCTCTCGGATCACCCCAACGAGCTCATCCCTTTCGTCGCCGGCCGACGCCACCCTCACAGGCTCGATGGGCGGCCTTGCCGCCTCAGGCGTCGCGGGGCGGGGTTCCGCCGAGAGATCGCCCGGCCCCCCGGCCTCGGCCCGCGCCTCCTGATAGACCCGGCTCAGATCTCCCTGAATCCGCTGCATCCCCATCGCCCGCCGGGTGTCACCGCTGAAGGAGAGCTTGCCGGTCATCGCCGCCCGGGTGGCGTTGATCTGGCCGCTGAGCATCTTATCGAAGATCTCGGCCTTCATCTTCAGGCGCACATCTGCTGGTGACGACGGCTGTCCGAGACCGGTCTCGACCAGGCCGTCCTTGAAGACCAGGTAGAACTCCAGGCTCGGTGCTGTGAGCATGTAGTGCGTGGCCAGGTTCTGGTTCTTGGCGAACGCCTGAAGGGCGGGGTCAGCGGCGGCGCGCTCTAGAAAGAGACGGATGACGTTGTGCATCGAGCCCTCCGTTTGTGGGGCGGCGGGTGCCGGGGCCGCCTCGGTCGGCGCGGCGCGGCCACGCAGCCGTCCCAGCCCGCGTTGAAGAAGGCCGGGCGCGCGCTGGGGCGCCTGCTCGAGATCGCGCACCGCCGGGCCTGGTGCCGCAGCCAGTGCGGCCACGACTTCCGCAGGAGGCCCCGGCCTCCGCACCTCCCATTGGAAACCGCCGAGCACCTCGGGGTTGAGCGCGTGCTCCGGCACCTGGCCGGTGAGAAGGCGCAGGATGTCGTCGGCGACGATCTCGCCCTGATGAGATCCGATCTCTCTTGTGTTTCCGCCGACATGCGGGGTGGCGATCACATTGGGAAGGGAGAGCATCGGGTGGTCGGATCCGGGCGGCTCCACGGCAAACACGTCCAGCGCCGCCCCGGCGAGGTGGCCCGAACGCAACGCCTGCTCCAGAGCCTGTTCATCGAGAAGCGCGGCGCGGGCGGTGTTGACCAGAAACGCGCCCGCCTTCATTTGGGCGATCGCCGCCTTCCCGATCATCCCCCGTGTTTCCTCGGTCACCGCTGTGTGGAGGCTGAGTACATCAGCCTCCTTCAGGAGTTGGGTGAGCGAAACAGCCTCAGCGCCACTCGCCGAGATCTCCTCCGGGGACAGATTTGGGTCGTAAACCAAAACCCGGGCTCCGAAGGGCAGCAGGCGCGCGACGACCTTTCTCCCGACGGCTCCCATCCCGACCAGGCCGACCGACTTCCCCCACAGCTCCCCTCCCTGGAGCTCCTGAAACGCCTGGCCCATCCGCGCCATGTCGCCGGCCTCGCCGCCCGGCTCCTTGAGAAACCGCGATGCCTGAGGGAGCTTCCTGAGGAGCATCACCATGAATGCCAGGGTGAGATCGGCGACCGCATCCGCATTCCTGCCTGGCGCGTGCAGAACCGGGATCGCGTAAGCCGTGCAGGCTGCAACGTCGATATTCACTGCCTGGCCGCGGCACGCGACGACGAGCCGGAGGTCCGGCAGGTGCTCGAGGGCATCGGCGCTGACGACGTCGACCTCGGTGATGAAGACGTGGAATCCGGTCAGGGCCTCCACGAGGTCAGGGCCGCTCAGCAGGCGCATTGCCTGGCGGTAGGAGGCGTACGTCACTTCGCCGAGGGAACGGAGCCTAGAGAGTGACACCTCGTCGAGATCGGCGGTGACGAGGATGCGGGGATGGAAGATGGGGGTTGGCAGTGCCGGTGGGGGCTCCGGCGCCGTGGACATCGTCTGGAGGATCAGCCCCGCCGCGAGCTCGTCCGCCGAGGCGCGCGCGGCTCGCAGGGCGTCCCAACCGGCCCAGAGATCGCGATAGGTGTGGGCGCGATCGCGATCGGGCAGGAAGCGCCGGCCGTCGGGAGCGAGGGCCATCGCGGATTCGGTGAGATCGCGGAAGAGCCCGGCGCCCACGCCGGCGCACATCGCCGCGCCGAGGGCGCTGGCCTCGCTCGCAGCGGGGACAATCACAGGCCGGTCCAGGATATCACTGACGATCTGGCACCACAGCTCGCTCTGCGCCAGGCCGCCGCCGAGCCGCAGCTCACGGATTTCCGCCTGACCCACCGAGATCAGTTGCTGCAGGTTGGCCCGAACGCCGAAGGCGAGTCCTTCCAAGGTGGCGCGGGCCACATCGGATCGCTGCACCGCCCTGCCCCCGACCGGGAGATGGGTCATGGTGAACGTCGCGATGGGGAGTGACATGGCCCGGGCGTTCATCACCACGGCGCCCAAAGTGGAGAGGGCACCGCCTGCGCCCGGGGCCGAGGAGGCGGCCTCGGAGGCCAGGCGGGCCACGGGGCTCGGCGACGAGGGATGCAGCAGCCGGGCGAACCACTCCACCGCATCCCCCGTGGCGCCGGCATTGCTCTCGAGCACCCAGCGGCCGGGGAGGGCGTGAGCCCCGGTCCACATCCGGGCCTGCGGGTCGAGCAACGGCGCGGCCGTCACAAGCTGGATTGGAGTCGTCGTCCCGGCAACGGCCCCGACAGCACCCACATCGAGGGCCAGCAAGCCCAGAAGCCCGCACTGGGTGTCGGCCCCGCCGACGGCGATCGGGATCCCGGGCCTCAGGCCCAACGCCTGCGCCGCTCCTGCGGAGAGCGATCCGGCGCGCCCTCCCGTCGGGCGGATGGGCGGAAGGATCCGGAAGGGGATCTCCAGGCTCTCAATCAGCTCGCGATCCCACTCGCACTCCTGCGGGCGCGCAAGCATGGTCTCAAGCGCCTGGGTGGGATCGGTGGCCGCGTCGCCTCCCAGCCAGCGTGCGATCCACTCGTTGATGCTCAGCGCGACGTGTGCTCCCCGGAGTAGTTCTGGCTCGGCCCGTGCCAGCCATAGAAGCCGCGCCGCCATGAACACGGGGCTTGGCCAGCGGCCGGTCCGCCTGCTCAGTTCCTCGCCTCGCTCTGCCAGCTCCATTCCTTCGGAGGCAGCCCGGGCGTCTCGATTGGGCGCGGCGAAGAGCGCCCGCCCGGCGCCATCCAGGAGGACAAGCCCGTGCCGCATGCTGGTCGCTGCAATCCCCGCCACCGCGTCGGCCGAGGCACCGGAGCGCTGAAGGGCTTCTCGCGCCGCCTCCGAGAGGCAGCGCGCCGCGCCGTCAAGGTCGAAGTCATACCCCCAGCCGCCGGTGCCGGGCGCCGGTCGATGCGCCCAGCGCCGGTAGGCAGAAGTGATCCGCTTTGTCCCGACTTCGATCACCACGCAGCGGGCGCCACCGCCGCCGCCATCGAGACCGATTAGATAGATAGGCTTCATCTCTTCAACTCCCGCTCGGCGTTCCCTGCCTGATCCGGACCTTCGAGCATTGCAAGCTCACTGCCGGAGCGACTCCCTGGGCCCCCGCCTGGCCAGAGACTCCTTGGCGGCTTTCCGTCCGCGTGGGCTTTTCGAGGCCAACGCCTGATTTGGGGGGTGATGGCCGCAACTGCCGCGAGGGCCACCCAAGGATAAAGGGAAAGCCCATAGGGTCCCAGAGGGAGAGCGCCCCCCACCCCGCCGCCTCGGCCTCACGCGCAAGATCTGCGATCAGCCGAGGGTCGGCGATATCGCCGAAGGGTATGATCTCGATGCCGGACTTCAAGCCTCCCCCCTCTATGGGCCCCCAGCCCACAGGAATCTCAGCCTGGCGCGCTTCCAGTTCAGCCGACGCCCGTCGCAGCGATCCGAGAAACGGGCCGACGCATCATAGCCCGATTTGTGAGGCAAGGCCAGCGGACAGGGATTGCCCCCACGACGCGGCCTGCCTATACTCCAGGCCCAACAGGAGCCGCCAGCATGCCTCATCGCACTCTGATCTCCGTTGCCGACCTATTGCCCCACCTCGACGACCCGCTCTGGGTGATCGTCGATTGCCGCTTCGACCTCGCCGCGCCCGCGAAGGGAGCAACGGAATACCTGGAGGCCCACGTCCCAGGCGCGCTGTATGCGCATCTCGAGCGCGACCTCTCCGGCCCACCGACCGGCGCGAACGGCCGCCATCCGCTGCCCCCGCCGCGGATTCTGGCGGCGACGTTTTCCCGATGGGGAATCGGGCGTGGCGTCCAGGTGGTGGCCTACGACGACAATGGCGGCTCCTTCGCCGCACGACTGTGGTGGTGCCTGCGCTACCTGGGTCACGAAGATGTCGCCGTGCTCGATGGGGGGATGCGCGCCTGGCGCGAGGCCGGCGGGCCGGTGCGGTCCGGCGAAGAACGCGGGCGGGCACGCGATTTCGAGCCGGATGTTCGAACCGGTCTCCTGGCGCACGCCGCCGACGTCCTGGCGGCACTCGGAAATCCGGACGCCCTTCTCATCGACTCGCGCGCTCCGGAGCGCTACCGCGGAGACGAGGAGCCTCTCGACCCGGTCGCCGGCCATATCCCCGGGGCTCGTAACCGCCCCTGGCAAGAGAACATCGGCCTCGATGGGAAAATGCGGCCTGCCGCAGCGCTCTCCAGTGCGTTGGAGCGCCTGCTCGGCGGGCGCTCTCCAGCCGCGGCCATCGTCTACTGCGGGTCCGGAGTGACGGCCTGCCAGAACCTCCTGGCGATGGAGCATTCCGGGCTGGCCGGAGCTCGCCTCTACGGAGGATCGTGGTCGGAGTGGTGCTCCGACGTTTCGCGGCCGGTCGCGGTCGGCGAGGAACGCATGCCGCACGACCTCAACGCCTGACCCTCGAGGCCCTCATGGTCACACTGCACCTCATTGCGCACACGCACTGGGACCGAGAGTGGTATCTAGCGTTCCAGTCGTTCCGCCTGAAGCTCGTCCACTTGATCGATCTCCTCCTCGACATACTCGAGAGCGATCCAGGCTTCTCTCATTTCACCCTCGACGGGCAGACGGTTCTCTTGGAGGACTACCTCGAGATCCGCCCGGACCGCGAAGCGGAACTGGTGCGCCGGGTGCGAGAGGGGACTCTTCTCATCGGCCCCTGGTACGTGCTCCCGGACGAGTTCCTGGTGAGCCCGGAGGCGCTCGTCCGCAACCTGTTGAGGGGCAGCCAGGTCTCGCGGCGGTTCGGACGCCGCATGGACGTCGGGTATGTGCCCGATCCCTTCGGACACGTCGGGCAGCTTCCCCAGATCCTGCACGGATTCGGAATCGAGACGGCCGCCTTCCGGCGCGGGCTGGCGGACGAGCCCTGCGAAGTGTGGTGGGAGGCTCCCGACGGCAGCCGCGTGCTCACAGCCTATCTGCGCGACGGCTACGACAACGCTGCCCGCCTCCCCGCCACTCCCGAGGCCTTCAAGAAGGCGATCGACGATCGGCGCGCCTCCCTTGAACCGCATGCGGCGACAAGCCACCTGCTCATCCTGAACGGGACCGACCATCAGGAGCCGCAGCCCGAGGTGGCGCCCCTCGCACGCGAGCTGAGAATGGCGGATGCCGTCCTGGTGATCTCGACGCTGCCGCTCTATTTCGAGGCCGTCTGGAAGGAAGTGCAGGCAAGGGGTCTTGAGCTTCCCGTGGTGCGCGGCGAGGCGCGCAATCCCAAGCGGCACCATCTCCTGCCGGCCGTCCTTTCCAGCCGCGTTTGGATCAAGCAGAGGGACCACACTTGCGAGACCCTACTGGAGAAGTGGGCCGAGCCGTTTGCGGCCTGGGCGGAGATCCTCGCCGGGAGGAACCCGGAGCGATCGGTATTCACGGGTCATCTGACCACGCCCCGCGTCCGCAAGCCACAACAGCTCTTGCGCGAGGCCTGGCGCATCCTTCTGCAATGCCATCCTCACGATTCCATCTGCGGGTGCTCGATCGATCCGGTGCACGAGGAGATGAGGCCGCGCTTCGACCAGGTGGAGCAGATCGGGGAGGAGATCGCTCGCCAGAGCCTCGTCGCCCTGGCCGAAGAGGTGGATACGAGCGCCGGCCTGGCCGCCGGCCGTTCGCCCCGCGGGCTGGCGCGGGCGGCGCTCGTCGTGTTCAACCCGCACGCAAGGCCGCGCTCCGGGCTCGCCCAGGGCCGTTTCGAGCTGGCGGCCGGGCTCGATGCCTACCAGATCCAGACTGCAGACGGCGATCCGGTCGCTTCTATCGAGCGCACACGATCCGCCCGCCCTCTTGCCGACATGGAACTGGATGTCGAAGGATTGCGTGGCATCCAGGGCCTGGTGAGCGGCGGTCATGCCCTCGGGCTGGCCGTGCAGGAAATCGCCCTGGTGCCCCAAGGAGAACGCCTGCTCATCGACGTCGCCCTGGCCGAGGCCGACGATCCAAACCCGCCATCTTTGGAGGCGGCGTTCGAGGAGATCGAGAAGATCCTGGCGGCTGGGACCTACCGCCAATTCCGCCTTCTTGCCCATCTGGCCACCGAGGTGGAGATCGAGGCCATCGTGCCGGAGGTGCCGGCTCACGGCTTTCGGACGCTGTACCTGGTCCCGAGAACAGGATCGGAGCCTGCGGAGCTCGAGGACGACGGGCGCGAAATCTCCAATGAGACGCTGCTCGCGCGTCTGGAGGAAGACGGGACGTTGACACTGACCGATCGCTCCAACGGGATGACGTACCGCGGGCTGCTAAGTTTCCGCGACGTCGGCGACCGCGGAGACTCCTACACCTTCTGCCCGGTGGAAGGCGAGGCTCCCAACGAGGCCCGGGTGCCGGAACACACGATACGCCGACGAGTTGGTCCTTGCGGGGAGAGCCTTGGAGTGGAGTATCTACTGGATGTTCCAGCCCGCCTGCTGCCGGACCGTTCCGCCCGGACGGCCGAGACGGCCCACATTGCGGTGAGGGCTGTGCTTTCGCTGCGGCGCGGAGTCCCCAGGCTGGATGTCGAGCTCCAAGTGGAGAACGATGCAGAAGACCATCGCCTCCAGGCGATCTTTCCTCTCCATCATCCGGTGGATCAGGGGCTCTACGACGGAGCGTACGAAGTTGTGCGGCGCCCAACGCAGATCCCAGCCGGAGGGGAAGGCTGGATCGAACAGCCCGCCCGGGAGGCGCCGATGCGATGCTTCGTCGGCGGCGAGATACCTGGAGGGGGGCTGCTCATCGCCAACCAAGGCTTGCGGGAGGGGAGCCTCTCTCCTCAGGGGGAGATTGCCGTCACTCTCGTGCGCTCATTCGGGTGGCTGTCTCGGGATGATCTCGCTACGAGAAAGGGCGGGGCTGGGCCCAAAGTGCCGACGCCCGGCGGACAAGTACGCGGCCGGCATGCGTTCTCTCTCAGCGTGATCCCTATCCGAGGCGGTCTCGAAGCGGCGATGATGGAGGCCTATGCCTTCCAGAGCGAGATGCGGGCCGTCGGCGCGGGGCTGCACGAAGGGCGTCTCCCGCTGGCGGCGTCGC
>Ga0209002_10001724_pt1 | contig 17669 bp, 16 predicted proteins | sample Rifsed16ft2_FD_184010 | JGI IMG/M metagenome (GOLD analysis project Ga0209002, IMG submission 184010) | Soil microbial communities from Rifle, Colorado, USA - sediment 16ft 2 (version 2) | ecosystem: Environmental > Terrestrial > Deep subsurface > Rock core/Sediment | place: Rifle, Colorado... | reverse complement strand
GACCCGGATGCCCCGCGATTCGAGGATCGCGGCTAGAGAAGCGGCGGCGATGAGCACGAACTTGATGCGTTCAACGGGCAAGCCCAGTTGTTGCGCCTGCTCCTCGCCAAGTTGGAGCACGTTGAGTTGGTGGCCTGAAATCAGAAGCACACCCAGGCCAACGGCTATGTAAGGGAGGGCGGCCAGCACCGGCTGCCAGCCACTGAGGGAGGCGCCGCCCAGCAACCAGGCGATGGCGCGGCGCAATTCGTTTTCGGAATACAGCATCACGAAGGAAGACAACGCAGTGGCAAAGGAACTCACAGCTATGCCGGCCAGGATCATGGTGGTGACAGGGACGGTCTTGCCGATACGGGCAATGGCAAGCACAACGCTGACGGCCAACAAAGCGCCCAAGAAGGCAGCCGCCGGGATGGCGTAGAAGCCCAGCGGCGTGGAAGGCCACGACTGGGACAAGACCAGCACGGCGCCGAGGCCCGCGCCTGAGGCTACGCCGATCAGATAGGGATCGGCCAGCGGATTGCGGAAGAGCCCTTGATAGGCAGCGCCGCTACCGGCCAGGGCGGCGCCGGTGAGCGCCACCAGGATGGTGTGGGGCAGGCGCACGTCGAAGATGATGGTGGCACTGGTTGCGGATAATGGGCTACCGAGCATGGACTGCAATAATTCACCCGGGGGGATGAAAACGGAGCCTACTGCCACACTGAGCACCAAGGCCAGAGAAACCAGCAAAGTGTTGAACAGGAAAGGTTGTCTCAGTAGGAAGGTCTTCATTAAGTCTGTGGGGAGGCTGAGCGGCCTCCCCGTTATTCCTTAGTCGAAGAGGTCCGGATGGAGCAGGTGGGCCAGTTCTTCTAGCGCGTCCACGAGGCGCGGTCCGGGCCGGCTGATGAGGTTATCGTCAAAGGGGTAGACGCCGCCAGCTTGCACCGCGGCCAAGCCGCTCCAGCCAGCGCGCTGGCCCACCGATTCTACGGTGATGCCGTAGGCTGCATCCCCGAGCAAGATCACCATGGGATCTTGGACGAGCAGCTCTTCGATACTTATTTGGGCAAAGGCTCCTTGGAGCCCCGCGGCCGCATTTTGGCCGCCGGCCCGCGAAATGAGCAGGTCAATGAAGGTGCCGGCGCCTGAAGTCCAAGGGGCAAGCGGGTCGCTGGCGTCCAACTCATAGAACACGGTAGGCGTTTCAGCACGGGCGGCCACGGCGCTATCCACGGCGGCCACGCGGGCTTGCAGTGCAGCGGACAGGTCAGCGGCTTCCAGTTCGTAGCCGGTCAATTGGCCCACGGTAGTCAGATTGGCATACAAGCCTTCAAAATCAAGCGGGTTGGACAACCAGAACACGGTGAGACCCAACTGTTCCAGTTGAGCGACCTGTTCAACCGGGGTGATTTCGGCGGCTAGCACCAAGTCCGGTTGCAGGCTGATAATCAACTCAGTGTTCAGTTCGATGAAGGTGTCACCGATGTCGGTGACGGCCTGGGCTTCGGTCGGGAAATCCGAGAGCACATCGCGACCGACGAGTTGGGAGCCGGCGCCGATGGCGAAGACGATCTCCGTGTTGGAAGGCGCCAAGGAGATAATGCGCTGGGCGGGAGCTGCCAGGGTGATGGGGCGCTGCAACCCATCGGTGATGGTGAGGGGGAAGGTGACGGCGGGTGCGCTTGTGGCGGTGGCCTGGGCGGCGCTCACTGCCGGGGCGGGCAGAGTGGCCTGTATGGCTGGGGCGCCGCAGGCGACCAAGAAGATGGCAAAGAGTAGTAAACCAGATTGCATAATACGCTTCATGATTATTCTCCTAAGTAAAGAGCCAACGTCAGATAAAGACCAGTCCGATGTGGAGTTGCGTTTAAACAAAAACCCCTGCGCTCAGGCAGGGGAGTCACAAACCGGGAGTAGGGTTCCGGTTGGTGCGCCTCCCTTCCACGAGGACGAGCACTGCAATAACGTGTCCAGGCCGGCGACCTGGCTAACCGCTCGAGGCGGATCACAGTTGCGGGACAGCGCCGGAATCTCACCGGCTTCGCAGTATGCCGCTGCGTGCAGCGGCCACCCGGATACAGTTGTTAAGTTACAGACCTTTATTGTATAGGCTGGAGCGGGCATAGTCAAGGTTGGGAAGGATGGCCTGGCTGCTTTCAACATGACAAATGGAAGGTGCGATGCGGGGAGACATAGGGGGCATCATTACTTGACAAGCTCGCATGGGCCGCTGCGCCGGGCGCAGTGAATGAGGGAGCAGGGTTGGAGAAGTTGTAATAAGGGACAGACACAGAGGGGTCGACCTAACTTGACATGGGTAAGTTGTAATTCGAGAGAGAGGCAGAGGGGTCGATACACACTAATAATTCTTGTCGATGAGCCGACCCGAGGAGACGCCAGCACCTTAACAAGGTTATAGATGCAATGCGGACCTCAACATTAGGGCATAAGATACACCGAAGTTGAATAAGAGTGGACAGTAGGCCGGCTTTGTCAAGCGCCTGGACGCGGACCAAGACAGGTTATAAATAGGCTATGGCCGGAATCACAAAGGCGATAAAAACCGCTCTGCGCAAAATTGTTTTCAATCCATTTGGCTACGATCTTGTGCCGTTAAAGCCGGCTAAAATAGCTACGAGGCCCGCGGAAGCTGCGCCCATCCTAAAAAAGGGGAGCGTAAATCTGGATCTGTATGTCAAATGGTTTGGCGAGCAGGCGGTGCGGGAAAGGCGTTTCTATAATGTAGGGGCAGAGGTTTCGTTCCAGCATCCGGCGTGGACCAAGATCAACCATCCTAGTGAGCACTATGGCGACGAAGATGCGGATATTCAGTGGGACTTGACCTCCGATCTTCCCATGCCGATCGAGGACAGCCGGGCCAAGGTGATCCTCTCGCGCTATACGCTGGAGCACGTGAGTAACCCGGCGGTGGAGCACTTTCTTACGGAAGCTTATCGGGCTTTGGCTGATGACGGCTTCCTGCGCCTGATCGTGCCGGATATTGACATCTATAACGCGGCTTACTTACTGAAAGATGAAGCCTTCTTTTATCGGCCTAAGCATGACCTGAAAACCTTTCCCAACGAAGATTTCAAGTCCAATATGAACCTGGCTTCGTTCGAGCAAAAATTCTTGTGGAATTTTGCCAGCAGCGCCAGCACGCTGCATGCGGATGGCGCGGCGGAGAGGATCTCTGACCAGGAATTTCAACGGATCTTCGCAGCGCTGAGTTTTGAGGACGCTCTGGATCATTGTCTCTCCAAATGCTCGGTGGAGGTGCAGCGCCGCCACCCGGAGAACCATATCAACTGGTTTTCGGCCGGCAAGTTGGGAGCCATGATGCGCAAGGCAGGCTTTAGGACCGTTTATCGCTCCGGGTTTGGGCAAAGCCAATGCGCGGTGCTGCGCGATGTGCAATTGTTGGAGGCTCGCGAGCCCGGGGTTGGGCTGTTTATGGAGGCGCGGAAGTAGGGTGAGCGCGTTTCCAGCTATGGGTTGAAGTAAACGCGGGAGGTTGGGCGCGAGTCCTGGACCGACCCCTACAAACCTGGGACGAACCAAGGGGGGTCCTATTGACATTCGCATTCCCATATGTCAGAATTCATGTTCTGAATGCTGATATGAAAGAGCGCGAATACCGACTTCTCGAGGCCATTTCCGAGGATGAAAGCGTGACCCAGGCGGGCCTGGCGACCCATTTGGGCATCGCGGTAGGCAGCGTCAACTGGTATATCAAGCGCCTGATCAGCCGGGGCTACCTCAAGGCGACGCGCATGGACCGCACCCGCCTGCGCTACAACCTCACTTCCGAGGGCATGTCGGCCTTTACGCGCAACGCGGTTCAGTACATGAGGGATTCCCTAACCGTGTATCGCGATCTGCGGCGCCAGGCCAGGGACATGGCCGGCCACATCCAGGCCAGGGGCATTCAGGAAGTTCATATTGAAGGCAACGATGAGGTTATGGATATCCTGCGCCTGACCTGCATGGAAGCCGGGATAACGCTGCAACAGCAACCTGGAAAGTGGGCGATCAAACGGAATGAGCGGGGGTACGAATTGAAGGAAAATACCGAATAGGCCGGCATGGAAGAACAACAGCGCTGGGACCTGTACAACCAATTTTCCCTGTGGGGAGATGTGGAGCGCTACACAAAGATGCTGGCGCGCTACGAGCTGTTCAAGTTGATCGCGGATAAGCCAGGAGATATCGTGGAGGGCGGGGTGCTGAAAGGCGCCGGATTGCTGTATTGGGCCAAGTTGGTCGAGATCTTCAATCCCCAGTCTCGGCGCAAAGTGATCGGCTTCGATACCTTCGAAGGCTATCCTGAAGACAGCGGCAAGGGCCATGACCGCAAGACGGCCAAGAATTTCAAGCAAATACAGATCAAAAACAATCGAGATGTAGCCATGCAGACGATCATGGAAACCGCAAAACAACAAGGCCTGGAATACCGCATCGAATTAGTGAAGGGCAAGGCCGAGGAAAGCATCCCCGCTTACATCGAGGCCAATCCTGGCTTTCGGGCGGCATTAATCGATCTGGATTTTGTTTTATATGAGCCCACGCTGGCGGCTTTAGAATACCTCTATCCGTGCGTGGTTTCAGGCGGGGTGGTGGCGCTGGACGAATACGCGGTGGCCGGCGCCGGGGAAACTGAGGCCGTGGACGAATTTTTGGCGGGCAAGCATGTGAAATTGCTGGCCTTCCCCTGGGCCAAAAGCCCCACCGCTTACTTTATGAAAGAGGGGACGCGTGGCTAGCCCGTTAGTGAGCATCGGCAAGCGCCAGATCGGCGTCGGGAAAGCGGCTCTGATCATTGGCGAAGTAGCCCAAGCGCACGAAGGCAGTTTGGACAGCGCGCATGCCTATATCGACGCCATCGCTGAGGCGGGAGCGGACGTGGTCAAGTTTCAAACGCATATCGCCGAAGCGGAAAGCACCCCCTCCGAGAAATTCCGGGTGGCTATCAGCCGGCAAGATGCCACACGGTTTGATTATTGGAAGCGCATGGAATTCAGCGAAGAACAATGGAAGGGATTGGCCCGGCACGCGGCGGAGCGCGGGAGGATCTTTCTAAGTTCGCCCTTCTCTGTTGAGGCGGTGGACTTACTGGAACGGGTGGGGGTGCCGGCCTGGAAAGTGGCTTCGGGTGAAGTGGTGAACTTCCCCGTGTTGGTAAAAATGCTGGCTACCGGGAGACCTATTTTATTGTCGGGGGGCATGAGCGGCTGGACTGAACTGGACAAAGTGGTGGCTTTCATCAAGAAGGGAAAAGCACCTCTGGCGCTCTTTCAATGCACGACTGCTTATCCGTGCCCGCCCGAGGAGCTCGGTTTGAATGTGATGGAGGAACTGCGGGCGCGATATGCCGTCCCCGTGGGCCTATCGGACCATTCCGGAATGATCTATGCGGGCCTGGCGGCGGCCAGCTTGGGCGCCAACATGCTCGAGGTGCACGTCACATTAAGCCGCGATCTACTCGGTCCGGACGTGCCGGCTTCATTAACGCCGGCGGAGCTGGCGCAATTAGTAGAAGGTGTACGCTTTATTGAAGCCGCATTGGCGGTTCCCGTGGATAAAGACCAGGTAGCACGACAAAAATCCGAATTACGCGAAATGTTCTTCCATAGCGTGGTCGCCAAACAAGACTTGCCCGCGGGGACCGTGCTGCAGCGGGAACACCTGGCGACCAAGAAACCGGGGACAGGGATGCCAGCCGAGCGCCTGCCGGACCTGGTGGGGCGTAAGCTGGCGCGCGACCTGAAGGGTGACCAACTGCTGGCCGAAGAGGACCTCCTGTAATGGCGCGCAAGATAGGCCTGGTGGTGACGGCGCGGCCCAGCTATGCGCGCATCAAGACCGCGTTGCAGGCCATCCAGCGGCACGACGACCTCGAGCTGCAATTGATCGTCACGGCTTCGGCTCTGCTGGACCGATACGGCAGCATCGTGAACTATATCGAGCAGGACGGATTCAAGATCGCGGCGCGGGTATTCATCGTGCTGGAGGGGGAAAATCTGCTCACTTCGGCCAAATCCACCGGTTTGGGGATCATGGAACTGGCGACGATCTTCGATAACCTGCGGCCCGACGTGGTGGTTACGGTGGCCGACCGGTACGAGACCCTGGCGACGGCGGTAGCTGCCGCTTATATGAACATCCCTTTGGCGCACGTGCAGGGCGGGGAGGTGACCGGCTCGGTGGACGAGAAGGTGCGACATGCGGTGAGCAAATTGGCTAATTTGCATTTCGCCTCGACCAAGGGAGCCGCGGAGCGCCTAATTCGCATGGGGGAAGACCCCAAAACAGTTTTCGTGACCGGCTGCCCTTCCATTGATCTGGCAGCGGGGGTGCTTAAGGATCCGGATCTGAATTTCGATCCTTTTGAGAAATATGGCGGAGTGGGAGCCGTCAATGAACTTTCGGATGGGTATGTAGTGGTGATGCAGCACCCCGTGACCACCCAAATTGCTGACTCCCGGGCGCAGATCACCGAAACCCTGGAGGCTGTGGAGGCCATGGGTCTGCCGGCTTTATGGTTTTGGCCCAATGTGGATGCCGGCTCGGATGATATTTCGCGCGGCATCCGCATATTCCGTGAAAAGGGGAGGGGAACCAAATTCCATTACTTCAAGAACATGGAGCCCGAAGACTTCTTACGATTGGTTTTCAGCAGCAAAGCCATTATCGGTAATTCCAGTATGGGCATCCGCGAGTGCTCTTTCCTGGGCGTACCGGCGGTCAATGTGGGCGACAGGCAGGCGGGACGCGAGCGCGGCGAGAACGTGATCGACGTTGCATATGACGCCGAGGAAATCACGAGAGCCATAAGCGCCCAGCTGCGGAATGGACGTTATGAATCCACGCACCTGTATGGAGACGGCAAAGCGGGGCCGCGCATTGCCGACCTGCTGGCAAGCGCGCGGCTCGGTATTGCCAAGCAGATCAGCTACTAGTTGAAATCGGACGAACTGTGAACACCCAAAGTCAGACTGAACGCTCCCAACGCATCCAGGCTCTGGCTTTTAACTATTTAGATCAACTCAAGGAAAGGGTTGACCAATGCAATTTGTGCGGCGGGGAAACATTTGTGCAAATTAGCCACCGGGATCGATATGGTTACGAGGCCGGCGCGTTTACCTGCGGCCGCTGTGGCCTGGTGTTCTTGAACCCGAGATTGACTGCCAAGGCCTACGCCGAGTTTTACGCCCGCGTCTATCGCCCACTGGTCAGCGCTTATCACGGCCGGACTATTGATGCCAGGAGCATCCAGGCGGAACAAGGCGATTACGCCAACGAACGAGCCGAATTTGCGGCTCCTTATTTGCAGAGCAGCCAGCACGGGCGGAGCCTGCTGGATATCGGCGGGTCTACCGGCGTGGTGGCGCGCCATTTTGTCGAGCGATTTGGGTATGCAGGCACCGTGCTGGACCCTTCGGTGGAGGAATTGCAAGAAGCGGAAGGCCACGGGCTGGCCACCATGCAGGGGTTTATTGAAACGGCGGATTTTTCAGGAAGGAAATTCGATTTGGTCCTGTTGTGCCAAACCGTAGACCACCTGTTGGATATTTCTTTGACGCTGGACAAGACCCGCGAATACTTGGGGGAAGGCGGATTTTTCTTCGTGGATATTGTTGATTTTCGGGCCGGGTATCTGCGCAATTGGAGTGTTTCCGAAGCCACCAAGATCGACCATCCGTATTACCTGACTCAGGAAACCATGGAAGCCTATCTCCGCCGCAAGGGGTTCGAGGTGCTGCGCAAAGGATTTGCGGCGGACCAACTGCATATCAGTTACCTATGCCGGCTGATGCAACCGGACACGGGTTATCTGCCGAGCGCCGAAGGCGTGGAACGCCTGCTACGCGAGATCAGGGCGATCCAGAACGCGCCGCGGGGAAGAGCGCTATGAGAGCTTTGGGGATCATCCCGGCGCGCGGCGGCTCCAAAGGCATCCCTGATAAGAACCTGCGTGGGCTGGCCGGGAAGCCGCTGCTGGCCTACACCCTAGAAGCCGCCAGCTCATCCGGCGTAATCGATCGCCTGGTGCTCAGCACCGATTCGGAGGCAATCGCCGCCCTGGGGCGCAGTCTAGGGTTGGAAGTACCCTTCATGCGGCCTGCGAACCTAGCTGGCGACACCAGCCCAATGTTGGGCGTGCTGCAACACGCGGTGACGGAGGTCGAAGGCCAGGGTTGGCGGCCGGAGGTAATTGTGTTATTGCAGCCCACGTCGCCGTTGAGGCGGCCGGAGCATATTCGGGATGCGCTCAGGTTGCTGAAAGGGGGCGGTTGCGACTCGGTGGTCAGCGTTGTCGAAATCCCGTCCGTGTATGCGCCGCAAAAGGCGCTGACCATTCGGGAGGGCTGGCTGAAATTTTGGTCTGAGGACGGGAACGAGATCACCCGCCGGCAGCAAATGGAACCGAGCTACGCCCGCGAGGGCACCGTGTACGCCTGTTGGCGGGACGTGCTGATGGAAAGGAACAGCCTATATGGCGAAAAGTGCCTGCCGTACCGCGTGCCCGCGCATGAGGCGCTCAGCCTGGATAGCAAGGACGATTGGCAGCGGGCCGAGGCAGTATTGAACGCAAAGGACCGGATAGCGTGAAGCCAAGGATCCGCAGGCAAAGCCACGAGCAGGTTATCAGCCTATCTGAGCAGAGCCGTTTCCTGCGCATGGTTGTTAAATATCTAAGGCCTTACATAGGGATCATTGCGCTGCTATTGTTGGTGTATGCAGCATTCGCGATGCTCACGGCGATCCAACCGGTGATCCTTGCGCCCATATTAGATGTTGCCCTGCAGGGCGGCGCCCCGGCGTACCCCCCTTCCGGGCAGCCAGAAGATCTTCAAACTATCGACCTTAACAACCTGGGACAGTTTGTGCTGGCTACATTGGGGTTGAGTAACTTAACCCCAATAGAGATGGTTACCATCCTGGCCCTGGCTTATCTAGGGGTGGCCATCTGTATCGCGGCCCTGGATTTCATTAACTATTTGCTGGCGCTTAAATTGCGGATAGCCGCCGGAAGGGACATTCAGGTCGATCTGTTCAACCACTTGTTTGGCCTCTCTCTCGACTTCTTCAACAATGAGAGGACGGGCGAGATCATTGCGCGCCTGGACCAGGATACGCGAAATGCATTGGCTGGACTAGAGCTGGCGCTACGCAACCTCATCGTGTCTCCGCTGCTAATTATTTATTACGGCTACTTGCTGGTGGTAACCAACGTCAATTTGACGATCTTCGTGGCTACCGCGGCCTTGCTGAACTATGCGCTCACGCAAATAATGCGCAAGCCTATCCACCGGCGCATGGCGGCCCAGGTGAACGTTGGGGCAGAGGTGACTGCCTATTTGCAGGAAAAGCTGGCCAGCGCCCGCGTCGTGAAGACCTTTGTGGCCGAGCGTTATGAGGCGAGCCAGTTGCGAAACTTGGTCAACGAATTCGTGAAAATAAACATGCGATATGGTTTTTTGAAGCATGCGGATGAACCGGTGACCGGCGCGATCAACGCGTTGGTTAATGTCGGCATCCTGCTTTTTTCCGCCAACGAATTATTTAGCGGCCGCTTGAGCCCGGTCGGTTTCTTTCTGTATTTATATATAGGGCGTTCCATCCTTGGGCCGCTGACAACGATCACGCAATCTTACAATTCAATTCAGTCCACCATGGCCACCGGCATCCGCGTGCGGCAGCTATTTGACATAAAATCGTCGGTGGTTTCCGGAAATACGCCAGTGAAGGAGTTCAAGGAGGGTATAAGTTTCGAGAATATGTCTTTTCGCTACGAGGATGCTCCCGTTCTTCACGACATTAATTTTGAGATCAAAAAAGGAAGAACCACGGCGCTCGTCGGGCCGAGCGGAGCGGGCAAATCCACCATCACCGATTTGCTGATGCGATTTTACGAGGCCGATTCCGGAAGAATATTATTCGACGGGCATAATGTGAGGGTTTTTGACATCGCGGATTACCGGCGTTTGTTTGGCGTGGTAGCCCAGGAGAGCATTCTTTTTAATGCCACCATCGCCGAAAACATTGCATATGCGCGCCCCGAACTGGACCGGCAGGAAGTTGAAGAAGCCGCCCAAATAGCCAACGCCCATGAGTTTATTATGGAATTGCCCCAGGGCTACGAGACCTATGTGGGCGACCGGGGAGTGCGGCTTTCCGGCGGCCAGCGGCAGCGCATTGCCATCGCCCGGGCCATCGCCCACCGACCAAGGATCCTGATCCTTGACGAAGCGACGAGTTCGCTAGATACAGAATCGGAGCAAAAGGTGCAGCTAGCCGTGGACCGGGCAATCCAGTCCACCACGGCAGTAGTCATTGCTCATCGCTTATCAACTGTAATCGGAGCAGACCTGATCGTAGTCCTGGACCAGGGACGCATTATTGACAAGGGAAAGCATGGTGAGTTGATGGAGCGCTGTGCGCTGTACAGGAATCTGGCTTCCCTGCAATTCAATCCCGAACTCACCGCCCTTGGAGATCGCTGATCTACATGAAGCTATACGAATATAAAACACGCGACGAATATATCCAAAACCAAATCGAGCGGTCCAGGGAAAAGAGCCAATATTGCAAGGTCTTCTTTGGCGATGTGATCCGTTACAAGGAATTGTTGCTGGCCGATAAAAAGACTGACGCATTTAACGACCGGGGCAACCGCGGGCTAAACCCGATCCTCTGTCTGGGGGTCCGTTCCGGAGCCGAAGTCGACATCTTCCGAGCTGTCTTTCTTGGCCCTTTATTGAAAACGCGGTGGGTCCAACGGCTAGCTGTTCGTCTGGACAGAGATACGGAAGGCTATAAGAAGATAAAGCTAGCCCATTGGTTGGGGATAGGCAGCGGAGGCACCCGTGATGGAAGGGTTGTTGGTGTGGAATTGGCTCCTGAAGCCGAGCGCGCGGATATCTGGATAGGCAGTTATGACGAGTTGCCGGCTGGGTGGAGAGGCCGTTTTGGCCTTATTTATTCCAATTCGATCGATCATTCCCAAGATCCGGAAAAGACAGTGGCGGAATGGAAGCGAGTTGCCGCGCCCGGGGCTTATGCCCTTTTGGCATTCACCCCGGGCAAAAAGGTCAGTTCGCACGATCCATTTGGGGGATTTGGTCTGGACGAAATGAAGACTTTGTGGAACGAACCGGTGGTATTCAGTAATGCCGCCGATAATTTTGTAGGATATAGCGAAATATGCTTCCGGCTAAAGGGATGAGATTCGCACGGGTGTTTATTTGAAGACCAAAGAATTCATAACCCTGGTTGTAGGAGCCCGGCCCAATTTTATTAAGGCCGGCCCCTTGTTGCGCGCGCTTCAAAGGATGGATTGGCTGCAGGTGCGCCTGATCCACACGGGACAGCATTTTGATGAAAACATGTCCCTGGTCTTTTTTGAGCAATTGCATTTACCCAAACCGGATGCTTTTCTAAACGTAAACACAGGCGATGCTGCCAGCCAAATTGCCCAAGTTGTGGCGGCAATAGCGAATCAATTTACGGACTTCCCCCCGCGATTGGTGGCCGTGTTTGGCGACGTGAATTCCACCCTGGCGGCGGCGATCGCGGCCAACAAAATGGAAATACCCCTTGCGCATGTGGAGGCCGGATTGCGCAGTTTCGATCGCACGATGCCCGAGGAGCACAACCGTGTGGTTACAGACATGCTTTCAGATTTCCTTTTCACACCGTCCGCGGATGCCGACGAGAACCTGGTGAAGGAGGGCGTGGCAAGAGAACGCATCTATAGGGTTGGGAACATCATGGCGGATAGCCTGCTTGCCTTCAGGCCCGAGGCTGAAAAACTGGAAACAACTCTTCAGTTTGGTCTCCAAGAGAAAGAATACGGATTGGTTACCTTACACCGCCCAGCGAACGTGGATAATCCGAGCGTCTTGAAAGAAATTCTGGCCGCCCTGAGAGAGATCAATAGAGAATTGCCATTAGTGTTTCCCGTGCACCCGCGTACACGCAAGAAAATCGACGATCTTGGCTTTAGTTCAAAAAACGGAATAGGCCAGATCCAGTTTACGGATCCACTGAGTTATTTGGACTTCTTGAACCTGGCTATGAATGCCCGCCTGGTACTGACCGATTCGGGCGGGATCCAGGAGGAGACCACCCTGCTAGGCGTGTCTTGCCTGACCTTGCGGGAGAACACCGAAAGGCCAATAACCATCACCCAGGGGACAAATCATTTGGTTGGCAATACGCGCGGCGCAATCATAAAAGGCTTTCAATCGGCGCGGCAACAAACCAAAACTATTACCAAGACACCGGATTTATGGGATGGAAAGACGGCGGAACGAATCGCAAGCATCCTCTATGAAAAACTAAACGACAAATAATGAAGATAGGGTTCTTGTTATTACGGGACACATTTCTAAAGACAATGGGCAGCCTGATAGAAGCCAGCGTGAATCGAGATCATCAGGTCTTGCTGCTCTTCACGGAAGACCCCATTCACGGAAATAAGGCTTACCAACGTATGACGCGGGAAAAACTCCCCCAATTCTTACGGCAATCGGTGGAAACCGTGCCAATTTTGCTAAAAGACCTGGGTATGGTAAAGGAAAAAAACCAGCTGGATGTATTGGTGACGCTGGAGGGCTACTACATGCTCAACGACTACCTCGCTGAGATCCAAGAAGCGAGGGGAAATGGTGTAAAAGTCGTCAGCCTGTCCCATTTCTACGAAAATGCAATGCGCTTGCTTGAGTCCCTGGATTATTTCGACAAGACCTACTACCTAAGCCAATTTGCGGTGGACATTCACTTTGAGTTAAATGGCGGCGGCTCGGTTGACCAGTTGAAAGAGAAGTACGCGGGGAAATATGAGGCTATGGGATCGCCAATGTTCGACCAGCTAAAAAACATTGACCGAAGAAGAATGCGCGTCGAATTCGGGATCCCCCCGGGCAAGCGCGTGGTCCTATTCTTTGCTCCGGCAATCAGCGCAGAGACTCGCTGGCGTTTCCTCGTGTGGGGCCAGGGCGGCAAGATCAAACATATTAAGCAGGCGGTAAAGGAAGGGTACTGGTCAGTTATTCCGGATGCTATTTTTGTCCCAAGCCTAGAGGAGGTCCTTGAGGAGTTAAGACAATTCTGTGAGCGTAACAACGCCTTTCTTGTTATCAAATCTCGAGCCAAGCAACGTGACTCAATGTATTTCCAGGAGAAGGCGGACCTGTACCTATCCGGGGAAGGGGACAGGTATTACCCGGTTTTCACCGGCTATGAGTTGTTGGCCATCGCCGATGTGTGCATCGGGGTAATGAGCATGTCGGCCTTGGAAGCAGCGGCCATGCAGGTTCCGGTCTGGAATATCTATGTGCCCAGCGCGGAACTTGAATATCCTACTAATCCCCTTTACCCCCGGCAAAAGCAATTCTATAGAATGATTATGGGCAAGGAAAAAGAAGGGCCGTTCAATTATTCGGGCGTACTCAACAACATTGAACCGCGCAATATCCGCAAATGGTTCCGGGAAAGCAGCCTCGACGATGCGGTGATAGACCCTAAAGCTGCAGCCAGATATGCCGAAAGATATCTGGGCTTTTCCGATAAAGCGAGCAGCGATCGCATCCTCGATTCTTTAGAAGAATTGCATGCCTCTCGGGCGCTTAAGGCCAAGGTCCCCGGGGTTGTTCCACCAAGGACTCAATGACCAAGCTGATCTCAAAGCTTCTCCTATTTCTCTCAAGGCGGATGACGTTGAGTCGTCTTGAGGAAATGATCATTCGCTCGATTCGGGAGCGCCTAGCTTCAATGTCTCCCGAAAATGCCCTGCGCTTCCTCTTTCGGCTGGACACGGAATTGTATGGACTAGAAGGCCCCCTAGCAGTGGCCTATGACGGGGGGACACATACAAAACATCGCCATACGGCCTATCATGATTTTTTCGTCAAGCGCGTGCGACCGGGGGCACGTGTGCTCGACGTGGGCTGTGGAATTGGCGCGGTGGCCTATGATCTGGCGTCAGAAGCAGGGGCGATGGTCGATGGCATCGACCTAAACGAAAACAGCATTCAGGAAGCGAAACGGCGTTATGTTCACCGGAACTTGCACTTTGCAGTTCAGGATGCGCTAGAACTCAAAGTGGAAAAGGAATACGATGTTGTCTTGCTCTCCAATGTGCTCGAGCATCTCACCGGTAGACCTTCGTTCCTGGCGCGGCTCCAAAAGCTCACCGGGGCTAAACGCCTCCTGATCCGAGTGCCGTTGTTCGAGCGTGATTGGCGCGTTCCGCTTAAGCAGGAATTGGGCATAGAGTGGCGCCTGGACCCTGATCACAAGACCGAATACACGTTAGAAAGTTTCGCGGATGAAATCAATACCGCTGGGCTAGAGATGTATCACCTTGAGGTGCATTGGGGTGAAATCTGGTCTGAAATACGAATTAGATAACTGAGGATTTGAAATGCCACAAGGGATCTTGCCAGGCCAACAATTGCCAGCTTCGCTACGGAAGTATGTGAATGAATTCCTGGCAGGCAGCATTTCTCCTGGGTTGCGCCGTCTGGCTGTTGGCCAATGGTATGCCGGCAGTTCTGGCAGCTTCGTCGGCAGGCAAAAAAAATAAATGAATTCAAAGCCTCGGGTTGCCTGTTTGCTGCAAATGTTTGGTGTCGGGGGTATGCCGAAGTGGCTGTACCGACTTGCGGGAGAGCTGGGCCAGGACTATGAGTTTACCTTCATCGCTACCCATTCCAAATACGTGATTCCAGAATACCGGAAGGTGGCAAAAGTCGTCACATTGCCGTTCACCCGGTGGGCACTGGCGGCCTATTTGTTTGCGCGCCGGATTGATATCGCTCAAGTGGCTAACCTGCATCTCTATGTGGAGGCGGCGCGTTTGGCGCGGGTACCCTCGGTCATCGAAAGGGTTGATGGATTGCGGAGCGGGGCTGCATTAGGGAGCAAGGAAGGCGTGGACGCAGTTATCGCATCTACCAAAGGGATTATTCCCCGATTAGAGAAGCTGATTGCGCCTGCAAAGATTCACCTAATCTACAACGGCGTCGACCTCATGGCGTACGCGGGGGTCACTCCGGAGCGCTTCGGTTTCCAGGGAGATGACGTTATCATTGGCAGGACTTCACGGCTTGCGGACGGCAAGAACGTCTCGCTTTTGATACGGGCCGTAAAAGAGCTGCGCAAAGACCAAGGATATCAGCACGTACGTCTGGTTATATGCGGGGGCGATACCACCCAACCAGGCGCGAAACCTATATTGAAGCATTTGAAAGTGGAGGCCAGCCCGCTTGGGAAGAGCGCGGTGTTCGCCGGTGAGACTATTGCAACAGAAGCCATTACGTGCGGCTACGATATAGCCACTTGCACTTCTCGTCCGAATAACGAAGGCATCCCCAACTCGCTGATTGAGGCAATGGCTGCCGGCAAGCCGGTGGTTGCCAGCTCGGTGGATGATATCCCTGAACTGGTTGAACAAGGGCGCACCGGCCTGCTGTTTGCCAGCGATGATCTAAATGGACTGGTGGCGGCCCTGAAAGAGCTGGTCGATGACAAAGGCAGACGCCAACAAATGGGCGCGGCTGGCAAGGAGAGGATCTCTAATGATTTCGAGATCAAAACCCAAGCTCGTAAATACGCACAACTTTACGATGAACTCCTGACGAAAAACGGTAGGCACCTCTTGAGTCGTCCGAGCTTGATGACTGCAGGCGAGTAAGAGACCATGAATATTGGGCGCAGGGTTTTCTATTTGTTTTCGCACGCTCGAAGAAAGCAAATTTCAACGACGAATCCGATACTCCATTACATCTCTCCCGGGGTCAATTGGTCGTTGGATTGGGATGGGTATTACATCACGCGCGAGGTTGAGAAGCAATTCGGGCTGAAGGCGCGGGTATCGCGGAGCGCCGAGCGACTTTCCGGGCAGATCGTTCACTATGGCTCTTTGTGGGACATGGCTGCCAATGTTGGCACGCGGTATAACGAACGCAATTCCATTGTCGGAACCATCTTTCACGGCCAAAAGGAGGCCCCCCAATTCCGGGAGGCTTTTGGGAAGGTGTTGGCGTGTCAGGAAGAATTTGTAAGGATCCATACTGCCAGCAAGATAATGGAAAAGCGGTTAGCTGCCTGGGGTATTCCAGCTGAGAAGTTAGCGCGTATACCTCTTGGCGTTGACCTTGAGCGCTTCCGGCCGGCTAGCCTAGATCAAAAAACCATGAGGCGGAGAGAATTGGGCATTCCGAAGGGTGCCTTTTGCATCGGCTCCTTACATAAAGACGGAGTAGGCATGGGTGAGGGCGAGGAGCCCAAGCTAATCAAGGGTCCGGATGTATTTCTAAAAGTGGTGGAAAGGGTAAACAAAAGCCAAGCGGTTTTTGTGCTGCTAAGCGCCCCGGCGCGGGGTTATGTCAGGGCTGGACTTGAGCGGCTTGGAATCCCTTATAGGCACGTGTATTTAGGCGATTATTTGCAAATTCCCAGCTTATACCAGGCACTGGATATCTACTTGATGACCTCGCGGGAAGAAGGCGGGCCCAAAGGGGTGCTCGAATCCATGGCGACCGGTATACCCGTGGTGGCCACCCGAGTTGGCATGGTCCCCGAGTTGATCAGCTCTGGAGAAAATGGCGTTGTGGCCGAAAGCGAGGACGTGGAAACGCTGTCCGCCGGGGTCTTAAAGCTCAGCGACCAACCGGGTCTGAGGAAGCAGTTTTCGGAAGGCGGTCTCCACACAATTCGAAATTATGCCTGGCCGCAAATAGCGGCGCGTTATTATCACGAAATCTATCAACCTATATTAAGCGCAGAGCTCAAGTGAGCTGCTCGTCCGTAAAAGACATGGCGCCTCAAAAGCCTGTTGAATTGGTTCTCTTCTTTACCCGCGGGGTTTCGCTGCGGATCTGGGATGAAACCGGAATACTAGCGCGTGAAACGGCCCTATATCAAAGGCTGCAACAGCATAAGATCCGGGTCAGGTTCGTGACCTATGGCAATAATGGTGAAACTGCCTTTGCCAGTCGGATCCCGGGAATTCAGATCTTGAGGAACAACTGGAATTTGCCACCGGCCTGGTACCAGAAAAAACTGGGGCTATTTCCTCCGAACGGTAATGTATTCAAGAGCAACCAGGTAGACGGAGCGCAGGTCGGTTTGGCGGCCGCCCGCCGGCGAGGGGCCAGGGTTTTAGCGCGGTGCGGTTACTTGTTGTCGCAAGTCCAAGAGCGGACCCACGGAAAGGATTCGGCCGCGGCGCGGTCTGCACGACAGCTTGAGAAAGAGGTTTTTACGGCGGCAGACCGGGTCAGCGTGACGACAAAGGCTATGGCGGAATCTATAACGGATGATTACCACATAACCGCAGGAAAACTCTCCATTGTGCCGAATTACGTAGAGGTGGATCGCTTTCATTCTATTCCACGCGAACCAAACGAGAGGCCACGCATAGGCTATGTGGGCCGGTTGGCTTGGGAAAAGAACCTTCTTCCCCTGGTCGATGCGGTCACAGGCCTCGATGCGGAGTTATGGCTGGTTGGAGAGGGACCCCTAAAAGATGAGCTGGAGGCCCGGGCAGCCGGGAACAAGGTGGAGGCGCATTTTGTGGGCAGACTCTCCAACGTTGCGGTGCCTGAATTTCTGAACTCTTGTGACTTATTCATCTTGCCCTCGCTTTACGAGGGTCATCCCAAGGCCTTGCT
>Ga0209002_10001723_pt1 | contig 17676 bp, 17 predicted proteins | sample Rifsed16ft2_FD_184010 | JGI IMG/M metagenome (GOLD analysis project Ga0209002, IMG submission 184010) | Soil microbial communities from Rifle, Colorado, USA - sediment 16ft 2 (version 2) | ecosystem: Environmental > Terrestrial > Deep subsurface > Rock core/Sediment | place: Rifle, Colorado... | reverse complement strand
TGGCCGCGGCGTCGGCGACGGAGGAGCCCGAGATCTCGCTCTGGATCATCGTCGCCAGGATCGTGACCATCGCGAGCCCTCCGCGGATGTGTCCGACCACGGAGCTGGCAAGGTTGACGAGCCGAAGCGAGATGCCGCCCGTCTCCATCAAGCCCCCGGCCAGGATGAAGAGCGGAATCGCGAGCAGCGGAAAGCTGGAGGCACCCCCGAAGAGATTCAGGGGGACCACGGTCAGCGGCGCGACCCCCTTCCCCACGAGAAAGACGGCGGTGCTGAGGACCAGGGCGTAGCCGATGGGGACGCCGATGGCCGTCAGGCCCAGGACGAAGACGAGAATCAGCCATTCCACGGGACGTCACCCCCGGACGATCCGGATTTTCCCGCGGCACCACCCTCACTCGGTCGTGACAAGATGCGGTCCCTCCTTTCCCGGCATCTCGCCCCGGAGGACGCGGCCGAGGTCCACCAGGCTGATCAACACCATGAGCCCCCCGCTGATGGGGAACACGCTGTAGACCCAGCTCATGCGGACCCACTCCAGGGAAGCCGCCGTCTCCACCCGGACCGCGACCATCAGGACCCAACCGTAGTAGCAGAGGATCCCCTGGAAGACGAGGACGCACAGCTCGGCACCCACGGCGACCCAGCGGCGGACCGCCGGCCGGAACTTCTCGACGATGGTCTCGAAGGCGATGTGCCGGCGGTGGTAGGCGGCCACCACCGCCCCATAGAAGCTCAGCCAGACGAGCAGGTACGAGGCGAACTCGTCGTACCAGATGAGCGACGCGTTGAGGACGTAGCGATAGAACACCCCTGCCGTCACGACGACGACCATCCCGACGAGGAGCAGCATCGCCCAGACGTCCGCCAGCGCCATGAGCCACCGGTAGAGGCGCGACAACACGGACGGACCTCCCCGCTCCTTCGGCATGCGCCTGCTCCAAAGACGGCGCCGCCCCGGCCTTACGGCAGAGGCGGCGCCGCGCGCTACTTACCTCAAGGACTGGATGAGCTTGACCAGATCGCCGCCCCCCTTCACCTCTACGTCGAACTCGTGGTAGATGGGGGCGGAGGCCCTGATGAAGGCCTCCTTGTCCACCTCGTTCATCTTCATCTGGCCGCCGGTCAGTTTCACGGCCAACTCCTTATCCAGGCGCTCCCCCTCGCTCCGGGCGAAGTCGCCGATCTCCACGGCGATCTTCTCGAGGATTTGCCGGACGTCCTTCGGCAGCTTCTGCCAGAAGGCCTCGCTGATCGCCGCGTAAGCCGGGGTGTAGACATGACCGGTCAGGGAGAGATACTTCTGCACCTCGTGGAACTTCGCCGAGGCGATCTGGGGAAACGGATTTTCCTGTGCATCCATCACCCCGGACTGCAGCGCCGAGTAGACCTCGGCGAAGGGCATGGGCGAGGGGTTCGCCCCGTAGGCTTTGAACATCTTGGCCCGCCAGACGCCGCCCGGGATGCGGAGCTTGATCCCCTTCAGGTCGTCGGGCACGTTGATGGGCCGGACGTTGTTGGTCACGTGCCGGAACCCGTTCTCCCAGTAGCCCAGAAGCCGCATCCCCTTTTCGGGAATGGGGGTGAAAAGGATGTCGCGGACGCGCGCGTCCCCGGCGACCTTCTTCATGTGGGCCCGGTTGACGATGATGTACGGCATCTCGAAGACGCCGAACTTCGTCTCGACGGTGCTCATGATCGTGGAGGGGAGGAACATCTCGAGCGCCCCGATCTTGATCCCCTTGACCATGGCCTCGTCAGTTCCGAGCTGGCTCGAGTGGAAGGCCTTTACCTCGACCTTGCCCTTCAGCGCTGCGTTGACGCGCTTCGCGTACTCGTTGACCGTAATGTCAAACAGGGAGTTCGGAAATCCCACGTGGCCGAACCGGATCTCGATGGGCGCGGCTGCCGTGGACGGCGTGGAGACCAGGTACGTCCCGCCTCCCGCAGCGACGATCGTGAGAAAAACGGCGATGAGGACCTTTCCCCTTTTCTTCATGGCGTCTCCCTCCTCTAGCCTTGCAGTTGACGAAAAACGATGACTCCCCGCGACCGGCCCCGCTCGGCCGTCACGATCGAGCACCGATAGCCTCACAGAGCAGCTCCGCGGGATGTCGCGCGCGTCTGCCGGTTCCGTGCAGGATCTGCTGTCGGCACGAGACCCCAGAGGCAACGACCTCTGCGTCAAGCCCCGCCTGCTCCACGGCGGGGAACAGGCGCTGCCGGCCGATGGCCAGCGAGAGGTCGTAGTGCTCCCGCTCGAAGCCGAACGACCCGGCCATCCCGCAGCAGCCTGCATCGATCACCTCTACTGTGAGGCCCGGGATCAGGCGCAGCGCCTCGGTCGTCGGCCGGAGACCGACGAGCGCCTTCTGGTGGCAGTGGCCATGGACGAGGACCCGCCGTCTCGTCTCCCGAAAGGTACCCGCCAGTTCGCCTGGCCGGTGACGCCCGACGAGGAATTCCTCCAGGAGGAAACTTTGCCGCGCCACCGCCTCGGCCCTGGGCCCCTCGAGAAGCTCGGGGTACTCATCGCGCAGGGTGAGGATGCAACTCGGCTCGCACCCCACGATGGGGATCTTGGCCTCGACATAGCCGTAGAGCCGCTCCACGACGGCGCCGCTACTCCGGGCCGCCTCGTCGAGCAGCCCCTTCGAAATCAAGGTGCGACCGCAACAGCCCACATCGGCCAGCACGACCTGATACCCCAACCCCTCCAGTAGCAGGGTGGCGGCGATCCCGACCTCGGGATAGTGATAGGTCATGAAAGTATCGGGAAAGAGCGCGACAGGGCCCCTGGTCCCGTGCGGCGAGCCGCCCCGTCGTCGGAACCACCGCGGGAAAGTCTCGGCAGCGAACGGCGGAAGCGGTCGCCGCCGCTCGATCCCCACGAGATGATGGAGCAGCCCCCGGGCGCCGGGGATCGCGGCCGCCCAGTTGGAGAGCGGCGCCAACCGGCTCCCCCACCGGCCGATTCGCGCGGCATGTCCGAAGATGCGTGCGCGAAGGGGGATGCCGGTTCTCGCATAGTACCGCGCGAGGAACTCCGCCTTGAGCTTCGCCATATCGACGCTCGTGGGACACTCGCCCTTGCAGGCCTTGCACTCGAGGCAGAGATCGAGCGCGCCGTACAGCTCCGGTCCAGTCAGCGCCTCGGGGGGAAGCTCCCCCGAGAGCGCGGCGCGCAGGAGGTTCGCGCGGCCCCGCGTCGCGTGCTCTTCCTCGCGCGTGACCATGTAGGAGGGACACATCGTCCCGTGCATCTTCCGGCAGTTCCCCACCCCCGTGCACCGTTCCACCGCGGCGGCAAAGCCGCCCTCTCCGCGGAATCCGTGGTGCGTCGTGACCGCGGCCGTCCGATACCCCGGTCCGTAGCGAAGGTGTCCGTTGACCGGCGGCGGGGCGTCGCCCACGATCTTGCCGGGGTTGAGGATGCCGCGCGGGTCGAGGAGGGCCTTCACTTCGCGGAAGGCCTTCGCGAGCTGGCCATACTGTCCCGTGATAAACGGAGTCCGGGCCAGCCCGTCTCCGTGCTCCGCGCTGATGGTCCCCTTGAGATCCCACACGATCCGGTGGGCTTCCTCGGCGATGGCCTGAATCAGGCCGACGTCCCGCGGGTCCTTCGGATCGAGAAAGGGAAGGATATGCAGATTGCCGTCCCCGGCGTGGCCGTAGATGCCGGCCGTCACCCCATGCTTCCGAAGCAGGCCGCGCATCCGAACGATGAAGTCGGGGAGTCGGGTCGGATACACGGCGGCATCTTCGATGAACGCCAGGGGTTTGCGGAGGCCCGTCGCCTTGCTGGCGACCGCGCCGGCGACCTTCCGGATGGCGACGATCCTGGCCTGATCGTCGGGTGCGGCTGCGAGGAGCATCCCGGTGGCCAGGCGCGTCGTCTCGAGGAGTCGCCGCCGCGTCGCCGCCATGGCCGCATCGACTTCCTCCGGATGTTCCCCCTCGTGCTCGAGGATCAGGATCGCCTCGATGCCTTCCGGCAGGAACGGCCGGAGGTCGGGGTTCGCCTCGCGGCTGAAATCGAGGAGCTGCCGCTCGATGACTTCGATCATGCTCGGCTTGAGGTCGCGGAGGACGACCACGGCCTCCCCCATCTTTTCGAGCGAGTCGAAGGTGAGCAGTGCGATCGTCCGGTGCCGGGGATGATCGAGGATCCGGAAGGTCGCCTCGGTGAAGATTCCCAATGTCCCCTCGGATCCGGTGAAGAGCTGACCGAGGTCGACCATGCCGTCCTGAGCGAGACGCCAGAGGTTGTACCCGCAGTTGTTGTTCGTCACCTCCGGGGCCTTCGCCTTGAGCTGATCTCCGAAGCGGTCCAGGATGTCGAGGAGTCCCGTGTACATCGAGCCCTGCACCGGGTCTCGCAGGAGGGCGGAGAGGCGCGACCCGTTTCGCTGAACGGGCTCCGTCCGGACGACCGCCCCACTCGCGAGGACGACCTCGAGGGACTCGAGGTAATCGCGGGTCGTCCCGTACTTGACCGAGTGGGCCCCCTTGCTGTTGGTGGCAAGCATCCCGCCGATGGCGCAGACGTCGCCGCTCGACGGGTCCGGCGGGAAATACTTCCGGTGTGCCTTGAGCGCCGTGGTAAGCGCGGTCAGCGTGCAGCCGGGCTCCACCCGCACCCGCCCCGCCCCCGGGTCGAGCTCCACGATGCGGTGCATGTAGCGCGTGAAGTCCAGGACGATGCCGGTCCCGAGCTCCTGGCCGCACCGGCTCGATCCGCCGCCCCGGGGGATCACCGGAATGCCGTGCTCGGCGGCGTAGCGCACGGTCACAGCCACATCCTCGCGGCTCTTGGGGAAGACCACGCCGAGCGGCTTGATCCGATACATGCAGGCCCCGGTGCTGTACAGGACCCGGGTCACCTCGTCACAGCGCACGTCGCCCTGGATGAGCGACTGAAGCTCGGCAGCAACGGCCTGGAGTTTCGCGGCGAACGGATCCGGCATGGCCTTACCTTCGCGAGGACGCGACCGCGTCACCACCGGCCTCCAGCGCCCGCAGGGACTGCCGCCGGGAAGCGCCGGGCGCCTCGGGACCGACGGTCTCTGCGAGGGCCGTCTGGCTCACGACCCCCGACAGGGCGGCGGCGGCGGCGGCGATCGGCAGCGCCAGATCCACGGCGTACCTTTTTGCGATCGCGCCGAAATCCGCGACCGCCACCCGGGCGCGGCCGCTCAGGGTGACCGGTTTCGCGCTGTTGACCAGGAGGATTCCGGTATCCTTGAGGCCCGCGGTGACGTCGACCGCGCCGAGAATGCTCGCATCGGTTACCGCCACCAGGTCCAGGACGTACTCCTGGGAGTAGGTCTCGATCGGCTCGCTGGCAACCCGGAGATGCGCCGCCTCCGGCGTGTATCCCCGGAGGAAGAGCCAGGGGGGCCGCAGCTGCACCTGCTTGCCCTCCCGAAGCGCCGCGCGCGCCAGGAGTTGCGCGGCGCCGACGAAGGCGGCGGTGTGGTCGTACCGGGGCAGCCGGCGCCCGTGGAACCGCAGCTCCTTCATCGCACGGTCCTCCAGCCTTCGTCGACATGCCGCTGCATGCTCTGAACCTCGCGCGGGCTGAGGTGCGCGAATCGCCGCTGCAGCGCCACGTATTCCTTGACCGGCCGACGTCGCCTCGGACGGTACGTCAGCTTCATCCGGCCGCGGTCGATCTCATAGAGCATCCACATTCCCGTCTCGACGGCCGCGCGGGTGACCTCGATGGTCTGCTCGTACGGATAGCCCCAGGCGATGGGACAGGGACTGAGCACGTGCAGATAGCGGAAGCCCCGGACCCGCGCCGCGCGCCGCAGCTTCGCCCGGTAGTCCGCGAGATGAGAGACCGCCGCCGTGGCGACATAGGGAATCCCGTGGGCGGCCATGATGCGGGGCGCGTCCTTCTTCAGCGTGGGAACGCCGCCCGGGGTGGTCGGCGTCCGGGCCTTGACCGGCGAGCTGGAGGTGGCCTGGCCCTGGGTGTTCATGGCCACCTCGTTGTCGTAGCAGACGTAGAGGATGTTCTCGTTCCGGCTCGCCGCCCCCGACAGGGCCTGAAAGCCGATGTCGAGCGTCCCGGAATCCCCGGCAAAGCAGACGACGTGCACGTCCCGCATGCCGCGCGCGTCATAGGCATGCCGGAGTCCCGTCGCCGCGGCGGGGGCGCTTTCGAAGATCCAATGGACGAACGGCACCTTCCAGGACGCGTTGGTGTACGAGAGGCTGAAGGTGGCCGCGCAACTCGCCGGGCAGATCACGGCCATCTTCGGCCCGAGCATCTCCGCCAGGAGGTCCGCCGCGGGAAGGGCGCCGCAGCCCTCGCAGGCGGTCCCCTGCAACACAGGCGGGAGGCTGAAGCGGCGCGAGCGGGGGATCGTCGGAAGCGGTGTGAGTGCGGGCATGGCGGCCTCTCCTTATCCGGTCCGCGCCAGCGGCCGGGCCTGCGGTGATTCGTCGCGAACGCGCCCCCGGTCGAGGCCGAGCCACTCGATGGGCTCGTCGTTCCTGTCGAAGGGCGGTTCGCGCTTGAGCGCCCTGCGCGTAATCTCTTTAATTTGCCGGACGGTCACATCGCGCCCTCCGAGGCCGGCGATGACGCCCACGACGCGCGGCGGGTCGCGCATGCCGTACAGCGCCGATCGGATCTCGTCGTACAGGACCCCGTGACTGCCCGAGGCAGAGTTCCGGTCAACGGCGACGATGACCTCGGCCCCCGTGAGTGCCTCGCGAATCGCGGCGGCGGGAAAGGGCCGATAGGTGCGGACCTTGAGCAGGCTGACGGAGAGTCGTTCCGCCTGCAGCTCCCGGATCGCGCGACGCGCCGTCTTGACGATGGAACCCATCGAGGCCAGCACGCAGCGGCCACCCGGCTCCGCCGTCTCGATGAGGCCCCGGGGCCGGGTTTTGAAGGCACCCGCGTACTCCGCCCCCACCTCTGGGATGACGCGGAGCGCGGCCTCCATGGCCTGCTGCTCGGCAAATTTAAACTCGGTGTACCACTCGGGGGGGGTGGGGGGATTCAGCGCGCGGGGCGCCGCCGGGTCGAGCAGCGCCTCGACGCGCGGCTGCCCGAGGAACCGGTCCACCGCGGCCGCGGCCGGCACGACGACCCCCTCGGCGGTGTTCGAGTGAATAAAGGACTCGTAGCAGACCATGGCGGGCAGGCGGACCCGCGGATCCTCGCAGATCTTGAAGAGCTGGATGGTGGTCTCGAGGATCTCCTGCGCGTCCTCGCAGAAGAGTTGCATCCAGCCGGCACGGTTGACCGCAAGCGCGTCGTTGTGATCGGCGTATCGGCTGTGGGGGACCGAGATGGCGCGATTGACGACGGCCATCACGATGGGGCACCGGCTCCCCGAGGCGGTGTACAGATGCTCGGCCATGAACAACAGCCCCTGGGAATTCGTCGCCGTGAAGACCCGAGTCCCGCCGAGGGAGGCCCCGACCGCGGCGGCCATGGCGGCATAGTCCGACTCCATGTTGAGGAATTCGGCCTTCAGCACCCCCGCCGCGACGTCCCCGGCGATGCTTGCCAACATGGGGGACTGGGGGGTGATGGGATAGGTGGGGATGACCTGCGGCTTGGACAATCGGACCGCCCGCGCTGCCGCCTCGTTGCCGGTGAGGAGCTCTATCCTGTCCATCGCTTATCTTCCCTCCCCTTCTCCCCCCGATTCCTGAGATACGCGAGCACGGTCTCTTTCTTCCGGAGGACGTGTTGCGCGATCAGCCGCTCGGCCCGCCCCGGGTCCCGCTCCTTCACCGCCCGGAGAATCGCCCGGTGCTCCCGCAGCCACACTTTGCTGCTCCGCCCCACCCCAAGCGTGATTCGCCGGTAGCGCAGAATCTTGTCGTGGATCGCCTGCAGGAGCTGCTGGAGCTGCGCGCTGCCGCTCAAGGCGTTGAGCCCGTCGTGAAACCGGGTGTTCCACTCCAGGAGCCGCTCGGGCGCCTCCCCATCCATCTGGGCCTCGGACCGCTTCAGGATCCCTTCGAGCTTCTCGATCCCCTCGGGCGTCGCCCGCTCGGCCGCCAAACGCGCCGCCAACCCCTCGAGCACCGCGCGGATGCGAAAGGTCTCCTCCACCTCTTCCGGCGACATGGCGCTCACCATGAGGCTGCTCCCCGGACCCTTGGAGAGAAATCCCTCGGCCTCGAGCTTGCGCAACGCCTCCCGGACCGGGGTCCGACTGATCCCCAGCCGGCCGGCCACCTCGGTCTCGACCACCCGAAGCCCGGGCGACAGCTCGCCCCTCACGATGGCCTGACGGAGGGCGTCGTACACCTCTTCGCGGAGCGGTCGGTGGATCTGGATCTTCACGGGAGGCTCCTACCGGGAGATGGGTGTATACTGGATACAGTATACACATCCGGCTGTCAACAAGAACGGCGCGGACTCCGCAAATTGCCGATGACGGGAATCCCCGGAAGGTCGATCGGCGTCGGGAATCGCACGATTCTCGGACACCACCGCCGCCTGTCCGGACAGCTTCAATGATCTGCCGGCTCTTTCCGAAAAATGACCATTGGAAAATCAAATGCTTACACGTGCTCGAGGCTGGGATGAAACTGGCATGCCGTTTGCTACATCTAAAGGTACGAAGGGGAACTTAACAGCCTCTCTCCTTCAAGCTAGGGCCTCGGGGGCGGGCCTCTGACCCAAAGGGGAGCCCCCAATTAACTTTTTATGCCTCCTTGCTACCCGCCCTCCCGGCTTTGACCCTCCGACGCTTCGTTTGACACTGCATTCGCCCTTTCATTCTGACCGCATTTTCAACTTGCCTTTCCGAGATCTCGCCAAGGCCGTGCCCCAAAAAGAAGAGCCCCGATGATGCCTGCGGTCGGTGCCGAAGCTACCGGGCCGCCCCGCCGGTGAAAGCGGGACCATCGGGGCCGGTGGTGCCTGGGCCTTCCCAGGCGGCCACCCGGGATCCTTACGGGTGCGCTGGCCTAGGAGGCCACCACCTCACAGATCACCGTTAATATTTCCACGGCTGGACCACCTCCTCTCTCGGCGCACCCCACATCGCGGGCCCAGTTCCCGCCAGCCCGAAGCCGACCGCCGAAGTCGGCTCCGGACTTGGTCCGCCCACGCCTGCCCCATTGCAGGCGAGGACGCGAGAGGGCCTGTGTCGACCCCGACCGCGCACATCATAGCGACACCCACTCTATCTGTCCAGAATTTCCTGCACCAAGCCGTGGTACAATAATCGAGCGCCCCCGACCAGAACAGATCGCGATTTCTCATTCTGTACTATGTCTTTTGCAGTTGAGCGACTATAATGGAGTGGGCAATCACACCTGCTGGCTGACCTCAGTACCCGGATCCATTCTCGGGGCGTCATTCCTCGATTCGCAGTGACAGACCAAGGGTGGTCACATCCTTCACCACTCGGGTTCCCCCCCGGCGGGCGGGGATCCTCATCTGGAAAAAGGAGACGCATCCCTATGGCGGTCACGGCCAAATCCATGAGTGGCAGGATCTGTATGGTGACGGGGGCGAATGCGGGGATCGGGAAGGCCACGGCCCTCGGACTGGCGAAGATGGGGGGGACCGTGGTAATGGTCTGTCGCAGCCGCGAGCGCGGTGAGGCGACGTTGGCCGAGATCAAGCGGGAAAGCGGGAACGCCTCGGTCCACCTGCTGCTCGCCGATCTCTCCTCGCAAGACGACATCCGCCGGCTCGCGGCCGCGTTCAACGCCAAGGTCCCCGCGCTGCACGTCCTCATCAATAACGCGGGGATCATCCCCCGGAAACGCACCGTCACGGGTGAGGGCTTCGAAACCCAGTTCGCGGTCAACCACCTCGCCTACTTTCTCCTGACGCACCTGCTCCTCGATATCCTGAAAGCCAGCGCCCCGGCCCGGATCGTCAACGTCAGCTCCCAGGTCCACCATGGGGCATCCATCGACTTCGATGACCTGCAGTCCGAGCGAGCCTACCGCCCCACCCGTGTATATGCCTCGACCAAGCTCGCCAACGTCCTCTTCACCTACGAACTGGCCCGCCGGCTCGAAGGCACCGGGGTGACCGCAAACTGCCTCCACCCCGGCTCCGTCGCCACCAACCTGCTCGCCGACTTCCTGCCGACCCCGCTGCGATTCGTGACCAAGATCGTCGGGGTGAGCCCCGAAAAAGGCGCCCAGACGCCCCTCTACCTGGCCACCTCGCCGGAAGTCGAAGAGGTCACCGGGAAATATTTCGTCAACCAAAAGCCCGCCGCGTCATCCAAGCCTTCCTATGACAGAGATCTGGCGAGGCGGCTGTGGCAGGTCAGCGAGAAATTGACCGGAGCACAGACGATGCAGAACAGATGACAGGCCGGAGTCAGTCGGCGAATTCGCGGTCGAGGATCTCGTGCAGGAAACGGTCAAGCGAGACGGGGTAGAACTTGACGTCCGGTGAGAGAATCAGGGCGGTGTCGAGGATCTCGCGCCTCGCGAGGTCGTCGAGGATCCGCTCGACGCGGGCCTCGGGATCCCCCTCGGCCTGGCGGATCGTCAGGTCCTCATTCTCGATGACTGCATGCCGCTTGGCGGCGTACCGGAACGCGAAGAAGCGTCCCACCAGCGTGCGGTCCATAAGTTCGGACTCGCCGAACACCTCCCCGTAGGTCTGCTCCACGCCGCCGGGCCGGATCACCAGACGGGGTGAGACGCGGATCTTGCCCCGGACTTCGACGGCGCGGCGCTCCATTTCCACGTCCGGCCCGACCAGGATGTAGGGCAGCACGTGATAGCCGACCATGATGGTGGCTATGGGCTTCCGCAGGATCCGCGTCTGGTCGAAGATCCCGCGAAGGAACACAGGGTCATAGCGGCGAGTAAACATGCGATGCCTGGCTCCGCTGCACGGTTCCCGCAGCCACCCGGTTGTCATCGGGATGGCACCGGGGCAACCCTCGAATCGGACCCCCCACTGCGACCAGCCATTCAAGGGGGTAAGCACCACGAATTATGCATAGCTTTTGGAAACGCGTCAAGGACATCGCGGCGAGAGATTGCGGAATAGCCGGGACTGCATTATGCTACCGTGGCTGGGGGGTACCGAAACCTGAATGCTCTGAGAAGGAGATAATCGGTGACCCCGTTGCACGACCGGAGAATTCGCGCCAGATCCAACTCATCTCCCGCGGCCACCGCGGGCTTTCGGCGTGGACCTTGGGCGTCGTGCTGACCATGCCGAGCGAGAGGCGGGTGGGCCTGAAGGATGTGCTGGCCCTCCTTTCCGTCTTCGTCTTCGCCTTTGCATTCGGGCTGGGCCTGATGCTGCTCATCGGCTTTGCGCTCGCGCCGATAATGCTGGGACCACCGGATCAGCCTATCCAGACCACCGGACGGGTGCCACTCTTTCTCACCCTCGTGATCTTCATCCTGGCGGCGGGAGCGATTCTGGGAGGCATCGTGTGGGTCGCCGTCGCCGGACTCGTGCTCCCCCGCGAGACGATGCATCGGTGGCTCTACACCGGCCCACAGATACCCTATCTGACAGACCTGTGCCTCGACGTCCTCGATGCGGTGACCGGACACAAAAAGCGACCCTGAGAGGCCCGCAGAATCAACACGTGAAAGTGATGGCATGGGGTGCAACGAGGCGCGGAGCCGAGGATGGGCAGCTCAATATCCCGCTGGCAGAGGAACACTCTTTCTCCTATAATCGAGACTCCGACGATGCGCCAGGTCCCGAAGAGCAGGGGGGGGCGGCGTCCACCTCCGGGACACACAGGGACGATGAAACTGAAAACCAGCCACAACGCAGCGCGAGAGAGAATCAACGAAATAATCGTGTCGGGGAACATCCTCCTCGACAAGGTCACCGGCGAATTCCACTCGGCCAAGGATGCCGGGACCTTTCGTGAAGAACAGCACCTCCCGCAATGGAAGGACGAGTATATTGATTGGCTCCACAGGTGCCTGGCCTCTCTTCAGGATACCTTCCCCACACCCATGGAGGCGATCAAAGTCAAGAACGCGCCGGCAGGCGCCCCTGTGAAAGGCACTGCAAACGTCAAATGGGCCGCGCTGACGAACGAAATCAAAGCGAAGCTGTCGGCGCTCGACGCCATCAGCAAGTCGGTGGACGAGTACACGATCGAGATGACGGAGGAGGTGTTCATCGAAGACATCGATTCCTTTGCCAGGGCGCGTGACATCAATCCCCGCCAGGTGAAGCGCCTCCTTCCCCTCGACCTGGCAGGAGACCAGGTCCGGGCCTTCTTCGCGGACATCCTCGGCGACCCCCTGGAAAAGCACGACCAGGGGGATGCCGCAACCGACATCTTCACGACGAGGGTGAAGCTCGGCGGCGACCGCGTGGCAACGGCCGTCCTCCTGAAGGGAGCCACGACCAAGGGGAAGCTGTCGTTCAAGAAATGCGGGAAGGACGGAGAGCACCTCGCGCGGCTTCTGGCCGTCCCGGCACACCTCTACGTCATTCAGCACGTCGATCAGATCGAGAGTCGGGTCGTCCGGGAGTTAAAGGACAAGATCGCGGCGATGAAGGGTGAAGGAAAGGGCGGTCGCATGTGCGTCGTGGACGGCATGGACACGGCGCGCATCTTCGTGGCCTACGGCAAGATCGCGCCGGAACAGCCGGACCAGGTGCCGCCTGCCCCGCCATCCGCGTCACCGGCGTCGCCGGGCTCCTGAGCGACTCCACCCGAACCCCAGGCACGCCTGAGACAGTTACCCGATCGGGGCTCGTCATTCACAGTATGCGCCAGAGACCGTGAGCGCGGCGGTGCGGCGAAGGGCGCTTTCCGGGCCTTGGATGATCTGCCTCGTCCTGGTGGCGTGGCCTCCCGGACCCGCGACGGCCATGCACAAGGCAGGACATTGCCGGCCGCTCCCCGCGGGGGCGACGTTCCCGGCGGACTTTCCCCTCCTCCAGGACCAGGAATGGGGATACCGCCTCGGGGGATGGGGCGGCGGTGCGGGCAGGTCCCCCCTCCGCCGCCATCCAGTCATCTTTGTCCATGGCAACACGCGTGATGCGGGCGACTGGGATGAGCCGGGGCGAAGCGTGAAGCAGCGTTTCATGAACGCCGGCTATTCCCTCCGGGAACTCTGGGCCCTCTCGTACAACGGCAGGTCCACCACGGACCTCCCCTCCGCGACACAGTGCCACACGGACAATCAGACAAACATCCCGGACCTGGCCGTGTTCGTGAAGGCGGTCCTGGCATACACCGGCGCCGAAAAGGTGGACCTCGTGGCCCATTCCCTGGGGGTCACGCTCGCCCGGGGGATGCTGGCCCAGCATTCCGAGCTGGCCCGGTCCGTCGAAGCCTTCGTGGCCATCGCCGGCCCGAACCACGGGACCACCGTGTGCAGACGCCTCTGGCTGATCTGGCTCATCGGGTGGAGAGATTTCGTGGGCTGTGACGAGCTGGCCCCCGGATCGGCCTGGTTGATGCACCTGAACGGTCCCGGCGGCGAGCGGGAGACCGCCGGCCCGACCCGCTCCATGACCATATACGACGGGACCGGAACCGACGTCTTGTATCTCCCGTGGCTCTTCTGGGTGCCGGTGCGCGATCAGGACAGCCCGGCCCTCTCGGGGGCAGAGAACGTACGAGTGCCGGGTCTCACCCACGACGAGCTGCGGACGCATGAGAAGGCCGTGTCCATCTACCTTCGCTTCGTCCAGCAGCAGTAGGAGCGGGGCCGAAGGAGGTCCACGATGAATCATCGCATCGCGGTGATCCCGGGCGATGGGATCGGCAAGGAGGTGGTCCCCGAGGGCATCCGGGTTCTGGCGGCGGCGGGGCGGCGCTTTGGCTTCGACTTTGAGTGGGTGACCTTTGATTGGAGCTGCGAGGTCTATGCCAGGACCGGACGCATGATGCCCGAGGACGGGCTGGAGCAGCTCAACAAATTCGACGCGATCTACCTCGGCGCCGTCGGCTTTCCCGGCGTTGCCGACCACGTTTCGCTCTGGGGACTCCTGATCCCCATCCGGCGCGGCTTTCGCCAGTACGTCAACCTGCGCCCCGTGCGCCTGCTCCGGGGCGTGCAATCCCCCCTCGTCGGCCGAACCCCGAAGGACATCGACCTCGTGATCGTCCGTGAGAACAACGAGGGGGAGTATTCCGAGATCGGCGGACGGCTCTACCGGGGCACTCCCGAGGAGCTGGCGGTGCAGCAGGCGGTCTTCACCCGCAAGGGGTGCGACCGGATCGTGCGGTACGCCTTCGAGCTCGCCATGCGGCGGCCGGCCCGCCATGTGACATCGGCCACCAAGTCAAACGGCATCATCCACAGCATGCCCTACTGGGACGAGCGCTTCGCCACGATGGCCAGGAATTTTCCGGAGGTCGGAACGGCCCAGTACCACATCGACATCCTCGTCGCCCACTTCGTGCAGCACCCCGACTGGTTCGACGTGGTCGTCGCCAGCAACCTGTTCGGCGACATCTTGTCGGATCTCGCCCCCGCCATCGCCGGGTCGATCGGCCTCGCTCCGGGGGCCAACATCAACCCGGAGAAGGAATACCCCTCGATGTTCGAGCCGGTCCACGGCTCGGCCCCGGACATCGCCGGGCGCGGCATCGCCAACCCGATCGGACAGATCTGGTCGGGGGCCCTGATGCTCGAGCACCTGGGACACCCCGAGGCGGCTCAGGCGGTGGTCGAGGCGATCGAGGCCCTGGTCGCGGAGGGAAGGGTGATCACCCGCGACCTCGGCGGCACGGCCACGACGGCGGAGGTAGGCAGGGCCATCGCCGACCGCATCTTGACCCCATGAGGCATCCCGTGGGCCCGATGCTCTCCCCCCCTGCCTGGCTTTGACCCCGATGCAACCCAGGACGATCCTGGGCGCAATGGATCTTCGGACACCTGGCACATTACTTGCTTTTACAGGACGAGCCAGAGGAGATTATATGGCGAACCCGCCGATCCTGGTCATTGACGATGACCCCCGCTCCCGTGAGCTGGTGACCGCCATTCTCGGACACGCGGATTTCGAGGTCCTGTCTGCCCCAGACGGTCCATCCGGAATCGAGCTGGCCCGGAAGGCGCGGCCGGTCGTCATCATCGTGGACATGATGGTGCCCGGGATGGACGGCGTCGGCACATTACAGTGCCTGAAGCAGGACCCCGCCCTGAAAGACATTCCCGTGGTCGGGGTGACGGCGTCGATGGACTTGACCTACACCCAAAAGGCTTTTCGCGCCGGCGCCCAGTTCTTTCTGCCCAAGCCTTTTCGCGCCGCAAGCCTCGTGCGCGTCGTGGAGCTGGCCGCGGACTCGGCACTGCGGAATACCCCGATGCTTCGCCGCCGACAACACCCTCGTCACGGGACAGATGTCCCGGTCTCCTGCTTCGTGCGCGGGGATCGACACGGCCCCTGGCACCTCATGGGGAAAGCCACGAACATCAGTCTCGGCGGTTTCCAGTTACTGCTGCCGGGAACGGTCGCACCCGGGACCGCGCTGCGGCTCGACCTGGGACTTCCCGAAGGCCCGATTACCGCTCAGGGCAGAGTGATCTGGCAGGAGAGCCAATCAATGCGCGAGGAGAGATCCCACCACGGGGTGCGACTACTTGGATTCATTGACGATATGGGCCTTCAGGGGTATAGACACTACCTCGGCCAGTTGAACGACGGGCGTACAGCCTGACCCCCACCATCAACACCCGCGCCCCCTGCCTCCCCAGCGCCCTATCAACCCGGCGACACCGAAGCGTCCCATGACGAGGCAACGGCCTCTGCCCGAAATGCCCCCACCCGGTGCCTGAGCGTGAGACCGGAGCCACGAAGGGGAAGGCTCTCAACCGCGTCCTGGGCTGCAGGGCCTCGACGGCCGCGGCGGGCGGGCTCATCGCCGAGAGAACAGTACGCGCCGGAAGGATACCGCCCGCGCGAATCCCTTGACAGCCGAGGCGAAGGTCATTAGACTGACCATAAAAATGACCCTTGGTCCGGGAGGACGTCATGAAAGAGATCGATCGTTACATTTCCATCACCGAAGCCAAGACACGGTTTCTCGACCTTGTCAGGGATCTCGGCGAGAAGGCCGATGTGGTTGCCATTACCAAGAACGGCGTGCCGGCAGCCGTCCTCCTCAGCGTGGATAAGTTCGAGGGCCTGCTGGAGACGATCGATATCCTGGGCGATGAGAAGGCGATGAAGTCCCTCCGCCGCTCCCTTCGCGAGGCCAGGGCCGGCCGGTGGGTTGGTGAGGAGCAGATCTTCGGTAAGGGATGATGAAGACCTACCGGGCACGGTTCACCCCGGAGGCCTCACGCATCATCAAGAAGCTGCACCCGACGATCAGGGCGGCCCTCCGATCCGGCATTCGGGACATCCTGAATGATCCGCTTGTCGGAAAGGAGCTCCAGCTTGAACTGAGGGGATTTCGTTCTCTCCGGGTCAGCCGCTATCGCATCATTTACCGGATCGTCGAGGAACAATTGGCCATCGAGATCCATTACGTCGGGCCCCGCCGAGACATCTATGAAACCTTTCGCGAGCTGCTCTTACGAGAAGGACCACGCCGCTAACGCCACGAAACCCCGCCGAGGGCGATGAAGGTTCCGTCTCGATCAGGGAAGAGAGCTTGCGCGCGCTTCTCGCAGTTGGGTGCTTGGCGGCGGGCTCCAGCGGAAAGCAAGCCTACTTCTTGACCAGTTTTTTGGCCTCGGCGACGATGTTGTCGGTCGAGAGGCCGAACTTCTTGTACAGGGCGATCGGATCTCCGGATTCCCCAAACCCCCGGACCGCGATCCGCCGTACGATCCCCTCGCCCCGCTCGGCCACCACCTCGGAGACCGCGCTCCCCAGCCCGCCGACCACCCCGTGGTCCTCGACCGTCAGGATCCGTCCCGAGCGCTGGATGCTGTCGAGGGTCAACTCCTCGTCGATGGGTTTCAGCGTGTGGATGTTGACGGCCCGCGCGTCGATGCCCTGTTTCCGAAGCTCGCGCGCGGCCTCCCGGGTGTTGTGCACGGTCCCGCCCGTCGCTATGATGGTGAGATCCCGTCCCTCGCCCTGACCGGCCTCCAGGATCACCCCTTTCCCGAACTCGAATCGGTAGTCCGGGGGATTGACGTCCTCGACCTTCTGTCGGGTCAGGCGCAGGAACACCGGACCCTGGTGTTGGACGATGTACTCCACGGCGCGCTCCGTCTCGATGCCGTCGCCGGGCTGGACCACGGCCATGTTGGGCAGCGACCGCATCAGGGCGATGTCCTCGATCGCCATCTGGCTGTAGCCGTCCTCGCCGATGCCGATCCCGGCGTGGGTTCCCACGATCTTTACGTTGGCGTGGTTGTAGGCCACCGAGACCCGGATCGTCTCAAACCGCCCCGCCACGAAGCTCGCAAAGGTGCAGATGAACGGGATCCATCCCTCCAGGGCCAGGCCGGTGCCAATCCCGATCATGTTGGCCTCGGCAACGCCCACGTTGAACGACCGATCGGGAAACTGCTGCACGAACTTCACCGTGTTCGTGGATTTGCCGAGGTCGGCATTGATCACCACGACCCGCTCGTTTCTGGCCCCGATCCTGAGCAGGGCCTCGCCGAAAGCGACCCGGGTTGCCTTTCCCGCCATATTCTCTCCTCGTTATTCGATGACCGATGAATTCAGCGTTCAGCGTTCGTAGTTCATGGTTCATGGTAGGGCGAGATCCTCCGTCCCTGAACCCTGAACTGTGAACCATGAACCGCACG
>Ga0209002_10001720_pt1 | contig 17687 bp, 31 predicted proteins | sample Rifsed16ft2_FD_184010 | JGI IMG/M metagenome (GOLD analysis project Ga0209002, IMG submission 184010) | Soil microbial communities from Rifle, Colorado, USA - sediment 16ft 2 (version 2) | ecosystem: Environmental > Terrestrial > Deep subsurface > Rock core/Sediment | place: Rifle, Colorado... | reverse complement strand
GCTCCGGTACCGCAGGATAGATGTCCAGGGAATGTGCCATGCAAGCAGTATCCTAAATGTGAGCATATAAGGAGGATACTATCTATAGCTAAGTTTGCTTTATGGTGGGATGAGGTATCTTTGAGGCAGGCCAAGGAAATTTCTGTGGCGGAGGTACTTAAGAAAACGCCATAGGGCTATATATTATGGTATCAAGGTACATATAGCCATCTTCATCATTTTTCACTATCTACCTCTACTCGTTCGGCCCAGGCAGGTGAGTCCCTTCTATCGCCCGCCCAAGAATTACTACTTTTGATTAGGCATATGATAACCTTTGATAAGCCTCTAGGCTTTTTTACAGGCCAGGGGGTATATCCATCGGTAAGTACAATGGCAATAGATGGAGTATCCTTAGCCATTTCCACCAGGACGGCCCCCATATCCGTTCCCCCTCCCCCTATAAGCTCGATCTCCTCCGGCCTATATACCGATTGATGCGTATATGCCCTGGTATCCCCGGCTACAACCCTTACCTTAGTTTGAACAGTATCTAATATTCCTCTGACCTCAGATAGGGCCGTTACTAGGTCCTTTTGTGACATCGAGCCTGACGTATCAATACCGATGCTAATATCTGGTACGGGTCCTTTAAGCCTCGGTATGATTACATTAGGAAAGCATGATTGCCTGCGCGATGGACGACTGTATGTATAGTCCACCATGCCGGAAGCACTCATAACGGCTCCTCTGATTTTAGCCGCCAACAGTGTTCTCCAATCAACCTTTGGGTGCAATCTTTCGTCGGCCCATCTTTTTGCGTACCCAGGGGCGGTACCGATGTGCTTCTCTTTGATGTCATGCGCCGTTTGTTGCCTAATCATTTCTCCGTCTACTTCGGTCTTTTTCTCGATATCATTACCGTACATATCCTTCATATCGTCGTTGCCCGGTTGCCCGACCTCCCACTCTCCTGGGTTGCCGCCCGCGCCCGAGCCGTCGTTGCCTGCCAATCCGTTACCTTCCCCTCCAGCTTTCTTGTTCATAGAGGCCTCGGTCATCTTCTGTAACAATTCGTAATAGGTCTCTGCCATAAGGTCGGGATTGAATCCAAAGGTCTCTGGGAAGATACACCCTTTGGGTAGGCTAAACTCGGCCTTTAGGTCATCATTGATTTCGCAATCTCCGGCCAGATTCCATATACGACGCCCTATCATGTCATTATCTAAAATGCCTAGATTCTCGGCTCTTTTTGCATGGGCTCGAAGCATATGCCATACTTCATGTGCTAGAGCGGCACACATTTCGTCCTGCGACCACTGATCGAAGATGCCGGGGTGGATGTATAGGTTCCAGTATTTATCTACCCCCATAGTAATAAATGGAAGTCTCTCAGTGATAACGGGGGTTAGATTGAGCAGGGCAGTAGCAATATAGGGAGCCATAGAAATTGTCTTTAGCTTTAGCGCCTGCACCTGGATAATCATTTCCTCGTTAGTCATCACCGAAACCATCCACAAGAGCATCTAGTGTTTCGTTTAGCATGTACTGGTATTCAGCATATAGCTCCTCTTCCGTTCGGCTATTGATTAGATTACGTACATGATCCTGAGAGGCACAATGCTGAGTGAGTATGAATGCGGATACCCCGTTTGTAATGCTACCCTCAATCTCGTCGCAACAGCTTTGCCGTTCTGTTTCAAGGGGCCTCCAGAACATATCCTTGAAGAACCCACGCATTGAGGTAGATATAACCTTTGGGCGGTCGTTAGGGCCGGTATAAATGCCCATCCACCAGAAGGATTCCCCAGATTGGCGCATGTTGGTAATAAAGGTTACCAATTCCTCTTTTTCCGTGTCGTTTATCTTCTCAACTTCGTTCTTTTTCGTCATTGTGTTACTCTCCTTTTTATAGTCCTCAAGTGTTCCCCTCGACAGAGCCAATGCGTCTTTAACCATAGAGTTTCCCAGGTCTAGCATTGATTGGTCGTAAGTATCCTTGTGCGTATACCGCTGTCTAGCACTTACTGCAAGACTTTTAAATTTTGTAGGAGCAATTGAAGAAACTTTATTAGATATTTCCCTAGATTGTCTCGATGTAGGGTTTGTTATAACCTCATTCATATATGTATATGCCGCATGCTTCCGTATAGTATTGAAGGTGGAAGATACGTATTTATGTCTATCGGGTATATCTCTTGCAGAGCCCCTTCCACGTTGTCTACCTAATATTGCCATTTATTACTTTCCCATTAGCCCCGCCGCCGATAGAACAGGCATAAAAGCCTTTACATCCTTCGGGATCGGGAATTTCTTATTGACATTTGCCTTAGCAAGTACTTTAGCGGGAATAGCGGCGAGATCGGTCTTACCGCCCTTAGCTGCTACGCCCATGATGATCCATCCGGCATTCCATCTAGCGAGCGTGGGATGTCCCTTTACGGCCTGTGCTACGGACGATAGCACAGCGAATACTTGATCTGCACGCTTTGGAAGGACAAAGCTATCTGGATCGGCTAGTAATGATTCTGGGTCTGGAAGATCAAGCTCTCGTTCCCAGGTTAGAAATTCAATTGCCGCGCCCTCTCCGATTATGCCGGAGAGAATACGAGAGGTAACGTTTCCGTCCGCACTCACTACCCGGCACGCGGCCAGTAGCCTAGATGCGTAATCCCAGGTTCTAGGAGAGGGCCAAGCCTTGCCACAGTCCTCAACATTGTCAGGCTGAGCAAGTAGAAGGGTGGGGCGGGCGGATATGAAGGAGGCTACTAGGGACCTATATTGAGGAATGGCGTCCTCCCAGTCCTTCGGAAGGATGACTACATCATCGTCTACTTTGAACCCGTCGATCATGCCCTCGATCCATAGCTTGTTATCAACCGCCCAGTCAATATGTACGAATCTGTTAGCCAGTGCGGCAGACAGAGTCCAGGTACCGGATGACGTATCAGTAGGATTTGATGCGGCAATGATCCATATATCATCAGGCAGTTTTAATTCCCCTACGGTGCGCTCGAAGATGACACGCAGGAGTGCCGCCTGAACAGCCGGAGGGGCAGTAGAAAGCTCGTCAAGGAACAGAATACCCTTTCCAAGCTCTGCAAGATGCGTAGCCCAGGAGGGAGGAGCAAACTTTACGTTATCGTCCTTAGTAATCACCGGCAGACCGGCGAAGTCGGACGGCTCCCGAATGGATGCAATAACAGTAACAACCTCCCGGCCAGTAACCCATCCGAGGGCTCCCACAAAGCTAGTCTTACCTGTTCCTGGTCTCCCAATAAGATGTACTGGGATGCCAGACTGAACAGCTATGATAGTTTCTGCACCATTCATTATATTGTCTCCTTATAATATAGTGTACGTTTGCAGTTTTTGCAAGTTACGTTTCTTTTCAGCCATGTGTCCTTTACGATGAAGCCGATATTGCACGCGGCAACATGGTATTTCCTGTATATGCCCATCATCCTAAGGTGTACCTTTATTGTCCTCATTTTTACCTTCCCCACTCTTTAGGGCCGGTTGCCCACCATCTTACAAGGCTCTCTTGATCCGCAAGAAGAGCATGGTTTGATATAACGAAATATGCCTCAGACGGAAAGTACACATTCAGAAATTCCATTGTCTCGGCTGAAAATACCTGCAACATCCACGACTTAGTCACATTCAAAATCACATTCGCAATCATAACAGTAGTATACCCCATAAATGCCCGCATGTCAATACCCAATAATATGGTATTTTAGAAGATGCGCATTTACAGCATCCCGAATGAGTAGCCTATATACTATAGCGTCGATCCAGCGGCATAGTAGCCTTCTCATGGCCTGTCACCCCTATCGAATGGATTACGTCTTTCTGGGTGTATAGATAGGTCATTCAGTAGGGCGCATAGACTTTCCCTACGCATTGATGGTACCTTAATCCACATATCGCCTGACATTATTTCATACCATCCTTTATGTGGATTCCATCTACAGGATTCACTTATATAAGTAAAGTCTTTCTTACTTCCGTCTTCGGTGTTCATGGCTTCGATACTATAATTCATGCCTTTGATAGCCTCAATCCGAATCCGTCGCAATCTGGGCATATGACATAGTGCTGGTGAAGTATGCTAAAGGCCGTGCCTTCACCGTGGCACCGAATACAAGCCATATCATCGGGGATGTTATATGCACCGTTGTCCCTATCACTTGATACGTCAATATCAGCGAGTAATGGATTAGGAAAGCTATCACCCTCTATGGATGCAAGGGGTGCTCTATCATCGACCATTGCCCGAGTATCCTTTATTTGTTTACCTACATCTGCCCAGGATACCTTTTTGGTATCTCTAACTGGTATAGGCAGTCCAAAGAAGTCTAGCACGAAATCCTCTTGTGTTGAGTTTTCAATTGCATGTTCGCAGTATTTCATCCTAATGTAGTCAACGATATTAATACTACTATTTAATTGTACTAGCTCCGGCCTCAGTTGCCCGAGGATACACGCCAGGATGGTTCCAGTACGTCCATGACCGCCAGTACAGCATATGAGGACGTTCTTATGAGCCCTAAGTAGGCGTCCAATATCTTGAGCAAGATCAATCAGGACTCCCGGCTCGAAGGAGGGTGCATCATAATCGAATATAGGCATACTTAGCCATGCGCCCTCGCTAAAGGTTGCTCGCGCTCGTTGTATGGTTGCTTGGAATGTTTCTGTTGCTTGCTCATTCAGAGCCGATACCTTACTACTTCTCGAATCCAGAATCTTACGCCCATCGCCGGAAAGGTCGATCACATTCCAGCTATTTCTAGGGTTAGCCCATCGTTGCCATCCACCAGCGAATAGGGTGCCGCCATCTTCCATCTTATATACAGCTACGTTTCCTGTATGGCAGGGCGGGGTTACTACCTTTTTAATGCCGACCATAGAGGCCGCAGTAGTATCTGCCTTTCCGTATTTCCCAAACTTCCTATTTTTTCTCATGCAGTAAGTATACCATATCCTCCCACCAGAGTCAATAGAACAGACGTTCTAACTCAGGCTTTTGTTATACGAATTGGGGCGCATATATACTCTCCGTTAGCCCTGTCATTCCAGTCCATAAGGATAATTAGGGCCTCTCGTTCATTTCCGAGTATATATACCGATCTGTCATTTATTAGAGTATTGGAGCCTTTGTGGTACATTGAATAATCAAGTCTATTCACGTCATCGCCTAAAGGTAACTGTTCTGGTACTATATCAAAGGTGTAACGTATTTCTTGCGAAGTAAGCCACATGGAAATCTCCTTTTGTCTCATTATACCATGCCTGTCAATAGAACATATGATCTAGGGTAGGGCTACAACAATCTCTATTTGACTTGCATCAATATCCATGTAGTGACATATATAAGACTTCATTCTACCAGTAATGGATTTTACAGCATGGGAATTATTCATGAGTTCTTTCATCAAGTCGTTTATAATATGTTGATCCCGTGTATATATCGACATAAGACTGTAACGGACCAGAGAGGACCCATCATATAGGGGTACAAGATAATATGTATCTCCAAACATCCCTATGATGTAAGTATATCTATTATCTCCTGTGATGCTTTTATTGGTTACCATAGAAATAACATAGAATCTCATGGGAGTGTAATCCTTATATCTATTTCCCTTATTTGGTGCATATATTCAAGTATATAAAATACTGGCATAATGCGTCCGCGGAATACGCAATATATAGGGATATATTTTGTCCGCGGAATACGTGATATATAGGTCATTTTGGGTGTCCCATGCGATCTAAATATGCGTCCAGTACTTTACTGGTAGTTTCTCTATCTAATATCCTGTTACACCCATGATAATCATGTACATACTTTAAAAGATTATAGACGGATTCAATGGACATAGGTCCCCAATCAGATATATTTGAAACAACATATTCATCATACACATTCATATACGCCGATACAAAACTATAGACACTAGTTTCTAGATATAGAAAAACCCCAAAGCATAACAAGCTATCCCCATCCGATAAAACAACAATAGGTAAATAGCCTCTGTTATACTCACTAGGTTTTGTGTCACTCACCTTACTTATCATCTTACACATCCAGCATTACAGGGTTGCACGCGTTTGGTTGCACGAGCGTATGGTTGCATGGTTGCACGCGCTTGGTTGCATGGTGACTCCACGAAGCTCGGTTGCACGCGTGCATGTGCGCGCAGGTTCTTGATACTCTACCTATCAGGTCGATTTTCTCCTCTACGCTATTCATGGAACATCCGTTCTATTTGTAAACATTTTCACAATATCCCTAATTAGGACAAATATCATCCGAATCATTGTGAAAATAGTAGCAATAACCATGCCTGCAATCTGTAGGTCAGTATTTCCCATACCGTGTATCGGAAAGCTCATTCTGACTTCTTTCGCATAGTCACATTATACACTATGGCTATGCGAATGTCAAGGATTCAAGGTAACAGAATCCGACCCCGTGAGACCGATTGTACCGCATTTTTAGGGCAGTATAGGATAGAACATACACGCGCCCCCACAAAATCGAGTGCAATCGTTCTGGTGAGTTTCTAGGTTCATTTATAGGCCATAGGCTATGGGTTAGTGGGATAGAACACGCATAGAACACCAGATTAGAGACTCTTGACTCTAGGCTAGAATGCGCCTAGAATTGGGTCAGAGTAAAAGGACAGGACAATGAGACGCAAGAATTCGGACCTTAGAGAAAGAGTAAAAAAGCACTTCGAGAGACTAGCGTCCTACTCTCGTATGGATTCAGCATGGCTAGACTGTGACACACGGGCGAGAGAAAAATCCGAATCTGCAATCGCCTATTTTAGGATAGTCAAAGATGGATGCTGGCCGCGATAACCCTACAACGATAGCAGAATCAATCTCTGACGAAATAGTGCGATACTTACGTATAGAGGCTTAACTAAAATGGATGAACTTGTACACTCACGTCTTAGGCTATCAAAGGTAATAGATTTTTATTATATCGAAACTTTGTTAGCTCTGACCGACACTAATAAATCAATCCATCACCCTAGAATGCAAGAAAAATTAGTGTCAGATTTGAGGAATACCCTCTCGGAATTGTCGGAATCGCTCTCTAGGGTTCTGGTGGACTACTTGACTATCGCATGTATGGAAGAGTCTGAACATTCCTATAGTACAGCGCAGTATTCATACTCTAACAGTATGGAGAGCGCAGAACATACGAGAGAGAGTATACTTAGGGCATGTCGGGATTTGTTTTACATGGAGGGATGGTCGTCATCCTATGGTGGTGACGCATGGGGTCATATAGCCGAATATGCCCTAGAGTACTACACCATTCCAAGTTTACCGGCATGGTTAGACCACATTTTCGATGTTGAGCATAACGGGGGGGAGTTATTTGATAAGGAAAATGCCGCTAAACGTGCTGGACTATATGTAGACTTTGACGGTAAGAGTAAACTATGTAGATTCCTTACTTATAAATTCGAATGCGAGAATATACTGGCCGAGTCTAACGAATGGTCATATTTTCTATCCCCCATTACTGTTAGTCTCATACAACGCTATTCTAACATTTTCGATGTCAATTATGACGAATATATATTTATCAATAGTGGGAGAAGATCCCATCAGTATTTTCATGTCAACGACACTATACAGTGGGGGGATAATCTATTTGTTGGTCTAATTGAGGAAACGAATAGAAATGTATGCACTTCATGCGGAGCGTCAATTCCTGATGACGAATGCTATACATGCGAGCACTGTGGCTACCCTGTATGTTCTGATTGTAGTAATTATACGGATTCATGTGGGGTACTTTGCAATGATTGTATGCCGGGAATGTATACTTGTATACTATGCGATAGTGATACATATAATAATTCTGAGGTATGTGACTCTTGTGAGGAAATATACAGTAAATGCGACGAATGCGAGGAATATTCTGTTAAAGTCAATGAGGATAACTTGTGCGAAGAGTGCGCTGAAAAAGCGGAGCTTGACGCCAAGCTAACCTGTAAAATATGCGAACATAAATCTAGCGTATCGGTGCCAGTATACGAGTGCGGATTCTGTTTAGACTGTATAAAGGATGCCAGTCTATTCATAGAGACCGGAAAGCCGACTACAGGCATAACCGCATGGTTTACTAAGGATCACTTTAAGGCGCACCCTGATTATACCAATGTAATAAAAGATGACCGTGAGTACAATTCCAAGGCTAAGGAATCCCGGTTAGAGCTACTAGGCTTATTACGTGATAACGGAAACGATTATCTATCCCTCATGGTTATAGAGGTGTGGTATAATGATACAGTATGCTGGCAGTATCAACTTGTTTACGATACTCCATATTGTACTGTCAAATGGGGGGATAAGCCGACGCAACCCGTTTACAAGACACTATTTGAGGGAGTCGATAATGGATGACGAATTGACCGCTAAGGACGTTAAGAAAATGTTCGAGGCCATAGACCGGGCTAATGACGATCAAGCCGAGCGAGCCATCAAGCGAATGCTAGAGAGGGAGGTCAATATCCACGAAGAAGAGGACTATTCGGAATATGAGGACTACCATAGTCAAAAATGACCCAATCAGAACATTTGTGCCAGTACCACAGTACTATATAGGCTACGGCGCAAAAGAGAGATGATTGACTTAGGCGATCCTGCCCAGGAGATACGAAAATGGACAGCATGAAAATCTACATTCCCATGTTCTTGATGGTAGAAGGCAATAAGAACGTGACAGTATACATACCATATGATACGTCAGACTGGACGGATCGACAGGCTGAACAATTCGATGAGCTTACTTATCGACTGACCTTGCAAGTAGACGAGAGTCAAACAGTCTCGAATTCGGTTTTGGAGTTTGTGTCGAACCTTCCCGGCACAACCGTAGTGATTCACTGAGGATAGAAAAAATGACCACCATTCGCGATGAGCGTACCGAAGAACAAAAGAAGACTCACCCGATTCTCGTTGTTGCTACTGACAGATTTATGTCCGGGTGGGGGGAGGCTAAAGAAGGACTGTCCTATGCGGCATGGGCGTGTAGGGATAATGGCGACGATGTTCGAGTCTTCAATTGGGTTCACAAGCGAACCGAGATGAGTAGGGTTAGGATTGTACTAGCCAAGGGTTACAAGCCCTCGAAGTACTGCGCACATTTGAGCATTTATGCAGTGGAGGAGGGACATCCCGCACTCTGATAGTCTCTATAGTTCTGCTAGGCAATCCCCCCATACCATCGGGGGGATTTTCTTTTAGGCTATATACAGGCTCATTTTCGACCTCGCAGGAACAATAGCACTGCATTTTACAGACTATATAGGTATCAACATAGCCACTAGTACTCTAGCGTCTGTCCTAGCCATTCTGGGGCGGTTGATAATATCACCCTTACATAATGAGAATGTAGGCGCAGGATCGCTATTCATGGATTTTCTCCGGGTCATACTTTAGGAATGAATTCGGGCGGCAGTCCTTCCCTACCTACAGCCTAATAATAGGACTAATAGGGGCGGCAATATACGGATTATCTATATACCACTCTTTTAGTCCAATTTAGCCTAATCAAGCCTATTACTACCTATATGGTATGATTATACTTACCAATTCACCCAATCTAGACCTTATTAGTCTCAATAAATCAGGGCAATTGTCTCCTCTTAGTCTACTTTCTCTCTGCTACTAGTCAATTCAGGCCCGTTTTGTCTGATTCATTAGTGAAATCTTTCACAATCGACCCCCCATGCCCCCTGTGGCGGTGTGGTAGGATGCGTTAGGTAGTCTAAACTATGACGAATATGATATAGAAGATGCTTTTGGGGGGATATAGGGGGGATTATAGGGATATTGGGGATTGACATAGAGGAGGAAAGGTGATAAGATCATATAAAATCCTGGGTGAGATAGAGGTAGGATACTTATAGGCCATTTTTTGTATTATTTTTCTGCCCCCGATTTTGGGGTAGCTTTATCCGGTAGGATATTGGGTATTGACAATGGCCGGAAAAGGGTGTATGATTAGACCAAAAGCAAATAGAGAAGGAGGCCCGATGAGCACGGAAAGAATCGACACAAAGAGCTTGTTGGCGGAAAACCGTAAGACGTGCGACTGGGTGACATCGCGCGGACTAACGTTCTCCATGAGCGGAGACGACGCCAGAGAGATCTTGGATGCCTTGGCCCAGGAGCTTTCTGACGCTGCGGCATTGCGGGAGCGCATCCGGCTATTGGAAGAGTTGGTAGATGACGTGGCGGACCATTATGACATTGCACCGAACGGACTAAGGTGGAGGGAAAAGTATGAGAAAGTGAGGCTACCCGAGAGCCCTGCGTCTAGCGGTTCGGCAGAGGGGGAATGATTTATGGCATCCAAATGTAGGGTATACCAAGATAGCATCGGTTTGTTTGTAAAGCATGGGTTTTATAGGGGCAGGCCCCAGGCCGGTACACCCACCGCTTTTTGGGAGGGGGATACCATTCTTAAGCATCGTCATCCGCAGACCGCCTTATTGCGTATCCAGAATTTGAGCGGCACCATAACTGAAAGATGGACCATATACGATGAAGAAGTGTAAACATAGTAACGTAGTAATGGTGCTTCCTGCTAAGGTACGAGAGGCCCTATACGGGGAAGGGGACCGTTTTTTATCTATGGTGTATTGTTCAGATTGCAATAAGATGTTTTGGCAGAAGAAAGAGGGTTACGTAATAGATAGCACCCACCAGGATTCCATTATGGATGCATGGAGGAGGGTAAGAGAGGCAAATAAAGGGAGGGCTAAATGACTACTTATACTTATAATGATGGACAGCCTAATTGCAATCATTCAGATTCTATACTAGTGTTGCCCCTCCAGATACGGCAAGTATACTGGGATAAAAGGGACGCCCGCTGTTTTTATGATTTGGAATATTGCCCCTACTGTATGGGTTTTATTTGGACAAGCGGGGGCTATGCGGAGTTTGCCGCAGATCAGAATCGTGCCGAGCAAGAAGTAGTTAAAGTGGCAGGCCTCTTACTTTATGGGAAGGAGTAGGATGGAACATGAATGTGGGCATATAAACGTACTAACAATATTACCCGGAAAGATAAGAGGTATTATGTGGAGCCATGAGGTCGGGACCGTAACAGTGGATAATTTAGGGCGTTACATGGACCTGGTATATTGTCCAGACTGTGCTAGGGTTCTTTGGGTGCGCGGGGAATCTATGTTTTATGTCGGTCGATTTATTGTTGAGGAGGAGATAAAGCAGGCCAAAAAATGGTATAGACTATAGGAGTACATAAGACAGTAAAAATTCTAATCAAGGAGGCACGAAATGAAGAAACTGTTTTTACTATTAGCTCTACTCACCATTGTATTTGTAGGCACAGGGTGCGTATCACGCGAGGCCGATGTTGCATCATATAACGTATCATTGGCCGCAGATCAATTTGAGGTTTACCGGCGCATCGTCTTCTATAACGGCATCACCAACGAGTACATGCTGGAGATCGACGGGTTGTGTTCACTAGGAAATAACGACCCCGCCGGACGGCTATCCGTTACCTGTAAGACGGGACCGGGCACATACAAGAAACACTTTCTGGGACTCTCTGATAACGTGACCTACTTCGCTGAGCAGCTTGACCCGCTGCTGGTAAACTCATATCAATACCGAGTTGTCTTCCGGCCCGCTCAGATCATACCGGACATCGAGCTTGATCTTCCATGATAGAGTACAGAATCTTCCATAGAATGTCTGGACCTAAATTTGCCTCTTGACATTTACGTGGAAAAGGTGTATACTAAGAAAGTAGTATAGGGTAGGAGGCCGGTAAGACGGAATACGCTTCCGGTGGTCGATAAGCGACCTAAGCGGCGGCTGCACGCCGGGGAGCCTATACTACTCATAGCGGGGTAGACTGGAGAGGCCCCAGCATAGCCTCATAAGCTATTCTACGCGGGTTCAAATCCCGCCCCCGCCACTAGTTTGATCTCCATATGGGGAGAGGGATGAGAATAATGTAGGGTGATGTTCCCCCTCTCCCCCGGCCTGGGGAAACAATGACAAGAAACCGTAAGCATAAGAGTAGCTTAATATTTCTGGACGAAGTAGATAAAGTCTACCATGATAGTCTTATTAAGTTGGACTTTGCATGTAGGCAAGGGAAGTCCGGCGAGACCATAGATGGATTAAAGGTATTGCGGTACTATGGAAAACTACATACCAAGTAGGTCTAAGAAGCCATGTGAACACTCTAATAAGATATGCTTGTTGGTATTACCTTATCTTATTAGTCCTAGAAGAGATCATACTTTTTTGTATTGTCCAGACTGTGGTATGGTGGAATGGTATTTTTTTAATGGATTATTTTATACGAGCTATTCTTTAGATTACATGAGAAATAATATGGCACTTATAGAAAGGGCCTATTAAGATGTCTAGCACCTGTAAGCATTATAACGAGTTAATGCAGATGTCATTCAATGGTAGGATGTCAGTCTCCAAAACTGATAATGAGCGTTCGAGTCGCTCCGTCTGTGCCTTATTGCCCCGTAGCTCAGCGGTAGAGCAGTCGCCTGTTAAGCGACGGGTCGCAGGTCCGAATCCTGCTGGGGCAGCTATATGAAATACATACCAGAGGATTTTATTTTAATAGTGATATTTCCAGATGCGTACGGCCTAATACCACAAAATTCTATATATGGGTATGGATATAGCCCGTCTACAGGTTCCATATACTACGTCAGTAAGGAGACCGGTACAAATATTAGTTCTTTCGCGTCATTGACGGAATTGAGGGCTAATAAGGACCTACTTACAAGATGTAAGTTTATGACAGGGAAGTAGCTTAAAGGTTAGAGCACACGCTTTGGGAGCGTGGCGGTGAAGGTTCGACTCCTTTCTTCCCTACTAGATGCTCGATAACCCCAAAGTGGCGGGTATTAGGCGTGACTGGAATGTTCTAGGCACTATGCAAACGAGACCACTTCCACCAGTCTATGAGACCTGTCGAGTTTCTGTAAGATAGATTGTTCCCTGACGAGGGGGCAATCTTATGCCCTCGTAGCTTAACTGGTAGAGCGATTTCCTGCCAAGGAATAGATACTGGTTCGAGGCCAGTCGGGGGCTCTAGGAGGATCAATGGCAAAGATAGGTATTGTAGGACACGAGGCAAAGAAGTTTAATGCTGAGACAGAGGCCAAGGCCAGAGAGATTATAAGGTCTCTGCTGACTAGCGAAGATACCCTTATAAGCGGAGGGTGTCATCTGGGAGGTATTGATATCTGGGCCGAAGAATATGCGGATAAAATGAACATCAAGAAGCAAATCTTTCTTCCTGCGGCCCGTGTATGGAACGGGGGCTACAGAGAGAGAAACCTACAGATAGCCGAAGCATCCGACATTGTTCATTGCATTGTAATAAAAGATTTTCCAGACGGCTATACTGGCATGCGTTTCGATTACTGCTACCACTGTAAAACTGACGATCACATCAAATCTGGGGGATGTTGGACTGCAAAGAGGGCCAAGAAGGCCGTATGGCATATAATATAAGGGCGAGTCATCTAACGGGAGGATACGGCACCTGCAATGCCGGAATGAGGGTTCGATTCCCTCCTTGTCCACTATCAGGAGTTAGTTTAACCGGAAAAATAGTGCTCTGTGAAAGCGCGGTTTCGGGTTCGAATCCCGGACTCCTGACTTGCGGGCTTAGCTCAATAGGTTAGAGCGTCTCTTTTACACAGAGGAGGTTAGAGGTTCGAGACATGATAAGGACTTGTGACCACATTGAACAGATATGTATACTAGGCAGTATACTAGGCATGGGGTACTTGTCTTATTTTTATTGCCACGACTGTGGCGTAATTTTAGTGGGAGAAGTGACATACAGTAGTACGGGATATGCTGTTTTACCCTGGAGAACACTCGAAAGCTTGAAAAATGACCCTAATCTCTTGTCTGAATGGAGGGAAATTAGTAGAAAGAACAAACATTCTATTGACAGGAACAGTAAAAAGTAGTATACTGTACATAGGTCCCGAGCCAGCTAGGTCGAAGGCGTCGCTCTAATAAAAATATAGGAGTAGGTTAAAATATGAATAAAGATCAACGATATAGAGCAAAAAAGCGTAGGCTTGCATTAGAAATTTTAGGGAATAAGTGTGTTCATTGCGGATTTGATGATCCAAGAGCTTTACAAATAGATCATATTAATGGGAAGGGTATTCTAGAAAATAGAAGTATAGGGCCTTTAGGAATAGTTAAAAAGGTATTATCTGGAGACATCAAAAATTATCAGTTACTTTGTGCTAATTGTAATTGGATTAAGCGTGCAATACTAAAAGAATATGGAAATTAAAACATGGGCCTCAAGCTGATCGGGGAAGCAACCGTCTTATAAGCGGCAGGAGCCAGGTTCAATTCCTGGGAGGCCTACTAGCGGCTATGGCGGGTGCGCTGAAACTACTTGGCAACGAATCCTGCTGTACGAGACTGCGGCGGTGTGGAAGGAACACACACCCAGAAAATGGATGGTAGAGAATAAATTGAGTAATATTAGGAATATCTACCAAAATTGGTATCAAGGCCAATGCGCAGTTGTCCGCTAATTTAAGAGGAATTATGAGTTTACTAGATTTTGTTCTATTGATAGGTTCCTGGTGGTTATACGTAGTAGCTTGTAGGTATACAATACCTAAAAGGAGATACCGAAAATGATGCAGACGAAAAAGAAAAGAGAAGAAGAATTATGGCATGAATTATACAGGGAATGGATATCGGAAGATGAGGACCATGAGGAATTCAGTGATTTCTTGGTGGGCAAGATTTTACGGCTATTTGATGAACTGGAATTGGAGAAGGCACGATGGGACGAAGATTAGTTTGGCTATGGGAAAACCTTACGGGCTTTATATACTATTTAGCCTATATATGTTTCTCTTTAATAGATTGGTTTATATGGAGGTTCTTTGATGGAAGAAATACACGGACTTAGCCCAGAGCTTATTCCCGACCTTTCCGATCTAACGGAAAGTAATATATATAGTGGTCCCATGATAACTGCTACAAATCGTCTATGCATAGAAACTGGAAAATTATCTAAGCTGCTTGTAGATCAGAATATCAGTGCGGATATTATAGCCTCTTACATGGAGGTAGTTGCTGGCATAAATATAATACTATATCTGACGATACTAATGCATTCTAGACGCATAAGCCGGTTGAATTAGGCTCATTTTACGTCCTATTTGACAGGATGGGCTTTTTATGGTCTAATAGGTTATTGACAGGTAAGGTACCCGACCCGCTGAGTTACTAAAAATTCTATCTGGAGGAATCGCAATGGCTATCACTGGTCCGCAAGTAGAGAAGATCAAGAATATTGGTTTGTCCGAATTCAATGCAGGTACAGAAATCCTCAATGGCATAGTCTCAATTACAGGCGAAATTACAGACTACACGGCGGCAGACATTGCCTCCAGACTATTGGTTTTGGCTAGACTTATGGACGGGGGGGATTCTGAGCTAGACACCCTAATTCTTCGCATGTATAGCTGCCCAGGCGGGGACGTTGACGCATCGTTTGCTACTGTAGACCTTCTCCATATGTTCTGCAAGGAGCATGATCTTGTTCTACGTATTGAAGCCTACGGATGTGTAGCTAGTGCGGCTATTATGATTATGATGCAGGCCGGGGATGTTAGGGCGGTAGGCAAAAGCTCCGTTATCCTTATTCACGAACCGAAAATGTTCATTTTCGATGAGACTAAGACCTCCGATCTAAAGGATATCAAGCTAGGCATGGACATGATTAGTAAGATGATGTTCGAGCTAATGGCCGCACGCTGTGGAAAAACAGTAGAAGAAATAGAGGAATTTGTAGATCGTAAAGAACGTTGGATGACGGCCCAAGAAGCTAAGGACTGGAACCTCATCGACGAGATTATGTAGATATGACCTTTTTAGAGCTTGCAGAAAGAGATAGGCTGGTAGCTAGTAATTACGTAGATGCTATTGTGGCAAGTACATTAGTCTCTCCGTACCTAGAAATAGGCAGAGTAATTAAAGTACTGGTAAAAGACTTTATAGATGCTCCCCCAAGCAAAAGATCGGCGGAAGACCTAAAGTTAAAGATAAACGAATATCTAAGAAATTTTGTTAGGTATACATGGTCTCCTAATCTGTGGTCCAAAGAATTTGGCTATAATATGATAACTAGGGGGGCGTTGGATTCTGTTTCATGGATCATGGAACAGGCACCAGCAGTACAGAGGGAGCAAATATTATCTAAGTACTTTTTTCAACCAGATTCTTTGCAGCCAATAACAGACGATATGGCCTATGGGCTTTTTGATTCTATTGAAAATTCTATAGATGAGCACATAGACTATTACTTAGGTACTGTAGATATAACCGGGGACATTGCAATAGAAAAACTAAAGTCATCTGTAGATGATGATATAGCTATGGGCATGTTCTGGTTGGCTAATATGGGCTCCTGGTCGATGTGGAATGGTTATACAAACGGTATTTTCGATGTAATAAGCCTTCTTCCAGCACTAGTAAGCGTATGGATGTGGTGGGCCGTTCTGGATGCAAAGACTTGTGCATCATGTATACTATTACATGGAACCTTATTTCCTGTAGCAGAAACATTGTTAGACCACCCGCACGGAAGATGCATTCCCCTGCCCATAATAATATCTGATCCATTTAGTGGGGTTGCGCTGCCTCCTATGGACATTGAAACGGGGGAAGAATGGTTTATGGCACAAGCTGCATCTGTGCAAAAGGGGGTATTAGGGAATGCGGGTTATGGGGCATGGAAAAACGGCGCTGTAAGTTTATCTGATTTTAGTGAATCGCACGATCATTTCTTATATGGGAGCTTTAGACGGCAAGCAAGCCTTTCTAGTATTCTAGGAGAGCATAAAGCAAGAGTCTATTACGGACAATAATGACATTACTAGACCTTATCGGCGCTATAATTGCTCTCATTCTTCTAACTATAGTCTTCCACAGAATACTGAATATCCCCACGGTTAACCCGCTAGATGGTAAACACGATGATATAAAGTATGAGCTTTTAGGCTACCCCACGCATTGCAAAGAATGCCTTAAGCCCTTTGTAAAAACTACGTACAGAAACATAGTAACGATTCGCTGTCCCAAGTATCAGGTGGGCGGCAAACACGAATTCTTTAGGTGGACAATATGAAAATACGACTTTTAGTGTTGGCACTTAGCATTCTCTTGTTTAGTCTTAGCTGTGCCATCTTGGTGCCCCCCAGAAAAACTACTGACGCAAGATGTAATTTTATTCTTAATGCAATACTAGAAACTCCCGGTCACTTTGAGTACTGGAAGTCCCTGAGCAACGGGGAGCGATTATCCTTGATTAAGAGAATGACTAGGAGAGAGGGTACTGTTGGGGAGTATCTTAATATGTGCGTTGACGAGGGTTGGCTAGGTTACTACACCTTTGCAGCAACCCCCATTCCATACAATCAAGAAAACAGTTAGATGTACGACTTGACTTCGGGAGAAAGTCTGGTATCATAGCTTTAGAGTATTTGTGAAAAATATCACTTATTGGAGTAATCATTAAATGGGTCAACATATGTCATGGGCCAGTGTTTTGGGGGCTTTCCGCCCTATAGGATCGCACTCAAGCGGGGCCACAATCACCAGCGCAGTTA
>Ga0209002_10001714_pt1 | contig 17718 bp, 18 predicted proteins | sample Rifsed16ft2_FD_184010 | JGI IMG/M metagenome (GOLD analysis project Ga0209002, IMG submission 184010) | Soil microbial communities from Rifle, Colorado, USA - sediment 16ft 2 (version 2) | ecosystem: Environmental > Terrestrial > Deep subsurface > Rock core/Sediment | place: Rifle, Colorado... | reverse complement strand
CAAGTCCTTGTAATGGATAGAATCCATAAATTCCAATGCCTCAATAAGCGCCAAGGAAAAAGAGATTGCCAAACTGATTTTAAGGGAGATTATAGAGAGACTTAGGTTTCTTCTTTCCGTCGGACTTGAATATCTTACTCTGGACAGAGAAGCAGGAAGCTTATCCGGAGGAGAGGCCCAAAGGATCCGGCTTGCTTCCCAAATCGGTTCCGGGTTAACCGGGGTTTTGTATGTTTTGGATGAGCCGACAATCGGTCTTCACCAAAAGGACAACCAGAAACTTATAGATACCCTTAAAAAGCTTAGGGATTTGGGCAATACCGTTGTTGTTGTTGAACACGACAAGGAAATGATTGCCCAATCCGACTATGTCATCGATTTCGGCCCGGGTGCGGGAAAACACGGAGGAGAAATAGTGGCCGTCGGAACCGCATCCCAAATTTCCCGAAATCCAAAATCCTTAACCGGTCAGTATCTGTCCGGAAAAAAGCAGGTAAAAATTACTAATGGGCAAAGCCTTTTGCAAAACAATAAAACCCTCAAGGTATTGGGCTGCTCCCAGTTTAACTTAAAGGGCCTTGATGTTAACTTTCCCCTGGGCAAATTTGTTGTCATTACTGGAGTTTCCGGTTCCGGGAAATCCACTCTTTTGGTAGAAACTTTATATCCCGCCCTGATGCAGGAGGTCAATCCCTTTTTCAGGGGAGACGTTGGCATGTTTAAACGGCTCGAAGGTCAGGAAAACATCGACAAGGTAATCCTTATAGACCAGTCCCCGATAGGAAGAACCCCGAGAAGCAATCCCGCGACCTATACGGGGGTCTTTGACCCAATCAGGGATGTCTTTGCCCAAACCAAAGAGGCAAGGGCTTTAGGATTTAAGAAAGGGAGATTCTCCTTTAACGTTAAGGGGGGAAGATGTGAGGCTTGCGAGGGCCAGGGACAAATCAAAATCGAGATGCAGTTTATGAGCGATATCTGGATTACCTGCGATGTCTGTCACGGCAGGCGCTATAACGCCCCGACTCTGGATATTTCTTTTAAAGGCAAAAACATTGCCGAGGTTTTGGACATGACCGTCTCCGAGGCCCGGGAATTTTTCCACGCCCACCCGCAAATAATGGCCAAGCTCGATACCCTTGAGGAGGTGGGGCTTGGTTACATTCAAATGGGTCAGCCCGCAACCACTCTTTCGGGAGGGGAAGCCCAGAGGGTAAAGCTGGCAACCGAGCTTTCCAAAAGAGCAACCGGTAGCACTGTCTATATATTGGATGAACCTACCACCGGCCTGCACTTTGCCGATGTCGAGCGGCTCCTTAACGTTCTTAAGGCCCTGGTTTCTAAAGGTAATTCCGTTTTGGTTATCGAGCACAACCTCGACGTTATCAAAAACGCCGATTGGATTATCGACTTGGGTCCCGAAGGGGGAGATTTGGGAGGCGAAATCGTTGCCCAAGGAAACGTTTCGGACGTTGTCAAAAACAAAGACTCCTATACCGGCCAATTTCTTGCTAAACTTAAAGATTAATGCGCAGGGTAGTTGCGGTTTTTATTTTTTTACTTTCTTTCCTCTTTTTTATTCCCAAAGCAATCTTTGCCGCGGGGGAGTTTTCCACCGATGTTGCCGTGGAATACAAGGTAGAAGAAACGGGTACTACTCTTGTAACCCACACCATTACCATCGAGAATCTTTTTTCCAATCTCTACGCCACTTCCTATACCTTGGCCCTTGATAATATTGAACCCCAGAATGTCCGGGTGTTTGAAGGGGCAAAGAATCTTAATTTTAACCTCAAGACGGACGGATCTAAAACCTCGATTGCCATCGAATTTGCCGAGGCTATGGTCGGAAAAGGCAAAACCCGGACCTTCAACGTTCTTTTTGAAGAGAGCGATTTTGCGGTCAGGACCGGTGAAGTCTGGGAAATTTCAATCCCCAGGCTTTCTGCCGATGAAACATTCCGAAGCTATAAAGTTTCCCTTTCAATTCCCAATTCCTTCGGGAATGAGGCTTATGTTTCACCCTCTCCAATGGAAGTTAAGAACGAAGACGGAAGGGCCGTTTATGTTTTCGACAAAGCTTCAGTCCAAAAGACCGGGGTAACGGCCGGATTTGGAGCTTTTCAGGTATTTTCATTCACCCTCAACTACCACCTTGAAAATCCCTTGGCCAAAACCGCCTCCGTCGATATTGCCATTCCTCCGGATACGGCCCTGCAAAGGGTATATTACCAGCTTATAAATCCCAAGCCCGAGAATGTCTACGTTGATGCCGACGGAAACTGGCTGGCCACCTACATTTTAAAACCCCGGCAAAGAATTGATGTTGAGGCCAAAGGTTCTGTCCAAATTTTTGCCGGTCCCAGGCCTTTCCCCAAATCAACGGCCGAAACCCTTGCCGCAAACCTTAAACCTACGGAGTTTTGGCAATCGGATAATCCGCAGATTAAAGAGCTCGCTACCAATCTGGGTAGCGCCAAAGCAATCTACGATTACGTTTGGCAGAATCTGGCTTACGACTACGAAAGAGTCAGGCCCAACGTGGAAAGACTGGGAGCCGTGCGGGCACTGGCCTCTCCCCAAAACGCCATCTGTATGGAGTTTACCGATTTATTCATAGCCCTGGCCCGCTCTGCCGGAATTCCTGCCAGGGAAATAAACGGCTTTGCCTACACCGAAAATCCCGAAATTCAGCCTTTAAGCTTGGTTGCGGATGTTCTTCATGCCTGGCCCGAGTATTGGGACGAAGCTTCCAAGGCCTGGATCCCAATCGACCCCACCTGGGCCTCAACTACAGGAGGGGTGGATTATTTCTCCAAGCTTGATTTGAGACACTTTACTTTCGTCATCCACGGAAAAGATTCGCAAAAACCCTACGCTCCCGGCTCCTATAAACTGGGACCGAATCCCCAAAAGGACGTCTTTGTCAATTTCGGCCAGCTGCCTGAGGAGCGAGTCAGTACTCCGGAAATAGAAGTCACTGCCGCCAAACGCATTCCCTTTACAGCCACCAGGTTTGAAATAAAAATCAAAAATCCCGGACCCGTTTCTTTGTATAATCTGGTACCTACCGTCAGCTACGACGGCAAGATTTCTGACTCCAATTCCATAGACGTTCTGCCTCCTTTCGGGGTTTACGAAACCAAAGCTACCCTTCCCTACAGTTTTCTGGGTAGAGACACTCCCGATAAGGTGGTAATTGCGGTCTCGGATAAACAGGTGCAGGTCCCCACCAACAAGAACCAAATCATCGTCGAAAGCTTGATGGTGCTTTCTATTCTTTTTCTGGTTTTGGTTGTTGCAATCCTCATCAGACTTAAAAAGCTTCAATTTGACAAAATTGCTAGTAAAATACGCATGTTGGTAGCAAAGTTCAAAAAGAATGATAACCCTCAATCAAATCAAAAAGAGGTCCCTGGCCCGCCTCCAACACAATAAAATCCCTGAAACTCCAGGGGTATATGTTTTCTGGCTTAAAAGTAAACCTCTTTATATAGGCAAAGCCATAAATCTCAAAAACCGCGTAAAAAGCTATTTCTCATTTTCTTTGGCACCCAAAACCAAAAGAATGATTGAAGAGGCAGAGGAAATCTCATACATCAAAGTCACATCCGAAATAGAAGCCCTTCTTCTGGAGGCAAAACTTATCAGGAAGTTCCAGCCGCGCTATAACTCTGCAGCCAAGGACGACAAGCACCCGCTTTATATCCAGATAACCAAAGAGGAGTACCCAAGGGTTGTAACGGCAAGAAAAATAGCCGCCAAGGAGCCCTCGTTGGCTTTTTACGGACCCTTTCCTTCATCCAAATCCGTAAGGGGAGTTCTTAAGTTCTTGCGCAGAATATTCCCTTATGCGGACCACAAGCTATCAAAGCGGCCTTGTCTTTATAGCCACATCGGCCTTTGTAACCCCTGTCCGTCGGCCATTGAGAGGCAAGAAAATCAAAACGCAAAAGAGAAAATGAAGAGAATATACAAACAAAACATCATCTACATAAAGGCCGTACTTTCGGGTAAATTCAAGAAAGTCAAAAACGATTTGTATAAAGAAATGCTTAATCTGGCCAAAAATGAAGAATTCGAAAAGGCCGCCTATATCCGGGAACAAATTCGAAGATTAGACTACATAACCCAAGTCCAAACTCCGGCCTCGGCTTTTTTGGAAAATCCCAATCTGTTTGAAGATATCAGAAAAGAGGAGATCAAAGATTTAAAAAAACTTCTCTCTCCTTATCTAGATATCAAAGGACAACTACTTCGAATCGAGTGCTTTGATGTCGCCCATCTCTTCGGAGCCCACCCCACGGCTTCGATGGTTACCTTCATAGAAGGTGAGGCGGAGAAAAACTTCTACAGGCACTTTCGGATAAGACAGGTCAAAGGCCAGGATGATATCTCCTCGATGAAGGAGGTTGCCAGAAGAAGAAGCAAGTACCTATCTTCCTGGGGGGAACCCGATTTAATAATTGTAGACGGAGGCAAAACCCAGGTCGGAGCATTTATGCAGGTCTTCGGAGAATCTAATATTCCGGTAATCGGTTTAGCCAAGCAATTTGAAACGATTGTTATTCCGATAAGACAAGAAAGGGGGTTTAAATTTATCCAAAAAATTGTTCCCAAGGGTCCTTCCTTAAATATTCTTCAGCGCATCCGTGACGAGGCCCACCGTTTTGCCCGCCGTTACCACCATTTTCTTCTTAAAAAGTCACTTCTGGGCTCGCTTCATTGACAAAGATTGCCAATAAATCGATACTTAATTTAATGAAGACCATAATCAGACACTATGTATTGGAGACCGTAACCTTGTATCTTGCTTCACAAATTGCCTCAGGAATTGTTTTTGAAGGGGGACTCCCGACTCTTTTTCTGGCCGGGGTGGGGCTTACCCTGGCAACCTTAATCGTAAGACCGCTAATAAATATTCTAATTCTCCCCATAAATCTCATAACCTTCGGTCTTTTTAAGTGGGTATCATCTGCCGTTGCCTTATACCTTGTCACCCTGGTCATTCCGGGCTTTAGGATTGTTCATTTTACCTATGCCGGGCTTTCGACCAAGTGGATCGACATCCCCGGCTTTACTTTTGAGGGCATGCTGGCCTTTGTGGCTTTTTCCTTCCTAATCTCCTTTATCGCTTCTTTCCTGCATTGGCTCATAAAGTAGCTTTGGGGTATAATCAGTAAAGATTTTATATGAAAAACATCCTTTTGGTCCTCCAAATCGTTGTCTCTCTCCTTTTGGTTGTGGCTATCCTGGTGCAAACAAAGGGAACCGGATTTGGAAGAGTCTGGGGTTCGGGCGGCACCAGTTTCGCCAGAAGGGGACTGGAAAAGCTGGTCTTTCGTTCGACTTTCATTCTTTCCGCAGTCTTCGTAATATTGGCCATTTTGCAGGTTATCTTTTAATCTTTCGCAAAAATAATGCTTACGTTTAGATACTTTTTAAGGCTTGTCTCGGCTTTCACCGTACGCTTCAAAGGCATAATTCTTTTAGGGATAATCTTGGGAGTTATTCTCTTTCTCTTTCTTAATGTTTTCGGTACCAGCCTTCTTTCCAGAACAACCGAGTCCATAGGAATGGTAGGCAGATACGGAGCGGATAATTTACCGGATGATGTTTTGCACTTAATAGGAAATGGCCTGACCAAAATCAACGCTGACGGAACCGTCTCTCCCGATTTGGCAGCCTCATGGGAAACCTCAGACAAGGGTCAAACCTGGATATTTACCTTAAAAGACGGGCTAACCTGGCAGGACGGCAAGAAAGTAACAGCTCAGTCTATTAATTACCAGTTCTCTGATGCACAAGTTGAAAAGCCAAACGAGAAAACCCTCGTTTTTAAACTACAAAGCCCTTTTGCACCCCTTCCGTATGTGGTTGCCAGACCGGTATTTAAAAAGGGCCTTCTGGGAACAGGCGAATGGAGAGTCACCAAAGCCACCCTTTCGGCGGGATTTATTCAAAAACTGATACTGGTAAATAAAAAGGGGGACAAAAAGATTATCAAATTCTATCCGACAGAGGATAGGGCCAAGCTTGGATTTAAACTCGGAGAAATCGATAGCTTGCTCGGAATATTTGATTCCAAACCTTTCGACTCATGGAAAGTCACAGATATTGGCCAAGACATAAACCCCCATAGATATGTGGCGGTATTTTTCAATACTCAGGATAAACTTACGGGGGAGAAATCCTTCAGGCAAGCCCTGGCCTACGCCATAGACAAGGAGAGATTCGACGGACCACGCGCCCTAAGCCCGATTTCTCCCAATTCCTGGGCCTATAACCCTCAGGTAAAACCATATACCTTTGATTTGGATCGGGCCAAGGAGCTCGTAGATGAACTTCCAAACGAACTAAAAGAAAATTTATCAGTTAATCTAGCCACAACCCCGGTTTTGTTATCAACGGCAGAGGCAATAGCCAAGGATTGGGGTAGTGCGGGAGTTAAAACGTCAGTTCAGGTAACCTCTGGGATTCCATCGGATTATCAGGCATTCCTGGCCATCTTTGATATTCCTCACGACCCTGACCAGTATGCTCTCTGGCATTCCACCCAAACCGGCACGAACATTTCCAGGTATTCAAATCCCAGAATAGATAAACTTTTGGAAGACGGAAGAGTGGAATTAAACCTTGAAGAAAGAAGAAAAATTTATCTGGATTTTCAGAGGTTTTTGGTAGAGGACTCTCCGGCCATATTCCTTTATCACCCCGTTTTATACGAGATATCAAGAAGGTGATTAAGGGTCGTCTGGTGGACGACGTTCGAACTTATTTTACCACTTTGTCGTCCAACGAAAATGAAGTTTACAAGGTATTTTATAACCTTGAATCCTTATAAGTTTGCGGATTATCAGTCAATTTCACCCATTGGAGGTAAAAACCCTATATCTATAGGGTTAGAAGAAGGATTACGCCTATTAATGGCAATCTCACAAGATTCTGTGGTAGTCTCAGGGTATTTACAAATTGGCTTTTGCGGGGTTGAATCTGCTTGTCTTAGAATTGCGCACGTTCCATCTTCTTCTCTGAACCTGCAGTGATTGGCTCTTGTTTCTACCATATATGAAGGCGAGTATATCACAAATCGTTCGCAAAACCAGAAAGGCCAGTGCACTAAAAGAGATTTTAAACATTTAGGTTCGGTGTATTCCCTGAAGCTAAAAAACTGGGGTGGGCGACGGGTATCGAACCCGCAACCTCAAGCTCCACAAGCTCGCGCTCTGCCATTGAGCTACGCCCACCAGGAACAAGCTATTATACCAAAAAAGGGTACAGAAGAACTATTCCGTAGCTATTTCTCTATAAACGACAAAAAGTACAAAAGAACCCAAAAGGGCGATTAAGCCGGCAGTTAGAAACAAGGATCCGAAGCCAAACTTCTCCGCCACATAGCCACCCAATGCCGCAGTTATTGCCCAGCTCAATTCCGTAGTCGTTGAGTGAAGCCCCCAAATGAATGATTCTCTACCTTGCTCTAGGTTTCTGGAGAAAAGACCCATCCAGGCCGGGTAGGTTATGGCCCCCGCTACACCGAACAAGAATTCTATTAAGTATATGTGTAGAGGTGTTTTGGCAAAAATATACAGAAAAATAGCTATACCGGAAAGCATGCTACCTAAAAAGGCGAGCCAGAAATCTATTTTTTCGCCTTTGGTTTCATCTATCTTCATTCCTATTGGGATTTGCAGAATGGATTTGGTTGCCAGATAGATAGCCTCAGCAATTCCTACGGTAACCAGTGAGGCTCCCGGTATTTGTTCTGTGACAAAGACCGCAAAAATAGGAGACATTAAACCCCAGCCGGAAAAGATTATTACGTCTGAGGCTACCAAGACTTTAAGGATTTTGTTGATATTGAAGAGGTTTCTCCAGCCTACTTTGCTCATAGCCTTATTTTAAACTAATCTTCCTGGCCTGGAAAGAGGACTTAAATCGACTATGATTTGCCAATAAAAACAAGTCCTATCAGGAAAAGAAGGGCCGTTAGGGAAAAGACCAATCGCGCATTAGGTTTATTGATGTTAATTTCTTTCCAATAGAAAATTCCCCATAGAGCTGAAAAAAGCGGTGCGATATTGCCGACAACAAAGGAAACGCCGAATCCCACCTTTATTCCAATCGTCATATTCAAATAGGTACCCAGGACCCAGATTGCTGCTCCAGCGGAAGAAATAATGTGGTTCAAGGGCATAGTTTTCAAATAAATTTTAAAATCGGTATATGTCAGGTAATTGCTAAAAATAGCTACCAAAATTATTCCTAGAGAATGACCTACAAGTAGAATCAAAAACAATTCAGATATTTCGAAAACTTCGGCCCCGTAGTTCCAAAAAAGAGGGAAAATTCCTATGAATAATGCACCCAAAAACAATTCAACAACGCTTTTTCCTGTTAACAAGGATTTTTGGGTTGAATTTTTTGAACCAATTTTGTACAGATACGAGTCTGCGATAATTGCTAAAAGCACTAGGGCTAGACCGGGAAAAAATAATAAAGGGTTGTTCTTGGGAGTTTTAATAAAATTTAACAACCCACCAATTATTACGGCACCACCGATTATGGAGGGGAAGGACAAGGAAAATCCGTATTTGTCGATGGACTTAACCAAAAGTAAGTTTCCAATGGCGAATAGCGCACCCCCGAGCAGGGGCAGGCCACTTTTCAAGCTCAATAACGAGCTTAATTCATTCTTTGATAGCAACCAGATAAATATTGAAAAGAATAAAGTAGCAATCGTGAAGTCGAGGTAAAAAAGATTCTGTTTGTATTTTCGCGTAAAATTCAGCGCATTTGCCCATGACCCCCAGCAGATACTCGTGAGGATCAAAAGAAGATAGCTTGTCATTGGAGCGGGATAGGGGAGTCGAACCCCTCTTCTCAGCTTGGAAAGCTGATGTTGAGCCGATCAACTAATCCCGCTTGATGTCAATTATACCAACTTTGTCGGGGAGCCGGGACTCGAACCCGGGACCTCGCGCTCCCAAAGCGCGCACTCTACCAACTGAGCTACTCCCCGTGTGCCGAGGGGGAGAGTCGAACTCCCACGACCCAAATGGGTCTCAGGATTTTAAGTCCTGTGCGTCTGCCATTCCGCCACCTCGGCAAATCTGAGCTTATATTTTACTACACAATTGACATTTTCTCACACTTTCTCTAACTTAAGATTAGTACCACTTTTGCTGGTCAGGGAGGTGAAAAATGTGAAGAAACCTGTAATGTTCCTATTATTCTGGATACTCAATTCCGTTCTTGTCTATTTGGCTGCACTTACTTTCCCCGAAGTATACGTTTTGGGCACGTTTAGACTCACGGTTATGTGGGCAGCGGTCGTTTCCGGATTTTTCTGGACCCTTTTGGTCTGGGTTGAAAAGAAGTTCGCCAAGAAATTCGGTCTTAAGTTTGGCAAGCCCTCTGAGCGGATTCTTTTCTATATCGTTGCCAACTTTGTAGCTTTGTGGCTGGTGGCCAGATTTGCCCCCTACACCGGATTCGGTCTTGCCAGCTTCCTTTGGGCTTTCGGATTGGGAGTCGTGGGAAGTCTTGTCCAGTTCGTAGTCTGGAGAATGCTTAGGAGGAAATAGCCAAAGTCCTTTATGTGAGCCTGGAAGGAATCGAACCTTCAACCGCTTCCTTAAGAGGGAATCGCTCTACCGTTGAGCTACAGGCCCTTGCAAATTTTCTGTGGTGCCCCTGGAGGGAATCGAACCCCCACCTCATCGTCCGAAGCGACGCGCTCTATCCATTAAGCCACAGGGGCATCTTTAGGCTATAATTATACCTTATATGCCTGACATTTCCCAAACAATCGAGGAAATTCAAGAGGAGATACGAAAGACTCCCTACCACAAAGGGACCGAGCACCATATTGGAAAATTAAGGGCCAGACTTGCAAAGCTTAAGGATAGGGAACTGGAGGGAACAACAAAATCAAAAGGCGGGGGTGGAGGAGGCTATGCGGTCAAAAAACAGGGTGATGCGACTGTGGTTTTAATCGGGCCTCCTTCTGCGGGTAAGTCCACACTTTTGAATAAGGTTACCAATGCCGAATCCAAGGTTGCTCCTTATGCATTTACAACCGTTTCCGTAATTCCGGGAATGCTGCTTTATCGGGGTGCCTATATTCAAATCTTGGACGTTCCGGGACTTATTGAGGGAGCAAGACTGGGTAAAGGCAGGGGCAAAGAGGTTCTATCCGTTGCCAGGGCGGCTGATCTTCTTCTTATCATGTCCGACGTTGACAGGCAGGAATACATCGAAAAGCTGGTTTTTGAGCTTGAGGATGCCGGGATCAGGATTAATAAGCCCAAACCCACTGTCAGAATCGAAAAGAAAACCGGAGGAGGACTTACCATCCATTCAAACATCACCCAGGATGTATCCAAAGAGACGATCTCCGCTATTTCCCAAGAGTTCGGGATTAAAAATGCCGAGATTACCTTAAAGGAAAAGTTGAGTATTGAGAGGCTAATCGACGCTTTTTCCTCCAGCCGCGTTTATATCCCGGCCCTCTTTTTGGTAAATAAAATCGACCAGAAGGGAAAGAAATCTTTACCCTCCCACAGTCTCCCGATAAGTGCCCAGGAGGGGGAAGGACTGGAGGAATTAAAGGAAGAGATTTGGAATCTGCTTGCTCTGGTCACCGTCTATTTGGTTAGGCCGGATGATGAGCCATCCATGAATAATCCCATCATTATGAAAAAGGGCGAGACCTTAAAAGACGTTGCCGAAAAAATAGGTACGGATTTTGGAGAAAATAAAAGACTGGCGAAAATTTGGGGCGGGTCAGCCCACTATCCCGGCCAGGAAGTCCCTCTGACCAAAGAAGTTGAAGAGGGTTTAATGGTTAGGTTTATATCGTAGAGGCTTTTTGGTATAATTAGCCCACTTGCAGGCGTGGCGGAATTGGTAGACGCGCAACGTTCAGGGCGTTGTGAGGTTTAAACCCTCGTAGAGGTTCAAGTCCTCTCGTCTGCACCACGCGGGGATGCTGAAACTGGTAGACAGGCACGCTTGAGGTGCGTGTGCCGTAAGGCGTGGAGGTTCGAGTCCTCTTCCCCGCACATAGGGTCGCTTAGCTCAGCTGGTTAGAGCGTGCGGTTTACATCCGCAAGGTCGCAGGTTCGATCCCTGCAGCGACCACATTCACAATTATAGTTAGAATTGTACCTTAATATTCGTATTAAGTTTGTATTTTATTTGACTTTATTTCGGGTGGTTATCATAATAAAATTATGAGGACCTGCCGAAAATGTTTAATTGAAAAAAGATTATCTGAGTTTTATAGAAGAAAAAGTGGAAAAAGGGCTGGCAGCTATTACAGTAAATGTAAGCTGTGCATGATGATTAGGGGCAGAAATTACTACCACAAAAATCACGATAGACAATTGGCTCTTGCCCTGATTAGGAAGAAAAAGTCTTACTATCTCAAACGAGCAGTCATTAACAAACTTAAGAATAAACCATGTGCGGATTGTAAAAAAACTTATCCCTATTATGTTATGGATTTTGACCATAAGAATAATCATGAGAAGTTGGGAGATATAGCACATATGTTAAGTTTTTCTCTAGAAACTATTGAGAAGGAAATTTCTAAATGTGATATCGTTTGCGCAAACTGTCACAGAATTAGAACTTTTAAGAAGCCGAGCTAGCCAAGGTGGTCACGGCGCGTGTCTGAAGAACACGAAATTTCAGTTCGACTCTGAAGCTCGGCACATAATAGCATTTTAGATAAAATAAATTACTCATTTGCGGGCGTAGTTTACCGGTAAAACGCTTCCTTGCCAAGGAAGAGACAGTGGGTCCAATTCCCATCGCCCGCTCCAGGCCCCCGTAGCTCAATGGATAGAGCATATCGGTTCTAACGATGGGGTTGAGCGTTCGAGTCGCTCCGGGGGCACAAGTAGCTTACTTCTGGTAAAATTATTGGGTGTTTAGAATTCTTCTTACATTCTTAACCCTCTTTTTGTTTGTCTTGCCCAAATCGGCGCTGGCGATATATGATCCACTCTCAGTTGCCAATAACAGCTTCGGGATCCATATCACCCAGGAGGCGGATATCGACACTGCCGCCGGGCTGGTCAATTCCTCCGGCGGAGACTGGGGCTACGTTACCCTGGTTATTCAAAAAGGCGAGAGAAATACCCACCGCTGGCAAAAAATCTTTAACCAGTTAAGAAGACTCCACCTTATCCCCCTGGTCAGAATAGCCACGGCCCAGTTAAACGACGGCTGGGAAAAGCCGAGTCCTGATGAAATAGACGGCTGGGTAGACTTCTTGGGTTCCCTTAATTGGCCCATAGCCAATCAATATGTAATCGTGGGCAACGAGCCGAACCACAAAAAGGAATGGGGCGGGGAGATTTCTCCTGAGGGCTACGCCGAATACCTAAAAATCTTTTCCCAGAAACTGAAGGCCAAGTCTGATGATTTCTTTGTTCTGCCCGCGGCCATGGATTTATCTGCCGGGAACACCAAAGATACTTTGGATGCGGCCCTCTTTTGGCGAAGGGTGCTTAAAACCCAGCCCGACTTTTTTAATTGGGTGGACGGGCTCAACTCCCACTCTTACCCCAACCCCAATTTTTCCGGCTCCGAGAAGGCATCCGGTAGGGGGACGGTCGCTTCTTTTTTGTGGGAAGATAACTACTTAAAAAGTTTAGGACTTAACCGAAATTTGCCGATATTTATTACCGAGACCGGCTGGGCTCATACCACCGACAAAAACAAAAAAGGCTACTTAGATCCTGAAAAAATAGGCTCAAAATTTGAGTATGCTTTGGCAAATACCTGGAATAACCCGAGGGTTGTTTCCTTGACTCCTTTTATTCTCAACTACAAGGACCCACCCTTTGATGTCTTCTCTTGGCAAAAACCGGACGGGTCCTTCTTTCCGTTTTTCGAAACCGTAAAGTCTCTGCCCAAAACCAAGGGGGCGCCTATTCAAAAAATCTCGGGTCAGATTCTCGGAGCATTTCTCCCGGCCTTCAGCCAACTTGAGCAAACATTTACCATTACCCTCCTTGTCAAAAATACCGGCCAGTCGATTTGGAATGAGGCGGAGCCAATTACCCTTAATGACACCACCGGCCAAATTGCCATTACCCGGGTTAAATCCTTTGCCAAAATGGAGCCTGAGGAGATTAAAATCGCCATTTTTGAGGCCAAGATTTTAACCGAAACCGAGAAACAGCTGGGCTACTTGGCTTTGTTTGCGGGCAACAAAATGGTTAGTAACCCCTACCCGTTTGAAATTAGGATTTATAAACCTAAAAGCTCCCGTGAATACCTCGAGCCCAGAATAAACTTCATTGCCGCCCTATTCCAGAAAATAAAGGCCAAGCTCGGTTTATAATCGGCCGACTTTTTAGCTTCAAAAGCTTGACATACACCCTCAAACTATGGCATCCTGTGAAAGGAAAATAGCCCTGTCCATATATGTATACGGCAGAAAATTTTAGAGAAGATTCGTTTTCTTTCTGGAAAAACTTAATCCTGATTACTTTCTTCTTTACGGTGACTCCTTTGGCTCTGGGAACCAGTCTTTTTTCTTTGGTTTCCCTGTCCAAAGTTTCGATGGTCAACGACGAGACAGAGGCCATAAGGCAGCAGGTTGTCTATCCCAAATCCGGCGCCAGGGTGTTTGCCTCCCTTCCCACCGACCTTCCGGCAATAGGCGGGGACGTTGTCTCGGCCGATGCCAGAGCCGAGCTTGTCAGGCAATACCTGGAAGCCTACGGTTCACCGCTTGAACCTTATTCAGGATTGATTGTCGATACAGCCGATAAATATCAGATTGATTACCGGCTCTTAACCGCAATTGCCCAACAGGAATCGAATCTTTGCAAGATTATCCCTCCCGGAAGCTACAACTGCTGGGGTTGGGGAATTCATAGCGAGGGAACCTTAGGTTTCTCCTCTTTTGAAGAAGGAATAGAAATCGTTTCCCAAGGACTTAGGGAGGAATATCTTAATAAAGGCTTCGCATCCATTGAAGAAATAATGTCCAAATACACTCCTTTATCTCGCGGCTCCTGGGCTAACGGTGTGAATAAATTCATGCTGGAAATGGAGTAATTCTCCCCGCTCTTGAGCCTTCGTGGTATCCTACTAACACTAACTTATGGCCGCGCATTACGATACATACGATTATCCCTCCTACTGGATAGGCCGCGAATACGAACATGAGTCTGAAGTTTTGGCCCTAAAATCGCTTCTGGACAAAATCCGCAAGATCGATACCATTCTAGAAATTGGTGCCGGGTTCGGGAGACTCACCCCGACCTATCTCTACCGGGCCAGGAAAATCATCATTTCCGACCCTTCCACCAGGCTATTGGGGATTGCCAGGGACAAATACCGAGGCAAAAAGAATGTAAAAATCGTCCAATCAAGAGCCGAAAATCTGACGGAAAAGCTTCCCGGATCCTCCGCCGACCTTATCATCATGGTCAGGGTTTTGCACCACCTGGAAGATACTGACAACTTCCTTGAGGCTGCCAGAAAGCTTCTCAGGCCCAACGGATATTTGATATTGGAATTCGCAAACAAAAACCACATCAAGGCTACCTTAAGGGAGTTTTTTAAGGGGAACATCACCTTTCCTCTGGATATTTTTACCAAAGATATAAGTACAAAAAAATCCTTAAAGAAGAAAACTCTTCCTTTTCAAAACTTCCACCCCGACCTTATAAGGCATAAACTTCAGGAGAAAGGCTTCGAAATAAAAGAAGGCCGCTCAGTCTCCAACATCCGCTCCCCACTTTTAAAAAGAATTTTGCCTTGCGAATCTTTGCTTTCGCTGGAGAAATTCCTGCAGAAACCTCTTTATTTCTTAAACTTCGGTCCCTCGGTTTTCCTGCTCGCGCAGAAAAAGGATATCTAACCTTATTCTCTTCTAAGCCTCTATTTTAGCCCAAAAGACCTATTCGGATATAGGCACGTCAAACTTGACAATCCTGTAGTCTAATGTTATAGTATTCACTAGATTTCAAGGCAAGCAAGCTTTTAGCTTTGCGAGCGTTGGGATTTTTCTTGGGGGTCGCCGAAAGGCGACCCTCTTTTTTGGTAAAGACCATGAGAAAAACATTTATTGCTTTAATCATTTCGCTTTTTGCCTTATTTATTCCCGCCGCTAACGTATCGGCGGACACCTCTGTGGCTGAAGCTTCGGCATCTCTTAAGATATCTAATTCCAACTCAGACTATCGAGTCAGAAAGCTTAGGGCCTTCTTGGCCAAGCATAATTCTCCTTTGACCGAATATGCGGATGAATTTATTGCTACCGCCGATAAATACAATATCGACTGGAGGCTTGTCCCCGCAATTGCCGGGGTAGAGTCTACCTTCGGAAAAAGAATCCCTTATAACTCTTATAATGCCTATGGCTGGGCAAACGGGGACTATAGCTTTAAGTCCTGGGAAGATTCCATTGAAATTGTTACCAGAACTCTTAGGGAAAACTATATCAATAGGGGAGCAACCTCTATTGGTAGAATTGCCAGAATCTATGCGCCTCCTTCCTCAACCTGGGCAGGCAAGGTCCGCTTTTTTATGCGCAAAATCGAAGCCTTTCCGGTTACCTTCACCCTGGAAGGCTAAGCTGATATAATAGAGGCACGCCGAGGTGGCGGAATGGCAGACGCGCATGGTTTAGGACCATGTGTCCTTCGGGACGTGGGGGTTCGACTCCTCTCCTCGGCACAATCTTTGTCCCTCTTGAAATTTGAGTGTAAGATTAGAGTATGGAGTCCGAAACTGTCCATATCCACCCCAATAGGCTAAATCACGGTCTTAATTTGTTCCTTCTTTTTATCCCCGCAATTGTCTTTGTATTGACTTTGGCCTTCCTTATCTCGACCAAGCCCAAAGAGGATATTGCCACCACCTCCCAGCCCTCGATTCTCGGAGACGAGACCGAAGTTCCCCCTTCCTTAAAATGAAACAGATTCTTTTTCCCCTTCTGGCAACCATTGCCTTTATCGCAGCCATCGGTATTTTCGTGGGAAGAGCCAAAAACACTCCTTTGGCCCCCCAAAAAGAAATCAAAATCGGGGAGACCAAGATAGCGGTTCAAATTGCCGATACCCCGGAGGAGAGGAAAAAGGGCCTTTCGGGAACCAAAAGCCTGCCTGAAAACAACGGCATGCTGTTTATCTTTCCCGAGCAGAACCTTTTGCCTTCTTTTTGGATGAAGGATATGCTTATCCCTATTGATATTATTTGGATAAACGACGGCAAGGTGACAAAAATCCACAAAAACGTTCAGCCTGAACCCCAAGCTGCCAAGCTTACTCTTTACTATCCGGACGGACCCGTCGATTACGTTCTTGAGGTCAATGCCGGCTTTGCGGATAAAAATGGCCTAGTTAATGGCGCTTCCGTGGATCTTTCGGGTATTTAGCCTCCCCAGTGGTATAATCCCGATAATATGGGCAAAGAAGCCGAAGTTCGGCTTTCGTATAACTCTTTAATTCATCCGGGAAGACCGGACATTACACTTTTATGGCCCAATAAGCGTTTTATAAGTTGGGCCAGAGAAACCGGTTATCAAGGAGTCGAGTTTTTACCCCTAAGAGGGGCGGCCCGCGATATTCTCAAAATGCCCGTACAAATTATCTCCAGTCTTCCGGAAATCAAAACCGGCCATGTTTTTTATAATCCCTATGCGACTCTCTGGTCAGTAGTTAAAAGGGAGCCGGATCCCCTCAGGCCGGGAACAAAATTGGCTCTATATAATATCGGAATGGCGGACCCCGAAGTGGGAAAGAAAGCTCTTCACCGCTTGGAAGAGGCATTCGCCACGTTTCCAGTTGTTACCTATCCTTATACACAGAATGGCCTCAGGCCTTACGGCGAGTATCGAGAATTGTGGCTGCAAACACACCCAGCAGTATTTAATGATACTAGCGACACTGCATACCTTATCCGCCTTATCAAAAGAGGGGAATACGACGGGGTCGTTTGGGATACATTCCATGCTCTTGAGGAAACGCAGTGGGGGTCAAGGCCTCTGGCTAATTGGAGAACGGACTTAGCAAGACTTCTTGAGGTTGGCGCAATCAGGGAAATCCATGTCCAGGCTGCCAGAGCAACGGAAAAATACGGCAAGGTACCCGATTTGGAATGGGCTAAAGACCTGACCGGAACAAACCCAAATTACAATAACGAACTTGGACAAATGATTAAGTTAGTAAAATCCTTTGATGTCGATATTCCGTTCGTTGTAGAAATAAGTCCTCAAGGACTTTTTAACACAGGTATCCTAAAACCTTCCACTATTTTACGAACAACCGGAGACCTGCAAAATATCCATCGGGAAATCATTGATTATATTAAGAGGGTTTAGGTATTTTAATTCCTTCGCTGAGAATTTCTTGCTAAAAACCGGCCAAAATTCTAAACTGGAAAAGACATGAAGCTTCAACCCCTGGAGAAAAAAGAATTTCCCGAACCTCTGCCTTTAAGAAAACTCATCGGCCCCAGCTTTATCCTTCTTGGACTTGGTCTTGGAAGCGGGGAGTTAATCCTTTGGCCTTATCTTTCGGCCAACTACGGTCTGGGAATAATCTGGGGTGCTCTTTTGGGCATAACCTTCCAGTTTTTCATCAATATGGAAATCGAGCGCTATGTTTTAGCCACCGGAGAGAGTGTTTTTGTCGGGCTTGCCAGAAAACTTAAAGGCTTTGCCCCTCTGTGGTTTATCGCTTCAAC
>Ga0209002_10001713_pt1 | contig 17723 bp, 13 predicted proteins | sample Rifsed16ft2_FD_184010 | JGI IMG/M metagenome (GOLD analysis project Ga0209002, IMG submission 184010) | Soil microbial communities from Rifle, Colorado, USA - sediment 16ft 2 (version 2) | ecosystem: Environmental > Terrestrial > Deep subsurface > Rock core/Sediment | place: Rifle, Colorado... | reverse complement strand
GATTGGGATGCGCTACCAGGTTATTAAGCTGGTTTTGCATGATGCTGCCCCCGTCCGAATCGCTGGTAATTTCTTTTGGGCTGGAATAAAAGGCTCGCACGTCCACAATTGCGCCCTGGATTGGGCTGCCGTTTTCGTCGACCACTTTAACCTTAAATACCGGGTACGGCGGATCCAGCCAGGGGGCAAACCCGGCTGTGGAGTTCGAACCGCCTTGTTTATTGATTAATACCACGCCAACCTGTCCTCCGGACTCCCCATTAGGCAGTAACGGATCGCCGCCAAATAGAGATGGAGCATGACCGGTAATCGTAAAAGAACCATCTTGCAGCAAAATGGGAGTCCCGACGGTGATGGGCACAATTTGCCCGCTTCCGGACTTCCACAGGAGCTTCATTTCGTACAAATTGAGCGGTCCCTGGGGCGGTGGAGAAATGATCCCTTGAAGCGTAAACGGATACCCGGGAGCAACAGGGCTGGGGGGAACTTCTGTAATCTGGATTTGGTAATCTGGTAAACCATAAATAGGCCAAAGGGGAGTATCAGCCAGGAAAAAGGTTATTGCTTTCCCAATCGTTTGATTTCCAATGCTGTTGGTTGCGATTACCTCTACATCGCCGGGGAACGCGGCCGGCCGGTCTGCCGGCACCAGGAAATCACCCTCAAAAATACCTGCGGGCACATCCACTGGCCCGTATATCGGCACGCCATCGTAATCCAGGCGCAGTTGCCCGGAGACCAGGTTTTCCACCATGAAGTGCACGCTTGTGCCCGGTGTTCCTGCGTTTGGCGTCAGGCCAAGTGTTATCGCAGGCAGCACCGTGAGGTTCGTGGAGACATTGTCCGGCAATGCCACAACCTGGTAATCACCGGGAACTATGGCAGGCAGCGCAGGCAGCGAGAGGACTTCATGGAAGGTCCCTGTATCGTCGGTTGGCAGATCGCCAAGGGGGAACGTATCTGGGGTCACCAGAGACAGCTCGACGGTGTTGTTTGCGTTGAAACCGACGCCTAAAAAGGTCACCTCGCCGCCTGCCATCACCGCTGAAGGCGCGGCGAAGAATTCCGCGACCGGTTCGGCTTTAGCCGCATGTTGCGGGACTACCAGGGTAGTCAAAAGGACAAATATCAATATTCCGAAAAAGAATTTTCTGGCCATGTCTCACCTCCCGCTGACCAACTACCGAAGACCTCTTAAAACAGAAGCTCTGTATTGCACGGGAATGGTGAAACAGCAGCGAAGGCAATGTTGCCAGAGCTGAGAGAAAAAAATGCGCAGCAGCGTTCTGCCATCTGCGCATGGATTAGTAAATTTCCAACCCCAATATGGATAATTGTTGTGAATATTACAAACTTTATTATATATGATTTTACATCATTCATACAATCTAATCTCGTATTTTCACCCTTCAATTTAGATAATATTTATCTGGTACAATTTCCTGGAATTACTGCCAGGTAAGGAGAATGCATGAGCAAACCTCGTTCAGTTTTAGCATCCATTGACCCGCAAATGGTTATCGAAGGCGCCGACGTCAAGCTGCGCCGCTCCATCTCGCCGCGGGTTTCCAACCTGTACGACCCGTTTCTGCTATTTGACCATTTTGCCTTCAACGACCCGGTCGAAGGACCCATTCAGGGTTTCCCAACCCACCCGCACCGCGGCATCGAGACCGTCACCTATATGCTGGAGGGCAATGTCCGCCACCGCGACAGCCTGGGCAATGCCGGCATTATCGGTCCCGGCGACGTGCAGTGGATGACCTCGGGGCGCGGGATATTGCATGAGGAAATGCCCCGCCGCGGCGATACCGGCGTTATTTACGGTTTCCAGCTGTGGGTCAACCTGCCGGCAGCGCTCAAAATGAGTCAACCGCGCTACCAGGAAGTCAGTGCCGCGCAAATCCCGGCTGTCGAAGCGGAAGGCGCGAAGGTGCGCGTGGTGGCTGGCGACGTGCACGGCCTACGCGGACCCGTCACAGAGATCGCCGCTGATCCAGTGTACATGGATGTTCAACTGCAGCCAGGCGCCAGCTTTACCCAACCGGTTCCAGCCGGACATACCGCCCTGGTTTACCTGTTTGAAGGCAGTGGGACGCTGGGTGGCGATGCGGCTTCAGCACTGCGCATGCTGGTGCTCACCGACGGCGACGAAATCACCGCGCAAGCCAGCGCCGACGGGATGCGGTTCATGCTGATGGCTGGTGCGCCTTTCCACGAACCGATTATGCCTTACGGCCCGTTTGTGATGAACACCCGCGAAGAAATTCAGCAGGCGCTGGTGGACCTGCGTAATGGAACTTTTGTTGAGGCTGGCTCTGCGCTGGTGAATGAATAACGGGTTATCCTAGAAGGAAAAGCCGAACAGCCGCAGCCAGGGCCGCGCATTTGCCAGGAAAGGCCAGGGCACTGCCGCCAACATCAGGACGAAAGACAGACCATACCAGATAGCCGCCCGCCGATGCTTTTGCACCACGTCGGCGGCTTTTCGTGCCTGTGACCGGCCGATATGTGCTACCACGGCGGACGCAAACATCATCAGCAAATGCTCGATGGCAAAAAAGCGGGTGCCGCTGCCCATGGCTGCGCCAAAATCCGCACTCAGCACCCCAAACCACCCTTTGCTTAAGTACAGCAGGATGCCAAGCAGCAGTTGGACGTCAAAAACCATGGTGTAGAGCATCCCTGCCCGGTTATCGGCCGCAGTGAATTCCTTTTTGCCCATCCAACCGCTCAAGCCGCGGAAGATGGCAATCAACCCAAGGATGACAAGTCCCCAACGTGCCAGGCTGTGCAATGTTTGGATGATCAGGTTGAAAGTCTCCATGTTTCCCTCCCCGTGGCTGGATTGTTTTCATGCGTTTTTTATTTTAATTCTACCATCGTGCGAATCCAGAATCGCTGGTCGGCTCGGGGATAAATACCGGCATTGATCCCGTCTGAAACACCAGTTACTACAAGTACTTCAATCCCGTCCCGGTATTGAGTAACAGGATTTTTTCATCTGGCTTGAGCCAGCCTCTTTCCAATAATATCGGCAGCGCCGCGACCGTGGCAGCGCCTTCCGGCGCGGCAAAAATGCCTTCGCTACGGCCTAATTGTGCTTGTGCCGCCAATATCTGCTCGTCGCTGACGGCTACCGCCGTGCCGTTGGATTGATAGATGGTTTCCATCACCAGTCGGTCTCCGTAGCTTTTCGGCACGCGCAGTCCGGAAGCCACTGTCTGCGCATTTTCCCAGAAGGTGTTGGTCTTCTCGCCAGCCTCAAAGGCGCGTACCACTGGCGCACAGCCGGCGGCTTGCACTGCTACCATGCGCGGTTTGTGGTAACCCTCCAACCAGCCGAGCGACATCAATTCGGCAAATGCCTTCCAAATTGCCACCAATCCCATGCCGCCGCCAGCCGGATACAGGATCACATCCGGCAGATCCCAATGGAATGCCTCCGCCAGTTCATAGCCCATCACTTTCTTGCCTTCCAGCCGGTAGGGTTCTTTGAAAGTGGACACGTCGAACCAGCCGCCCTGCTGCACCACTTCGCTGACCGCACGGGCAGCGTCGCTGATCAGCCCGTCCACCAAAATCACCTCCACGCCGACCGCCTGGCATTCCTCGATATTGGCGCGCGGTGTATCGGCAGGCATATATACCCGCGCTTGCAGGCCAGCGCGGGCGGCATAAGCTGCCATGGCGCCGCCGGCATTGCCAGCCGTCGGAATAATCACCCGCTGTGCCCCAAGCTCCTTCGCCCGTGAAATGGCAGTTGCCTGCCCGCGCGCCTTGAAGGTACCGGTGGGGTTGAGAGACTCGTCCTTTAGCGTCAGGTTGGTCAACCTAAGTTGTGAACCCAGCCGCGGCAGATGCAGCAAAGGTGTATCGCCCTCGCCCAGCGAAACCACATTCTCCGGCGAAACTATCGGCAGCAGTTCGTGCCAGCGGAACATACCGCGCGGCCGGGCAGCAAAATCCGCGCGCCGCAAGTCTTTGCGGGCCAATGCCAGGTCATAACGTGCCAGCAATGGCGCCTGGCAATCCGGGCAGGTATTCAGCAGTTCACCGGTATCCCAGTGATGCCGACAGGCGGAACATTCCAGGTGAGACAACAGTGAAAAGCGCATCCGCGCCTCCTGGTGACAGGGTGATTTGGGGTACTTTACCCCTCAGGTTTTTATGGGTACGAGGTGGGTGCCGGGTAATCGCCCACAGTGACCGTCGGGAAAGGACCCGGGTAGGGGTAGCCGCTCTGCGTGGCAGTGGCAGTAGCAGTGGCAGTGACCTGACCTGGCCGGGGGGTGGGCGTTGCGGTGGTTTGCTGGGTGGCTAACAGGGTGCCTATGGCTCCCGTGGCAACCTGCGGAGAGCCAAACACCACCCAGGTGGTGGGCGTTGGCTGCACGCCGCTGTTGACCAGGCTGATATCGTTGACGTAATCCAGCGCGCCGGAACAGGCTATTTCCAAATTGCTGGAAACGTTAGCCCAGGTGAACGGCTCATTCGCCAGGTAGGTGCGTTTGATGGCGGTGGTCAGGCAGCCGGCGCCGGCATTATAGTTGATCAGGGTAAAACGCCATAAATCTTCGTAGCTGGCAGCATCACCGGGCAGCAGCCCGGTGGTGTTGGTGATGATGCGGCTGGTCTGTTCGCAGTTGGCTGCCAGAGTTTCAGCGAATACCCGCACGCTGAACTCTGCCTGAGTCAGGTCGATGCCAGCCGGGCAGTCCACACAGGAGGCGTTGACCTTGGTAACCAGTGCGCCCTGCAGCATGGCCTGTTCACTCTCGATCAGGTTGCCAAATCCCAGGTCGCAGCGCGACTGGTGGAGCACCAGCGGGCAGAACTGGTCATAAAAATCCGGATTCCACAACAAGACGGTCTCCGCACCCTGGTCGGTCAACTGACCCAGGCCGGCTTCTTTGTAATTGATATACATGCCCGGCCAAAACTGGCTTTCGCGGCTGAAGACATTCTTCAACAGCTGCCCTGGAATGCCGGTCTCGCGCCCGACGGTCAATATTTGCTCGTCAAACTGGTTCTGCCAGGCGATGACCTCGTCCCGGGCGGCTGCCAGCCCGCATTCATTGGCAGCCAGCGGGCTTTCCAGTCCGCCGTTCAGGCAGCTGTCCGCATCCACCTGATTGTTGGTGATCAACATGGCTGCCAGGTAATACAACGACACTTCCGTATATAAATCAGCGGCATTGAGCGGCGTGGTCAACCAGGGTTCGATCGCACCGGTTTCCGGGAAGGCCTGCCAGGTATCGGAGCAGGAAGCCTGCGGACCGCCGCGCCATTGATCGGTGATTACGTCTACATAATAAACCGGAGCATCGCTGGATGCGCCTTCCGGCGACATGAAATCGCCGCGCGGCAGCACCCGCACCAACCCGGTGTAGTGCTGAGATGAATCGCCAAAACTCGAATCGGCCCAAAATTCAAGTTCGGCGCCCTGTGAGCCGGTCGGTTTGAGCGGCAGGTTACACGGGTTGCCGCTGCAGGTGAAGGGTTCGCCCTGGTAGATGCCCTGGATGCTGATAATGGCTTCGTTGGGCAGCGGTTCCTCGCCGGTGAGTTGCAGCTGCGGCGTGCCCACGCAGCGGTTGCCGGGCGGCTCAACTGAACAGCCGGTCAAGGAAACCCAGACGCTGGGCAGCGGCAATTCCACCTCGACTTGCTTTTTGGCCGGCTTGCTTTCGAAAAAGTGCAGATAGTTGCCGGGGCAGTTTTCCACCGATTGCCCCGGAGTGCTTAATTGACAGGGCTTGGTGTTTTTCCACTCGGCATGGAAAATATCGCCGCACCAGGTGAGGATTTCGTCGCTGATCGGCAGGCCTTCGTGGTCGATGATGAAGCGGCAGGTGATTTCGTTGCCTCGCCAGCGCACCAGCCACCATTCATAAGCGGTGTAATCCACCGTCAGGGTGGTCAGGCGTTTGGGGGCTTCCGGAGCAACTGGCGTTTCCTCCTGGGCGCGCACAGGCATGGACTGCAGGGCGGCGGTGGCGATCAGCCCCCCTACAACCAAAATCAATAACCCCCTTGCCAAGAAACGCTTGAGTCCGGTCATCCTTTACCAAATTATGCAGGAACTATGCCGAATAAGCCGCCCCACTACTGGCGTCCGTTAAGTTTAGCATATTTGAGATTGAATTGCTACGACGGATTAGGGGGTCAGTGTCAGCGTAGGCGTGACGGTGAACGGAGTGATGGTTCCGGTGACGGTTACTGTTGGCGTTCGGGAGGGTGTTGCCGAAGGGAACGCTGTGGTCGTCGGGGTGGGAGTTTCAGTGATGGTGGGTGTGTTGGTGGCGGTGCTGGTGATGGTTGGCGTGGGTGAAATGGTCAGCTCGTATTCCAGAGTGACGATTAAATCAGTGTTTAGTGCGGGAATCAGCACAAAATCGATTGCATCCTGAATCTGGGGTCTCAAAGCGGCTGGTTCGAGCAAAAAGACGGTCGGTTTCAGGCCGTCGGGGATCTGCCAGGTGACCAGGGCGGGCGATTTGACCTGAAAATAGCCGACATGGTTTGAATCGCCCAGGCGAAGCATGAACGAGACGTAGCTCAACAGCTCTGGCAGCAACAGGCTGGTTTCGACGCTGGTGGAATACAGATCGAACAGGTCCGGCAAACGCGCCAGGGTGCCGCCATGCACCATGCGCTGAATGATCAGCCGCAGCACTTCCTGCTGGCGCAGGTTGCGGTTCAACTCGTCCATTTCGGTGCGGTAGCGCAAATAGCACATCACCTGGTCGCCGTTGAGTATGGCCCGCCCGGGCTGGATATCGGCGCAGATGCCCGGGAGGCGTTCTGCCACAGTCAATTCCAGACCGCCGAGATCGTCAATGAAATAGACAAAGTCGTCCAGATGCACCAGGGCGTAATCGTCCGGGCGTACGCCAAAGTTGTATTCCAGCGTATCCGCCAACATCTCAAACCCGCCCACGGCATTGGCCACGTTGAGCCGCTGCATGGTGTAACCGGGGATGCCAAGGAAGATGTCTGGCGGGATGGAGAGGAAGCTGGCGCGGCCCAGGCGCGGGTGATAGAAGATCAGCGCGATGGCGTCGCTGCGGCCCGGGAAGGGCGTCAGGCTGTCGGTGCCGATCAGCAGCAGGGTTTTGACCTCGGTTGGCAGGTCAATGCCGGTCAGCGGCGGCTGGGTGGGGCGGATGGGGGTCAGTTGGAAGGGAGGATAGCTGATGCGCGGGGTGCGCACCGCTGGAAGGGTGGCGGTTGCCGAGGCTCCCCGGGTGGCGGACGGTGTAACCGTTTGCGTGGAGGTGGCCTGGGGGGATGGCGTGGGCGTAGCACAAGCAGTCAGCAGCAGGCTGGCCAGCACGATCAGGATGAATAAGGAACTCCAGGCGGTTTTGGCGGGTACTGGAGAGGATGGCATGGTGTGATTCCCCAGAGGAAATTATAGCAGGTTACCTGCCTGGCAATGCACCAACATTAGCATGCGGCATTTATTTCCGTGCATTGCATCTTCAAGATGCATTGCACGTGCTCTTGAGGTGCGATTGCACCATGGTCAGGTGCATCGCACCAAAAGATAAAAATCCACAATCTACACTTGGCCTATAATCATTAATGGCCTTTATTTGAAGGTTTTCCCCGCGACGTGCGTTTTAATCCATAGGTAGGCGAATCGCATGACCCATCTGGAAAACGTCATCCCCAATGTCTCGCCCGGCGACCCGCAGGTATACGAATGCCTGATGGTCGAGTATTTTCCCTTTATCTACCGCCTGTCGATTTCGATCCTGGGCGATGCCAGCGAAGCGGATGACGCCGCCCAGGAAACCTTCATCCGGGCGGTCACGCACCTTGATACTTTCCAGACCGGCAGCCATCTCAAAAGCTGGTTGGCACGCATCGCAATCAATGTGTGTCGCGATACATTGCGGCGCTCGAAAGCACGCACTCGCCTGGCGCAGCTATTGGGAATGGGGTCCCTGCAGACCGGGCACAGCGCGCCGTCCACCGAGGAGGTAGTGCTGCGCAACGAACGCCAGCGCAGCCTGCACCGCAGCATCGCGGCGCTGGATGAGAAGCACCGCTTGCCGCTCCTGCTGCGCTATGTTTATGGCATGTCCATCGCGGAAATTTCGCAGACTCTGCAGTTAAGCGAGGGAACGGTCCATTCGCGGCTGCATTACGCTCATCTAAAATTGCGGCACAGCCTTACCGGTTTTGAACAGGAAATTAACCCTCAACTAGAGGAGGGTAAACCATGAAATCCCTTACCCATGAGCAAGTCCAACAGATGCTTCATTCAGGTCTTCCTCAGTCCGAAGCGCTTTTGGCTCACCTTGCCGCCTGCAGCCAGTGCCGTTCCTACGCCGTGCTGGTGACTGAACTAAGCACTACATTGCCTGCAATTTATTCGCCAGCCGTTTTAAGCCCGCAAGAAATCCGGCAGAAGGCAGCCGACGGTAATGGCCAACTGTTGCGGCGTACCAGAAGCGCGCTGACACTTCAAAATCTGCGCAGCGGCGTGCTGGTGGGGGGTGTTGTGGTTGTGTTGCTATTCCTGACCATTCTGGCGCCAAAACTTCTGCCCGTACAACCGGCTGGAGCGCCTGACCTCACCCCCACACAGAAACCCTTGACTACAACATTGCCTTCCAGCACGCCGGCGGCAACCACTGCCCTTGAGGACGTGCCAGGTACCGAACGGCTGGATTCTCCCGATGGGCAGTACACCGCGATTTTCCATCCGCAAAACATCAGCCTGGAAATTGTGGATGCCCAGGGCAATGTGGCGGTCAATTATTTACCCGACCCGGCGGCAGCAGGCCAGATCATTTTAGGGACCTGGTCGCCGGATAGCGAACGCCTGACCTTCTGGCAGGGGAGTAACAGCGCCTCGCTCCAGGCGGATGGTCTGCCGCTGTGGGTGTTGGATGTCCAGACGGGAGCAGCAAAGGAACTCTCGAAAGCAGCTGTCATCAATAAAACCTATCAGAGTTGGTCGCCTGACGGAGAGTTTCTGGCTTTCACCGACGGCGGCGGACGCTCTGCCCAGATCAACAAATGGCTGGCGCTTTACCAGGTTCAGGACGATAAGCTCGAAATCGTGATTCCCGCAGATCAACTGGTGACCGGTGCCTTAGCCTGGTCACCCTGGAATTCCCAAATTGCTGTGGCGGCGGTCGATGCCAGTCAGACCGGCCCGGATTACGCCGATAACATGGGCTGGAATAACCCGGCGATCGCGGCACGCCGCATTTACCTGGTTGAACCACTGGCTCGAGCCTATTGGCGCCTGACTCAAACCGAAGCTTACGAAGATGCTCCCAAGTGGTTGCAGGACGGTGGGCAGATCTATTTTGTCCAACGCGACCAGGATACCGCCCGCATTATGTCGGCGAATCCAATCCTCGGAGAGGCACAGCCAACCGGCTGTGAAGCTCCTATGCCGCCCAGCGCGCAATATTATGGGCAGGTGGATTGGTCGGAGTTGTATGAAACCTGTGTGAAATTAAAAGCTTTGTGGCTGGATGATTTACCTCCAGTTACTCAAGACGGTCTATTTCAATTATCCATTTATCCTCCTTTGTTTATGGACTATGATCCATCCATCTGGCTGGATAAGTCGGATTTGGTCTACCGGGCGGAACTGGTTAATTATTTGCAAAACAAGGAGCTTGAAAGCTGTAGCATCAGCGTGCAAGGTGCCAGCGGTTTCTATCCTGAAAATATGCCGGAAATAACATTGGGAGTTATCACCTACCAGGTTCATGAGAGTGAGAGTGCTGAAATAGGCCGAGTCATTAAAACTTACTTCGCGAAAAGCTCAATTAAGGGAGATGTAACCAGCACCGCGGGAATGGCAGCCCTGGCTGTGCAGGCTAGCCTATCGGAAGCGGAGCAATGCAATGAGGCAGCAAAAATAGTCCTGGGTACACTTCATGCTTATGGTCAATCTTCGACAATTGATTATTGCGATCAGGTAACACAAAATCACAGCCCGGCAGCCGATCTAACCACCTACTGTGACACCGATTACTCCTTTGCGTTCGATTACCCCGCGGATTGGAATATTCGTTTGATCAGTTCCGCGCCGGATGCTACCGCTGCTCCACTTGCATTACGCAAAGCCTTACGCTTTGAAAAACCGGATATGAGCAATTACATCCGGACGGATACATACCGTTTGTACGCGTCCATGACCCTTGAGCAAAGAATGCGGCGATTTAGCGGCTACAACCAGCGGGAATTCCAGGATAAGGATTACTCGTCATTGATGGTTGGCGGAAAACGCGCCTACGCCTTGATTATGCGTTGGGCTCAGGATTATCCCGCGGTATATCTGTTCTTCGAACATGCCGATTACTTCACTGTGATGGAATTGAAAGCCATCGATCGTGCGTCGCTCGACCTCAACTGGGAAATTGCCAGAACGATACAAATTCCCGGCGCGACATCCGATACCAATGTTATTCCGACTGAGGTGATCCAGGATTCCTATGCATTATTAGTGCGGACGCCCGAAGCGGCAGCCACAACCTCCAATAACGCATTCTCGGTGGGCTTTTCCTCTGACGGCAATATTCTGGTCTTCAACAGCGATGTTAACGGATTGATGCCGGAGGATCAAATGGGGTTAATGGATCCATTCATTTACAACCTCCAAAACGGGACCTTTTTTCAGGTCATCCCAACCATCGGCGGCAATAATAGAGCTGCGACGTCTGCGCGGGCTATCAGTTTGAGCACTGACGGGCGCTACCTTCTTTACAGGCTGCGCTCCAACAGCCCGCAGCCGGCAGCCGAACATTACAACGACGTGATGCTGCGTGACCTTAGCACCGGCAAAGATTCTCGGATCGACTTTTTGCCATTGGAAGAAACGTTGGGCACGGCGATCTATCCCAGCCTGTCGCCGGACGGCCGCTATCTGGCACTGAATGTGGCAGAGAACGGGTGGCAGCTTTACCTGTATGAGCGCACGACTGGCAAGATCACACCGGTTAGCGTCGATGTTGGCAATCGATGGATTCCTGGTTCAAATAGTACGGAACCGGTCTTCTCAGCTGACGGTCGCTACCTGGCGTTTGTTTCTGACGCCAGCAATTTGGTAGAGGGGGATACACGCTGTTCCGAGGCTAATCCCGCCTGTGGTGACGTCTTCCTTTTTGAGATCGCCACCGCCAGGCTCGAACGTATCCCGGCCAAAATTCAGTTCACCATGGGCAACCCTTACCCATACCTGACGATTTCGGCCGACGCCCATTACCTGGCCTGGACAGAATTGATCGATCCATCACCGATTTACCGCCCGGTCATTCGGCTGCACGACCGCAGCACCGGGAAGACCGAAACGGTTTGGGGCGGGATGGGCGCATACCAGACAGGTCATTCCCCTTCGATCTCGGACGACGGACGCTGGCTGGCGTTCGGCGCGCTGGCTGAATACGATTACGGCGAAATACCGCTGCCGGATTCTTTTCCACAGGTTTATCTGCTCGACCGCCAGACCAACGAAGCCATCGTGATCAGCAAGGATGCAAACAACAATTGGGGCAATGGCCCCAGCGGCGTGGTTGCCTTGCAGCAGGAAGGCTGGTCCAGCGATATCCATATTTCGGGCGACGGCCGCTATGTGGCCTTTTCCTCGCAAGCTGCCAACCTTCTGCCGGCCGGCGTCACCAAGCGCCAGTGTTTTGACCCATATGTAGTCGGCGCCTATGCCTGCTATGATTTGTTCGTCTATGACCGCGAGACGGATGAATTGACCTGGCTCAGTCAGGGTCAGCCCGGGAAATAATGGGGTAAATCTTCGTGCATTGCATCTTCAAGGTGCATTGCACGTGCTCTTGAACGCCGCAACAACCAGGCAGCGGCATGAACAAATTCAAGACCAGGTGCATCGCATCAAGATCAGATGCAACGCACCATTTAAGGGCACATTCTGACGACTGCCAAGCTCTCCCCTTGCACGACCGTATATAATGAATACAGGATTTTTACGCGCTGAGGAGGGAGCTATGAACAAATGGCCCGGTGTTTTCCTGATCGTCTTCCTGCTGCTGACCGCCTGCGGCCCCCAACCGCCGCCTTCTGCGGAAGTACCTACACCCGCCCCCAGTCCATCGGCCATGCCGCCCACCTGGACACCCCCTCCGGCACCGACTCAGACGCCACAGCCGTCCCCCACCCCCTTCGTATCTTTTGAAGCAGAAGCGCTGACAGACTTCCTTAACGTGCGCGCTAATCCCGGCTATCTGTTCGACATCCTGACGCAACTCGATGCCGAAACGCCGTTCCAGGTGCTTGGCAGATCACCCGGCGGCGAGTGGATTTACGTGGAACTGGCGGATGGCAGCAACGGTTGGGTATTCAGCCTGCTGGTGCTCAGCGATATTGACTTGCAATTGGCGCCCTTTCGCGAGCCGCAAGACGTCCAACTCATCACTGGCAGCGTTTTGGATGCCAACGGCAGACCCATCAACGGTATTCAATTCCTGGTTCAGGGCGCCGGTGTCAGCGCACCGCGCACCGATGCACTGACCGATGATACGGGCACTTTTTATGCTTACCTACCTGCTGATGCCGCCGGTAAATGGTACGTCAGCTTTACCGCCATTTCCTGCCCCAGCGTCACCATGGACAAGGACTGCAACTGCCTGGGCGGGGTATGCGGCACGATTGCGCCGGCAATGATAAACCTCACCCTGCCGCAGACTGAACCGCTCGAGTTTCTCTGGCAATAACAAAAATCCTCCTGGTTTTCCAGGAGGATTTACGACAGACCAAGGTGGAATTCTCAATCGCGAGGCCGGATGAGTCTTCCGCCGTGGGAACGAATTGTGCTAAAGGTCTTTAAAGAAAGTGGCCAACACCAGCAGTACGAAAGCGACGAAAACGAACCAGAAGGCATATGCAGCTGCAAAGGATAGAACGCCGATCTGCCCCAGAAGCCCAAGAACGCCAAGGATAACGGCAATCCACCAGGTAACATTTTTTGGTGCAGTAAGTTTCATGGTTTCCTCCCCGAAAAAGAAAAAAGAATGCTGCCTCGCATCTACAATCATTATACATAACACGCCAGTGTTGTGTTCGTTGCTGTGAAACACAATGGTTTGAAAATCACCCTGCTAATTTCACGAAAACGATGTAAAGGGATTGAAAAATGGACACTTATACACCCGATACTTATGGGGAGAAAATTGCCGCCGTTTACGACGACCTTTACCCTGGTTATGACGAGGCTGCCATTCACCGCCTGGCTGAATTAGCACGCGGCGGAAGCGCCCTGGAATTGGGCATTGGCACCGGTCGGTTTGCGCTGCCGCTGCAGGGTATGGGGGTTGAGGTGCATGGAATCGACGCCTCGCCGGCCATGGTTGCCAGGTTGAAAGCCAAACCTGGCGGCGAGCGCATCCCGGTGACCATCGGCGATTTCAGCCTGGTGGGCGTCGAGGGCGAATATTCGTTGATCTACGTGGTTTTCAACACCCTGTTTGGCCTGTTAACTCAGGAGGATCAGTGCCGCTGCTTTGACAACGTCGCCAGTCACCTGACGAGTGATGGCGTCTTTCTGATCGAGGCCTTTGTGCCAGACCCAAAACGGATTGCTGAAACGCAATCCCTTCGGGTAATCGGAATGGAAAATGATCTGCTGCGCATCGATGCCTCGCAAGGCGATTTTGCCAGCCAGGTGATTAACGCGCAGCATGTTCATTTGAGTTCCAAAGGAGTGGAGATCTACCCGGTCAAGCTGCGCTACATTTGGCCTTCTGAAATGGACTTGATGGCGCGCCTGGCGGGTTTACGGCTGCGTCAGCGCTGGGGCAGCTGGGAGCAATCGCCATTTACCAGCAGCTCCATGAAGCATATATCTCTTTACGAAAAAGCCGAATAGGCGCTTGCAGGGCGATTCGCCACCGATCGTTGCCAGATTGGTAACGGGTCGTCAAAAAGGAGGGCGGACACACAGGTCCGCCCCTACGGGAAGGGGTCGCCTTGTTCAACCAAAGGCCAACCCCCACGGGTTAAAATTTCACTAAAAATGCCGTTAAATACATGATCGCCAGCCCGGCGGTAAAACCGCCCAGGTTGAGGCCGTTGATCCAGTTGGTTTTTTCTGCCGCCGCCGAGCGGCGCAGCAACCCAACCACCTCGACGATCACCTGCCAGATGGCGCCCAACCCGATGCCAAGGAAAAGTGTGCTGAGCACCGGCGAGTAGGCGAATCCGCCAATCCAGGCGCCCAGGATGGCCGGACCGCCTGATACCAGTAAAAGCACCAGGAATGAACCCAGGCTCGGGCTGGCTGGCTGCTCCTCAGCCGTATCGCGGTTGGCGGGCAGCAGCGGTGCAGCAATGCCAATTCCCTCGGTGACGTTGTGCAGGATAAAGCCGACCACCAGGAAGGTGCCTAAAGCCGCCTCGCCTAATGAGAAAGCAGCCCCAACCGAGAGACCTTCACCAAGGTTGTGCAGCCCAATGCTGGCAGCAATCAAGAAGGCTAACGGGAAACCGCGTAGGGCTTTGCCTTCGCCACTTTTTTTCTTGCGCAGCGAACCCAGAGCTACAATTGCAAGCCAGGACAGTAAAGCTGCGAACAACGCCAATGGCACACCCTGGAACACGCCCGGCACCGTCCCGCCAATTTCGATCACCTCCAGCAGCGTGTCGATCAGCAGGAAGACCAACAGGCCAATGGTTAGGGCTAGCACAGCGTTCAACCAGCGCTTTTCCATTCGCCGCATAGCTGGGAACCATAATAACCCGATGGCAATTGGGATAATGCCGATGTAAATCCCCAGCAGCCCATAGGCCAGGAATTCGCGCCCGCCCGGAACCGGGGTCTGCGTGGCAACCGGCACTTCAGCATCAAAGGTCAAGCCGGTGGACGTGATCAGGCGGATGTTGTACAGGTCATTGGCCACCCAGTGAAATGGGATGGTCAGCGTGGCGCGGCCAAGGCGCGGCAGGACTCCGTCCGGCTCTTGGTTGAATTGCCAAAAGGCGTCATCCACCGTCACCTGGGCAATGCTCACCGGTGAAGGGCCGCTGTTCAACAGGCGCAGCTCAAACCCGTCTTCGGAGAGCAGCACCCGTTCCACGGACAACTGCTCGACCGGCGGCACATTGGCGGTGAATAACGCCAGCGGATTTGCCAGCGAGAAGACCCAGGCCAACAGCCCCAGCAAAAGCAGCGGCAGAAGCGAGAGCAGCCAGGATGGCATCCGCAAAGGTTTTACAAGTGTAGGTTTATCAATGTCCATGATCTCCTCCTAGGCCACCGCTTCGAACATACCCATCCAGCCCAGTTCGGCGAACTCGGACTGGTGCGCGTGGAACATGTATTGACCGGGATAATCGAGGGTAAATTCCAAAATGTGGCGCTCGCCCTGTCCCATGATGACATTGTCGGTCAGTTCAAAATGCTCCAGGCTGGTGCCGGTACGGTACAGCCGGAACATGGTGGCATGTGCGTGGAAGGAGTTGACCAGATCGAACTCGGTTAAATTGGTCAGGTAGATGCGAATCAACTCGCCCACCTTAACCTGAACCGGATGGCGGGCATAATGGAAGGCAACTGTATTAACCGCGTAAACTTCGTTCTCGTTATCAAAATTGGTATCGAAGGCGTTCATCACCATCACCAGCTCCTGCGCCGGGGCGCGTCCGCCGGGTGGATCAATAATGAAGGTGCCATACAGCCCGCGATGGATGTGTTTTTTAAGCGGCATCACGTGGCAGTGATACAGATGCAGGCCAAACGGCTGCGCTTCAAATTCATAGATGAATCGGCCGCCTGGTTCGACAATCGGGGTCACGCCGTCCATGGTTGGCGGGTGAAAACCGTGGAAGTGGATGGTGTGCGCATGGGTGGAACTGTTGGTGAAGTGAAAGCGCAGCACGTCGCCGGCGGTGCAGCGGAATGTTGGACCTGGCACCTGCCCGTTGTAGACCCAGGCCGGGAAGAAGACCCCCGGCGCAATTTCAATTTCTTGCTCGGTAGCCGTAATTAGATAGTCTCGTACGGTGCGTCCGTCTGCCAATTGACTGACCAGACCGTAGTCGAATTCGGTCATAAAAGCGCTGGGGTCGAAACGAGAAAGATCCACATCGCCGACTGTGCCGCTCTCATCATCATGGCGGTCGGTTTGTGCCATGACCATGGCGTCCGCGCCGCCGCTGTGAATCGCGGCTTTGGATGGGTGCGGCCCATCATGCGCCTGGGTGGTTTCACGCGGCAATAAAGTTGCCAGTCCGACCATGCCGGCGGCGGCTCCAAGTGATTTAATGAAATTTCTTCGTGAAATCATGATGTGCTCCTGCTGCCATCAATGGGCAGCGTCAACGTAGATGCGGTTGGTGATTTCGGGTCCGAGCGCCCGCGCGGTGCTGCCGGGCTGCGGTGATTGAACGGTCAACGGGCCGGAGAAGGGTGCTTTTTCCAGCACTTCCACAGTGACATCCAGCGTCAGCCCGATTTCGTTCAGGTAGCGCAGGATTTCCGGCTTATCAGCGGCGACGCGTGTGATACGCCCGCTTTGACCTGGGTCGAGCATGGTCAGCGGCACTTCACTGCGCTGCGGTAAGTGACCGTCGCGGTCGGGGATGTCCTCGCCGTGCGGGTCGCGCTCCGGGTCGCCCAGCAGAGTCGCGATCCGTTCGATCAATTGCGGCGAGCTGGCATGCTCCAGGCGGTCGGCGTCAGCGTGGACCTCGTCCCAGGTGTAACCCAATACCTGCACCAGGAATGTCTCCATCAGGCGGTGGACTCGAATCACATCGAGCGCTTGTTTTTCGCCATCAGCAGTGAGTTGGGCGCCCTCGTAAGGTGTGTATTCGATCAGCGGGGGGTGCATGGCAGCCATGCGTTTGAGCATCATGGTCGCCGATGGGTTCTTCACCGCCATATGTTCAGCAATGGCAGAAGTATTGGCCCAGCCGGCTTCCTGCTGCAGGTTGTAAATTGTTTTCAGGTAATTTTCGACTGAAGAAGTTAGCATACTCTAAATTCCTAATTAGATGATACTAATTATTATACTAATTGGACAAATTTTGTCAAGATATCTACTCTTTCCCTGCGTTCATTGCTGATGTGAATTACTGGTAGAATAATTTCAATCAGCCGTTTATGAATGGTGCCCCAATGACACTCCCCAATGAACCCCTTAAAGAACCCGTCTGGAAATTCCGTGGTTATGAACTGCGCCCTTCCGAGTTCACCACGGCTATGGTTCATTACTACCGCGGTGAAATTCAGCGCAGCAATGTCTGGCGCAACCGTCTGGATGCCACCACGAACTGGGCGGTCATCTCAACCGGTGCTGCCCTTTCTTTTGCCCTATCCAGTCCAACCAACCACTTTGGCGTCATCATTCTAACCACCCTGCTGGTGACGCTCTTTTTATGGATCGAAGCCCGCCGTTACCGCTATTACGAACTGTGGAGTTTGCGCACCCGCCTGGTGGAGACCGATTTCTTCGCTGCCATGCTGGTGCCGCCCTTTTCACCGCACGCTGAATGGGCTGAAAGCCTGGCTGATTCACTCCTCACTCCGGAATTTCCCATCTCGATGCTGGAAGCCATTGGACGCAGGCTGCGGCGCAATTACATGTTTATCTATTTAATCCTTGGGTTGGCCTGGATGATGAAGATTTACCTGCATCCTTTTCCGGCAGCTACCTGGGAGGAGTTTATTTCGCGGGCGGCGCTGGGTTCGATTTCTGGTCAATCTGTATTTATGGCAGGGG
>Ga0209002_10001710_pt1 | contig 17731 bp, 20 predicted proteins | sample Rifsed16ft2_FD_184010 | JGI IMG/M metagenome (GOLD analysis project Ga0209002, IMG submission 184010) | Soil microbial communities from Rifle, Colorado, USA - sediment 16ft 2 (version 2) | ecosystem: Environmental > Terrestrial > Deep subsurface > Rock core/Sediment | place: Rifle, Colorado... | reverse complement strand
AAGCCGTTGGCTATGAAGTACCTGATGGAATTGTTCGAGGAGTACGACAAAGAGCGGCGTCAGCGGGAGCCCGCATGGAACCGTTGGTCGGCTGCGTTCAGGGGAGTGTTCTTCGGACACAAAGGCCGTGCGGCTGAAGATGGAACCCACGGTAAAAAAGTAGAAGAAGACTTCAAGTCCCGGTTGTTCGTCAACCAGACAAAGAACGTCATCGTCACGGCAGTCAGCAACGTGATGTCGATACTGTTCCAACGTACTCCACCTTTTACGGTCATCGGATTTGGAACAAACCTTAACGAAGAAGTCTCGAAGCTGATCCAACAGGTCGTCTGGTTTTTTATGACGATGTCTCGGTTCCAGATCAAGGCCCGGAAATATGTGACCCAGTGTGCTATCTACGGGACGACTTTCGCCAAAGTCTTTATGGACAAAGTCCAACACACGAACATCGGTATCGAGCCGACGCTGTCTGAACTAGATAAGACTCCACTGGGATTTGAGCGGAAAGTCGTTGTGTCTGAACTTCCGTTTGTGAAATGGGACACGGTTGATATCTATGACATCTGGGACGATCAAGCTGTCAACGATCATACGGACTGGGGCCGGGGACTGTTTCATCGTGTTTTTAGAAGTGAGCATTATGTCAAGTTCAAGATCGACCGGGGATTGTTCCGAAACATAGACATTTCTAAGTACACGAAGCAGTCGCCAGCGGATGGTAGAGACCTTCGCCGGAGTATCATCGGGCTGAACCCGATTAAGCGGGGAGACCTCCAGTTGTTCGAGTTCTGGGGTAAACTTCCTCCTGACGAGGCCAAGAGTGTCGGCATCGAAGCTGCACCGGAAGAATGGGAAGTCCCTGCGTACTGTCTTATGATTGGTACAGGGGGAAAGCCTGAAGACTACCTCTTGGCCAGGAGAAACAGTAATCCCGGTCATTTCATTCCGTTTGTCAGAGATATTTGGGAAGACACCGGAGAAGGCCCAAGCGGACGAGGAATTCCTGAAAACGTCCAAGGCCCTCAGACAGCACTTAATGTCACGATCAATACCAGGCTTGATAACAAAGCGACAGCGATTCAACAGATTATCGGTGTCGTCATGGATGCAATCGAAGACCCGGACGACTTGAAGTTCAAGCAGAACTGGGTCATCCGATTCAAGGAGGGAATGGGGGACATCAGACAAAAGCTGATGGCCTTGAATGTCCCGGACATCACCCAGAACGCTTATCTCGAAGCCAAAGAGTTCGAGAGGATGATCGAAGAACAATCAGGGATCGTCAAGTACGTCCAGGGAACAGAGAGCTACGGGTCTAACAGAACGGCAGGAGGGATCGCCACTGTTTATCAGGCGGCAAGCAAATTCATCCGAGACATTTCTTCACAGATCGAGTTGAACTTGATCGGAGATTCCGCCAGGCTGATCTACAAAATGGCGTTGTCATATATGCCCAACGAGTTCCTGATTTTGTTGACAGACGAACCTATGGCCCCGGTGTACCGGCAAGTCGCCTTGGACAAAATGGCAATGGATGTAGACTTTATCCCAATGGGTGTCCAGGGCCTCGGAATGAAAGAGATCGAAACGTCACAAATGGTACAGTTCGCTACGGCGACAAATAATCCAATCGATCTCCAGATCACCGGGATGGATGGCAGACGTGAACTTCTTCACACTATCATAACGAACTTAGGATGGCGAAATGCCGATAAAATTATTCCTAAGCAACCTACTACTCCGGCTATGCCGCAAGTCCCAGGGCAAGGACTTACTCTCCCTGAAGGCGGACAGCCAGGAGCAGGAGCCCCGCCAGCAACTATCGAAGGAGTCCTACAAGGACTTCCACGCTAGACCTGGTCGGAGAGACAAAAAGATTACTCTTGAGGGTGTCAAGTATTTGATGTCCGTCAAAGAATGGGACGATCTCGAAGACTACCTCAAGGATAAACTGACTCTGGTTCAGATCGAACTAGAGTCGTGTAGTGCAGAACCGGCGGCCTTTAACCTCTTTGAATTACGAGGCAAGGCTCAAGTTCTTAGGCAACTCATAAACTTAAAGGCTCACCTTCAACGGGTGACAACCAAGGAGACAATCGATGGCTGATCCACAAAATCAGGCCCCGCAAGGGACACCTGGAGCACAGCCGGTAACCCCGGCTCCTCAACCTATAGGAACAGGCGCACAACCGTTTACGGCTCCCGCCTCAATTCCGCAAGGATTGGAAAAGTTTGCTTCTGATGGTAAACTGGATTCCGGTAAAGTAGGACAAGCGTACCTCGATTCAGAGAGACGCCTCCGAAGCATGGAGTCAGAACTTCAGAAACAAGGAAAAACAATTGAGGCTCTTTCATCCACTAAACCCATTGCACCGGCAGGCAGCCCGGAGCAAGTCACAGAACAGCAATTGAAACAGTTCGTGACTGATCCTGAAGGCTTCATATCTGATGTACTGGGCCGTGTATCGGAGCCTGTTCAACAACAACTCAACACTGTCGCCATAGTATCGGCTCATCCTGAATTCAAGGATGACAAGTTCAAGGTGGGTTTCTTTGAGTGGTATGATGCTCAACCAGAAACAGTCCGAGAACTTGACAAAACCTTTGATGGGTCTGATTATCTAATCAAACTCTACAAAGAGCGTGTCGGGATCAAGGCTCAGGCTTCAACGACTCCACCTGTTTCACCGCATGTCGAAACTCCAACTGGAGCGAAACCGAATTATGCGGGTGTCAGATTCAGCCGGAGTGCAATGAAGTCTCTGAGTTTGACCAATCCTCAACAGTATGGGACTTTGTATCCTGAATACGAGAAAGCCTGGAGAGAAGGCCGGGTCGATGCGTAAGACAGTGTAAAGGTAGGGAACTCCAATGGCTGATTTTACATCAACAACTCACGCAGTCTACGTCCAGGAAATCTGGAGCGACGAAGTCCAAGTGAGTTTCGAGGCCAAACTCACCGTGGCCGACGCAGTTCTGGTCACCAATGAGGTAGGCAAAGGGAACTCAAAGGGTGATGTTCTTCATCGTCCTAAAGTGTCTGATGTTCAAGCCCAGGATATCACGGATAATGCCGATATCGTAGGCGAGGCGAACACTGAAGGAGAGGCGACTGTCACTCTCAACAAAAAGAAACACGCCAGCGTGTATATCCAAAAGCACCTGGTCAACAACCTGTCCAAGTATGATCTCCGGGCTCCGTACACCAAGAAGATCGGGTTTGCGCTTGCCAAGAGAATGAACCTGGACGTGATCGCAACCATCGAAGGTATTGCCTCCCCCAACACGGTAGGAACCATCGATGCTGCCGCAACCGATGTGACTGACGCATACATCACTTCGGCAATGGCCGTCCTGGACGGTTTCGATATCCCAGAGGAAGACCGGAGCCTCCACTTCTACCCCGATCAGAGGGCCGCTGCCCTATTGATCGACAGATTCAGCCGGTATGACGCAATGGGTATGCAGAATACCCCGATCCAGACTGGCCGAGTCATCAACATCTACGGGATGCCCACAAAGTTCAGTTCGATCCTGACACAACTAGGTTCTTCCCCCAACTTCTACCGGAACGGGTTCCTGCTTCACAAGGAATGCGTGTGGCTTGCCAAACCCGCAGAACAAGACCTTGAGTTCAACTATGTTCCTCGCAGGAAGTCGTGGTTGCTCTCCGGGGATTTGCTCTACGGTTCAAACTCATTCCGTGGAAACACTTGCTTCGTGATAATCTACACCGACAACTAATCGGGTAGAACGAGGCAATAACCTATAGGCACCTAACAAACCCGTCCCGTGGTGATCCCACGGGGCGGGGATAAGGAGAACAACATGCTTTACGCAGACCTCAAGGTCTACGTCAAATCGCTGAATCCAGCCGAAGTTGCGGCGAACACGACTGTTGAACAGGATTTCACTGTATCGGGTGTGACTGTTCAGGACATCATATTGGCGTTTTCTAAGCCGACGGCGAGTGCCGGGCTTGGAATTGTCAATGTTCGTGTCAAAGCGACTGACACAATTTCAGTGACTTTTGTGAATGCCACGGCGGCACCAATCAATGCCGGTGCGGAGAATTACACAATCGTCACCGCACGTTCAAAGAGCACGACACCAACTGACGGAGACACGTTATAAACACGGGGGGCTTCGGCCCTCCTAAGAACTAATAACAGGAGAAAGTCATGGCTGAAAGATATCATTTAAACCATCCGTTCCTTTTGAGTCAAAGCGGGGTGACTAACGGTCACTGGATATCGTTTGAACGATTCCGGCGATTCAGTGTACACGTCCTGGGTATGTTGGCTGGAGACATTGTCAAAGCCTTCGGCTCCAATGAACCGACTCAGCCCGCAGCGACCGGCGGAATTGTCTTGGCAAGCATAACAGCCGATTCGCTGATTGACAGTGATACTCCGCTTAAATGGCTAAGAGTGGCTGTAACCGATGCTACTGGCGGCGGGACTATTTCCGCCTACATGGAAGCAACAGAGTAAGGAGAAAAAAATGTCGATAACCATAGTGCCGTCGAGTAACGCCGTCGTACTAGGCGACAATACCACCAATCCCATGACATCCAACGTCGGAGCATTTGTGTTAGGATGGGATGGTTCAGATTGGGACAGAGTAAAAGTAGCGAACGGTGGAAGACTTCAGGTAGACGTTCTTACTTCACCCGCTGTAGTTTTGAGTGAGCCCGTATCTGTTGATGACAATGGCGGATCGCTAACTGTAGACGATGGGGGCGGAAGTTTAACGATTGATGGAACTGTAGCCATAAGCGGGGGGTCTGTCGATACTGAATTACCCGCTGCTGTTGCGTTGGCTGATGCCGCTGCGAATCCCACTGTTCCCGGTGTTGGTTCATTTTTGATGAATTGGAATGGCAGCACTTGGGATCGTGTCAAAGGAACTTCCAAAGGTCTTTACTTCCAAGGACGCCTTCCAGAACTTGCCGGTACTACACACGGGCCGAATCGAGTCAATGTGACTGCATCCGGTGATACTACACTGGTCGCTGCACCGGGAGCGGGGAACAGTATCTATGTCACAGGACTCATGGTAAACAATTTCGGAACGGCAAAAATCAGAGCATTGGTAAGGGAAGGTGCAGCCGGGACGATTCGTGGCGGAGGAGCCTTGGCAGCGGATGGTGGGGGTCATGTATTGCCATTCGATCCAGCCTGGAAGCTGCCTGCGAATACGGCTTTGGTTGCCAATCTGAGTGGTACGGGGGATGTTGACTACACAGTAGTTTACTATGTAGCGACATCGTAAAAAATGCCTAGAAATGCACGGTGGATCATAAATCCGGTTGTGACGGTCGATGGTATGCGAATGCCCAAAGTCGTTACCATCGAAGACCCAGGAACTCCATTGCGAGACTACGTCGATGACTTTGGTGTTCCGTTTCAAAAACGGAATGTCTACGACCACTCGTCTGCAATTGGTGAGTCGGAGTGGGCTTTGTCATTTGTACGGGGCGTGGATTTCTCTGCAATAGATACCGACCCAGAGTGCATAACTTTAACAGGTGATGACCAAAATCTGAGTCTAAATCAGGATATGTTACCAATAGAACGTAGACTGCAATTGAAAACCGAGATGACAAATCGTGGAATTGATTTCTCTGATTTGCCTGAAAACGCACCTATTTGGAGATGGCTGGAACGTGTTGGAAAGAAAGTGATGCCGGAATTTCAACCAAAAGGAACATGGGTAGGATTATAAATGGCGATACGAGCCGATGATTTTACAGAGGCCAGTACAGTCAGTCTCACAGCACACACTCCGACAGGAGCGAATGCCGGGACGGGATGGACACTTGAAGCGACTGTTAATATCGGAGCCCTTGTTGCTCAAGTAGACGGGGCCGATGATGCTGCAAAGGCCAGTGGAGACCGTGCCGATTCGGGAATGTATTTATCTCTCCAGCCGAATCCCACTGTCGATCAATATGATGTTCAGTTTACGATAACCGCCATAGACAGTAGCTCGGCCAATCATACAGTTGGTTTGATCGGGCGGGGTGACGCCGGAAGTCGTGACAATCTTTATGAGTTCAATATCGGCGGCACAGGGTCTTTTGAGTTATGGAAGCGAGTTGCCGGGGTATCGACTCAACTGGCTTCATTCGCAGGGACGTTGAATGTCAACGACGTTTTTAAGTTGGAAATAAGAACAGCTACCAAAAAAGGTTATGAGAACGGGGTTGAGAGGGTATCAAGTGCAGACAACGCCATTACTCAAGTAGGTCGTGCCGGATTGTGTATTGGAGAAATTGCTGAAGTCGGGAACAACACTCGAACGCTGTGGCGTCTTGACGGCTTTTCTTATACTGAATTTATTACTGGCCCAATAGCAGGATTAAGAACGATGGGACTTACGGGTGTAGGAGTTTAACATGATTAGACCAGTAAAAGGCGGCTACGGAGTCTTCAGTCATACCGGCAGGAGAATGAGTAAACAGCCTATGTCCAAAACCGGAGCGGAACATCGATTGAAGCAGGTCGAGTTTTTCAAGAACTTGAGGAAATCCAAAGGAGGCCCCGGAAGTCTGGCCGCCAAAGTCAAAAACAAAGGTCTTTTGAAAAGAATGAGAGGTATGTGAGGAGGTCAAGATGGCAAAGTCAATGAGGCCCGGAGGGGGCGGTCGTTTTGCTGCACTCAGAGGAAAACTGGCCCGTCGGCCCGATGTAGAAACTCCGGGGGCTTTAACTTCATGGATTGGTCGTAAGAAATACGGCAAGAAGAAGTTTCAACGTATGTCTGTATTAGGGAAGCTACGAAGTAAACGCTGAGGTAGGTCATGGCATTCGGATCATATCGTGGGGCTATCGTAGACCAGTACGGAAATGCTATCTCAGGAGTCACAGTCACAGTTTATCTTGAGGGGACTCTGACTCCTGCGACTCTAGCATCCGACCGGGCTGAGACTGTCCTAGTGAACCCATTTACAAACGAGTCTGACGGCTCGTATGAGTTCTGGGCAAGTACGACAGCCGCATACGACATCGTCTTTTCTAAGTCGGGAGTCACGTTCGACAACACCGACTTTACGGATATTGATGTCACGGGAGCCCTTCCTGACAACTCTGTCACAGGTGCCAAGATCGTAGACCTGTCGATCACTGATATCAAGATCGCAGCCAGCGGGATCACTACACGGTCAAAACTTCCAGTCGCCCTGGCCTATGAAGACGAAGCCAACGTCTTTACAGACAATCAGACGATCACTCATGCTACAGACCCAAAGCTGACTATCACTGACACAACGAGTTCGGTTACTCTTGTTTTGATGTCTGATAATCTTCTTGGTAGAGTCGGAACGACATCAAACCATGACTTCAGAATCCAAGCTGGCGGCGTAGAGAGGGCTCTGGCCAGGGCCACAATAATAAGCAACACAGTCTTTGAGTTCCGGGGTGACGTTGTCGTCAGGGTGACTGGTGGAGCATCACCTGTAGGATTGAAACTTGGTGACAGCGGAGTCTATAGCTTTATTCGTCCAGGATTTGGGCGTGATACCGGGGACTTCATACTTTACTCGTCAAGCGGTATAGCCGCAATGACAATTGATTCGGCTGGCCAAGTCGCAATACCGAATTTTGTCGGTTTCAGCGACATCGGGGCCAAAGTCTATCGCAGCACCCCTATAACCGGACTCAGTCTAGGCACTTTTGTAACTGTACTGTTCGACGGTGAATCATACGATTCTGGGCCTTGTCACGACACGTCTGTCAACACCAGTCGTTTGACGGCTCCTATAACCGGCCAGTATCATTTTACGGCAGTCTTTGGCCGGAAGTCACAGTCTGCGGGGCCAGGAGGGGGTCTAAGTAGTGAGTCGGCCCACATACGGTTCCGCAAGAATGGCTCAAGTAATTTGACTCGATCCGGCGGTGTTATGATCGGGAACGATGGGGAAATATCTGGAATTGTTCATTCCGAAGAACTCTTTCTCAGTGCCGGTGAATACGTCGAAGTCCAGGTCATGGCTTATGGAGACCAAGCCTCCTCCGACCTGTTCAGTTCGTCACCTGTGGCTTATTGCTTGGCAAGCATACGTCTGGTAGGAACTTAGTAGGAACTTAGAGGGTATATGAGTATAGTCATTGGAGTAACAACGACAATCGAAAGTCAAAGTCTGACGCTGGACTTGAACGCCTTGGTAACCAGGGTAGCAAAACTCTTGCGTAGGGATGATCTCAATGACGAAATCACTCAATGGGTAAACTTTGCCCAGAGAGAATTGACCGACAAAGTCGGATTCCCGGAACTTCGTCGGACAGTACAGACCACGATGCTCAACGGGGTTTGGTTCTACGATCTCCCAATAGACTTTACACGGGAAGAAAAGATGTACTGGCTTGATGACACGGTAACACCATCTGTGGGCCGAAATCTTGACCCGTTGCCCCGGAGCTATTACGAGGAAGCTGGAATAGAACCACGTCTCAATGTCTCTGTTCCGACTCCTGGCGAGCCTTTGTATTATCTCATCAGGAAGTTCAGGATACTTACTTACCCGGCGATTAACAAGGCCGACACTAAGTTGCAAATGAGTTACTATCGCCGTCCTACTGATATTTTGTTTGGGACAGACCTTCCATCAATCGAGGAGCGATTCAGACATTATCTAATACCACTGACGTATTACTGGGGGCAAATGTTCCTAGAAAAAGAAGACATCAACAAAATCCTTTATTGGCAACGGAAGTTTGATAAAGTCGTAGCGGAAGTTAAGTACCTGACCGACAGAAAAGAGAACAGAAATCGAACACCGTTCCCGCCACGAACGGGGACTGAATTCTCAGACAGGGTGTATTGATGAGTACAGTGTGGATAGACCTAGACGATGGTACTCTGGTAGGCGTCAATCCGAGTCCGCTGCAAATCGATATTGATGCACTTCAGGTAGAAGTAGACGCACTAGAACTTGAAATTGACAATCTTACTGGCGTCTATTCGGCTCATGCCCACAAACTCAGTGATGGCACGCTAAAGGTGACTCACGCTGATCTTCTCAGTTTGTCCGCAGACGACCATCCTCAGTACCAGAAAGAAACTGACTTTACTGTTGGTTCTGTCCTGTTTCGAGGGGCCTCTGCGATTGCCGAGGATAATAGCAACTTTTTCTGGAACGATATCGTTAAAGGATTGGCTATTGGGACTGCCTCCATAGACCACCGTTTGACAGTCAACATCGGTGCCTTGGCGGTCGATGGTATCGTAGTCAAATCGAACAATGATACTAGCACTCCCCAGGTAAGGATCACGAATAATACGCAGGGAGTGACGCTTCGTGTCCAGGGCAATGACAGCAATAAATTTCATATCTACGATCACTTCGCCAGTGTCAACCGATTGACCATTGACACCGCCGGGCTTACTGGGATCAACGAGTCCTCTCCGACACATTTGTTTACCATCCGCATGAAGGCTACGGAAAACGACTCTTTTGCCCTGCGGTCTGGGATATTAAATTCTCTGCTTCTTACAATGGGTGCCTCCTCGACCGGCGGTGACGGGTCGGTTATGCAGTTGTACTCCGCCGGAGTTTTGAAGATCAAACTCAGGGCCGACGGCGGAAGTTATTTTGTGGATGGGCCTCTTGGGGTAGGTACCTCAAACCCATCAGTCGCTACCAGGATACATGCCGAGCATTCTACTCCTGGGGCTCTTATGACGATCTATGGTCGCCATTCTGACAACACAGACAACGATTCTCATGCTCGACTTGCCCTAGACACCGGGGGTGCGAATGGTGGTGATCCTTACATCAGGCTTTACAACGGAGTCGTATATTGGTCATTTGGTTTAGACAACAGTGATGGTGACAAGTTTAAGCTGTCACGGTTTGTCACTCTTGGATCGTCTGATGTTCTTACCGTAGATTCCGCCGGTAATTTTGGCTTTGGAGTGACATCGCCAGGTGCTAGGATTCATGTGGAACAAGGTGGTGGAGTTGCATTTTTATCAAAGAATACCGGAGCGACCAGCACTCAAGACTTTTTGACGTACTTAGATTCCAGTGCTACCGTCAAATTAAAGCTGCAATATGTCCCTACGACTGGTCTTTGGGCCTTTGGTTATGGCCCCAGTGCAACATCCGGGTTCATATTTGACACAACGACTGGTTTCTTCAATTTTGGTGACACATTCACCCCGACCGTAAAACTCGATGTCGCTAGAGATACCGGCGGCACATGGGGCGCACGGATTTACAACGCACGAAGTACAGACGTGACCAGTCATGCCTTATTGAATATTAGGTCTGGCGGTTCAGGTGGTGGTGATCCACTCATAACATTTCAAGTAGGTGGTGTAACATTCTGGAGTTTGGGGATAGACAACAGTGATTCAGATAATTTCAAAATTTCAGGAGCAGCTACTCTCGGCACAAATGACTATGTCACGATCACACCCGCCGGATTGATCGGGATTGGCGGGGCTCCAAGCTATGCTCTTGATATACTTCCAACAAATGTCGGATTGACTACTCGGATCGCCGTCCGAAATATGGACAACACGAATGGTGCATCTAACGCCATTCTTTTAGCCCAAACTGGCGGAGCAAGCGGTGGTGATCCTATTCTCCAGTTGTACAACGGTGTAAATTTCTGGTCTCTTGGACTAGACAACAGCGACTCCGACAAATTCAAGCTGGCATTCGCCTCTACGCTTGGAGTAACGGACTACCTCATAGTTGATGAGGACGGCAATTTTGGTTTCAATGGATCAAGTTTTGGCGGCGGCGCAAGAGTCCTGTTTCTCTCGGATTCAACTGCTCCAGCCAGCAATCCTACTGGCGGCGGTATATTGTACGTCGAAAGTGGGGCGTTAAAATACCGAGGAAGTAGCGGAACAGTAACCACTATAGCAAGTGCATAATGCAAACTCAAAACCTGACAATTGATAAGTTTTTGGGTCTGGTGACCGGGCGAGACGAAGTCAACGTGCCTCTGGGGGGAACTATATCTTGTGCTGGAATGGCTGTCTACCCGGACAACAGAGTCTCAAGGATACCTGGACTAGACGATCTCGGTACTGTGTCTGGGGCTGAAGGGGCGATTACGGTGTCCTGGGCCGACACGTTTTCCTCGGTCGAGAAACTTATGATCGGGATGTACGACAATTCAGGTGTTGGAAAGATTAGGAACCTGACTGACAGTGCTGATGTCACAGGCCCCGCACTAGGCTCCGGCGAAGACAGCACTTTATTGAGCGGAATTTGGTCTTCGACGTTTTATCTTGGTCAGCGGTATGTCGCCAATGGTGATGACCCGATCCAAGTCATAACTGGGGCGACCACAAGAGTAAACATGCCCGCTACGACTCCACCGCCTACGGCTCGGCTGATCCAGACATATCTCGGTCGGTTGTTCGTCGTCGGTTTGGACTCAAACATTGTCAGTTATTCTGACTCGTTGGATGTCGAATTTCCTACGAATAACAAGCTGAACATCGATGAGGTTCCTGGGTCTGTGACGGCAATGTTTATAAACTCTCCGACCTCATCGGCTCAGACGATTGTAGCAGAACTGGTCTTTGCCAAACGTGGTGGGCTAGTCAAACTGTCTGGAGACCCGGCTGATCCGAGTAGTTCAAAAGACGCCGTGTCCCAGAGCGTAGGATGTATCTCACCGATGACTCCAAAAAATACTGATGCCGGAACATTATTCCTCGGCATCAAGGGCGGACGTTTCAGTGTTTACGCTTTGAGACTGGGAACTGCCGGGGAGCCCGTAGATATAGGGCAAGCCCTGTATGGGATTCTGAACGACGGTAACCTTCAGGACGTCCAACTGAGTACGGCGGTGTTCCATGATGGTTTCTATAAGCTGTTCTTAAAACGTGATGGAGACATCGTCGAAGTCTGGGGAGACATCAGGAGATTTCTTGAGGAACAAGTCATCATCTGGTACGGCGTGCATCAAAGGGGTGTCAAGCAATCTCCGTTAGTCCTTGAGAATGGTGAACTCCGTGTGTTCGAGGTCATTGGTGGATTTGGAACTCACTTCAGAGAAAAGACTCAGAGGGCGACTGGATTTGTAGATGCCGCAGGCGACACGTTTACCGCAGAGTTGGACATACCACTGAATGTCGAACCTGAGTTTGACAACAAATCCTATGACCTCTTAAATCTCAGGATAGCAAGAGAATCGAACGTCAGCGGCAATGCAGTCACAGTCACACGATACTCTGAAGGAGTCCAGATCGGTACGCCAGTAAGTTTCGGGTTGTTTGTTTCAGCAATCGATAAAGGTCACAACGTCAAAATTCCGATCACCGGAGAAAACGGTGCGTCATTGTCTGGTAGATTTGCCAGGGTCAAAGTCCAACAGTTGACCGGGGTAAGATTGGACATAATCAAGTTTGAAGTCCAGTATCTCATCCCGGAAGACAGAAAGATGAAAGAGCCATAATGATTAAAATTCGGTACGGTCTTAAATCTGATCTCCCTTTGGCTTATGAAGCCTATAAGGCGGTAACTCCTGCTGAGAACAAAGAAGAATCAGCCAAAGGATTTGTGCGTTGGCTTGCGACCTCTGACTCGACCAAAAAACTTGTTCTTGTCGCAGAGGTCGATACCGAGGAGGCCGGGATGGTAGTCGTAAGCATCGGGCTCCATCCTTACGAATATCCCCCAGAGTTTGGATTCGTGGACGTGATCTACGTCAAGAAAAAGTTCAGGGATTCTGGTGTTGCTCACGAACTGATATCTAAGGGTAGGGATTGGTTGCAGCAAAACAGAGTCCCGATTGTATACGGGATACACAAACTGGCCAACGACAAGTTTTGGGACTTGGTCAGTGAGACATTCCCTGGAATAAAAAAAGTAGCAAGCATGTACCAAGAGAAATTCATTTATTAAAGCACTTACCAAGGAGACTAACATGGGTTTCGCAGCGAAAAGAGCGACTCAAACTACTGAGGCGAGACCGACCCCACTGTGGGCGGGAGCCGCAGAATATTACAAACCGTTGACAGAGCGAATCCAAGAACAGGCCGGGATACTCGGTGGTATGAGAGCCGAAGCAGTCCCGACCGAGGAGGGTCTGTACCAACAGGCTTCTAACAGGCTTCTTCAAGGTATGCGGCCAGGATATGCCAGGAGAGGGCTCTTGACATCCGGTGAGGCCCAGGAAGCCGAGACTCGAAAACTTGGAGAACTCGCCACGACATTTGGAGAGCGTGCGTTTGAGCGTGGTATAACTCGACGTGGAGCGGAAGCTGCGACTCGACAGGCAGGAACAGAGGACTTGCTAAGATTGCTGTCACTTATCCTCGGCCAGCCAACGGCTGTCAGTGGGACAACCAAAGGCAAAGAACTGGGTTTTGATATCAGAGCAATGGATATCGCCAAACTTGGTGCCGCCCCATATACTGGGGGAGCAACATTGATGGGGTAAATTATGGCATTACGATTATTGGATGAAGAAACACGACGCCGATTGGAAGACCTTACGGCCAGTGCTGGATTGCCTCGACCTGACAGATTTCAGTCTGTCTCTGGAGAGCTAGGACTTACACCGCCTTCAGACAACAGGATACTAGGTGCTATCCGTGCTGAAACTCCAGAGACACCTTCAGGCTCGATACCAGAACGTCTCAAGTCCATACTGAACATGATTACATCAGTTCCGGGCGGAGTCGCAAAAAATGTAGTCGTCCCTCTTTTGTCCGGGGCTTTGGAGTTGACTGGTCTCCCGACTTACGGCAGGGCTGTAGGCAGAGCTACGGAAGCAGGAAAAGAAAGAGAGTTTGAACGTCAGGCAATATTGGAAGGTCTTAAATCTGGTCTTACTGCTGTTCCTTCCAGACAAAAAGCTGCGGCAGCGTTAGAAATCTCTAGGCTTCAATCTGAATTGTCAGGACTACCGACTGAGCAAAGAATTAAAAGACTCAGAGAAGTCGCTGTCTCTCCTGAAACATCTCCTGGTCTAGCCGAGTTTACCACGACAGCATTACAGGCGATTCAAAAACCGGCGGGGAGTATGTACGAGAGTCTTCAAGCTGAAGCCGCAGAAAAAGGTTTGACAGGAGCCGAAGCCAACAGCTATGTCATCAGCCGTCTTGCCGGTAAAGTAGGAGCAGAGACGGAAGCACGTCAAGAAGTCTTGAGTCGTGGGCTTGACTTGACACCTGAAGCAATGCAAGTCGCCGCAGAGCAAGTCCTGGCCGGGACTCCGATAGCTCAAGCCGTACCAGGATGGGGAACCGCAGGGAGTCGTCAGAGGGCCCAGGTCTATAATATGATCGCTGGAATTTTGAAACAAGAAGGCCAGACCGGGGCTGCATTGACAGCCAAACAAGCCGGACTCCAGGCCAATAGAACTGCCCTGGCTTGGAACAAGCGACAGACTGCCGGTATACTCGGCTTTGAAAACACGGTGAAGAAACAGTTTGACTTGATCGAGAAACAGGCCGCTAAGGTTCCCAGGACTGGAATACCTCTTTACAACGAGTATCAACAGTGGTTAAGCACAAGGATCGCCGGTGATCCAGACATCCAGGGGTTGTTCAATCTGGTCGCCACTACGACCGCAGAGTACGCTAAGGTTATGACCGGGAACATCGGGGCCAGTGCCAGCACTGACGCTGCCCGTGCTGAAGCCAAAAGGTTGTTGGATGCAGCCTTTACCCCGGAGCAGTTAAAAGTCTCGATGGACTTGATGAGACAAGAGATGGAAAACAGGAGAGCGGGGCTGTTGGAAGAATCTGATCGTATCCAAGAAGAATTGGCCACAGGATTGACCAAAAAGCCCGGCCCTAGATTAGCCCCTGGTGGGGAACGTCCTCCACTGAGTTCTTTTGAGAAACCGTACTAGAGGAATACTATGCCTTTTGACGTAGAATCAGCTAGGAAATCTGGATACTCAGACGACGAAATAGTCCAACATCTGTCCAAGACAAGAGAGTTTGACTACCAGAGTGCTCTCAAATCTGGGTACTCATCGCCTGACATTATCGATTATCTCAGCAAGACCCCGCCTCCGGGCCGGGCTCTAGCGGCTCCGACTCTTGAGCCTGCACAACCTAAGTCTGTCAGAGAGTTCTTGCTGAAGTCTATACCTGAGTCGGCTGTAGGTCTTGCTAAAGGTGTCGCAGGGGCGGTCACACGCCCGGTCGAGACTGGTAAGACTCTTTTGTCTATTCCTATAGGAGCCGCAGAAAAAGGCTTCGAGGCTCTGGGGTTCCCTCAAAAACCGTCCGGGGCTGAGGCTATATTCGATGCTTTTGCCAACATGCTGAAAGAGCGGTACGGTAGCATGGAAGCCGTCAAAGAAACGGCCTACCGTGATCCTATCGGGTTCCTTTTGGACGTGTCTACTGTCGGAGCCCCTGCCGCCGGTGCGATAAAAGCTACCGGGGCGGCTCCACGGGTCGCTGAGATTGCCGGTAGGACTGCTGAGGCTATCAGCCCCCTTGAGGCTCCTATTACAGTCGCCAAGGCTTTAAGGAGGCCAGCGGAGGAAGCCCTTGGGTTTACGACCGGCACTGGCCGGGCGGCAGTCCAGGAAGCCATGAAAGGTAGTCCAGAGTTCGTCAAGGCTATGAGAGGGGTCACAGGAGAGGAAGAAATCCTGGGAGTAGCCCAGACAGCCCTCCAGACAATTAAAAACGAACGTGGAGCCGAATACCAAGGCAAGCTGTCAGAAATAAGCAAGTTAAAGCAATCTTTGGACATTTCCCCGATTCGGAACAAACTGGACGAAACTCTCAAGGTATTCAACGTCAAACCTGGGAAAGAACCGGGAACTCTTGACTTCAGCCGGTCTACAATCGATAAGTCCGGCCAGGCGGATGTAGAACGTATCGTTGAAATGGTCAAAGACTGGGGATCAAAACCTGGGGATCGTACCCCGATCATGCTCGATACTCTCAAGCGGCGTCTCGACGACTTCTACAGTGAGAACAAAAACAGCCGAGTCATTGTATCTGCTGTCAAAGACTCAGTCAAAGGAGTCTTGACTAAGAATGTCCCTGAATACCAGTCCATGACTGCCAACTATGCCCGTGTATCTGAAGACATCAACGAAATCCAAAAAGCCTTGAGTCTCGGTACCAGGGCCGGGGCTGATACCGCACTCAAAAAGTTGCTGTCAAGCATGAGAAACAACCAAGAGTTCCGGCGTTCGATGTTGAATAAACTAGACGAGGCCACGGCGGGAGACCTGTCTGCTCAAGTCGCAGGAGCCGCTATGAAATCTCCTGTCCCTGCACACTTAGGTATCATCGGGGCCACAGGTGTACTGACATACCTTGTCAAAGGGTTGTCTGTGGCAGAACCTTCAATCGCTGCGAGTCTTGCTATGGCGAGTCCTAGAATCGTAGGAGAAGTCTTGAGTGGCATCTCAAGAATGATACAGGCAATGCCGCCTATTCCTGCGGCAGAACTTGGGAAATACGGAGTCCAGGCTCAACGGCTCCTAGAGATGCAGCAAGAACAAAGACCACAAGGGGCACAATAATGGCAGTCCCGAATCCAAGAATGATGGCTGGAGCCCTGAACTTTCTCAGGTCTCTCGGTAAAAAAGCCACGCCTGAGACTCCAAACCTTGGAACGATGTACGAACGTGCAGTCATAGAAACCAGTCCAAAGTCTGTCACACGGCAGACTAGGACTCCAAGTCTTGGAGATGTCAAGACAGGGCAAATCTCTCAAGGAATGCTAGGCGGATTTCATCCAGAAAAAGTTCCGCCAGGAAAGTTTCGGATACATGAATTCCCTGACTACGTCACGTTTGAAGGATTCCAGGGAATGAACGAGGCCAACGTAGGCAGGATGATTGAAATGCTTCAGAAACGTGGTAAGCGTGTAGTCGTACCGGAGTCTTCGATGTTTGGAAAGTATTCGGGGAAATTATTCGCAGCCGCACCGGCGGGAGCCGTGGGGGCTGAAGAACCCGGTACAGGAGAAAAAGTCAGGAGACAGTACATCGACCTGTTCAACTTCTTGTCTGGACTTGCTGCTGGCCCAGTCAGAGGTATTATGGGGGCCAGAGAGGCCGGGGGAGAAGAACAACTTCCATCAATAATGGATCAACTCAGGAGATAGTCGTGGCAAATATCATCGACAAATCAAAACCGATTTGGATGCACTGTAAAAACTGTGGGAGAACCTTCAGGATGGGGGGTTCTTGCGAGTGTGGGAATGTCAGAACCAAACAGATCGAAGACGGGGCCTTTTTTATCGAGGGGGATTCTGACGACATTATTTATGAAACTGACTGAACATGCCGCCACAGTTGATTATGACGCAGGCCGACATTTATCACATCGTGCCGGAGCCTGGGAGTCCAAAAGATTTCGTCCATGTGACGCATTCTGTGTGCCCATGTAGTCCAAAGGCGAAAGTCACAACGAATAACCCGGAGGCGATTTACTGGATACACCAGAGGGATATATAGGGGGTCATAGGAGGTCAAATGGCAAGATCAAAGTCAGGTACTCGATCCAATGACTTTTTACTTGGTCAGTTACAGGCAATGGCACAAGAGAATCAACAGTTCCAGGTCGAGGCCATGAGTGAATTGAAGGAAATCCGTGTGGCCTTTACTGCTCATGCCCAGGAAGACTCAGATCGATTTGGAGAAATCAACAAGACTATCTCAGAGGCCAAAGGCCGTGTCAAAGGAGCTATGGCCGTGATCGGGAGCCTGGCGGCAATGATTTCTTTCTTGGTCGGCATCGCCGGGGCTCGGCTATCGAAGATGTTAGGATGGTA
>Ga0209002_10001705_pt1 | contig 17740 bp, 11 predicted proteins | sample Rifsed16ft2_FD_184010 | JGI IMG/M metagenome (GOLD analysis project Ga0209002, IMG submission 184010) | Soil microbial communities from Rifle, Colorado, USA - sediment 16ft 2 (version 2) | ecosystem: Environmental > Terrestrial > Deep subsurface > Rock core/Sediment | place: Rifle, Colorado... | reverse complement strand
AGGATTTTATCCTCGGCTTTGGTCGAGGTGGGGTAGGAAAACCCCGCCTACGTTAAACAGACAAGACGGCAACCACATCTTGCCCTTCGGGTGAACCCCTTAGGATGAACCCTCAAGGTGGGACTACTCTTCTCCTAGCAGAACGACATTGCCGTAGCCGAGGATCTCTTCCTCGGCTGGAAAAAGATAGGGCGGGAATGATCCCGCCCTACGAATTAAGACAAAACCTCACCCCCACCCTCTCCTCTTAGGAAAGGGTGAAAAACCTCCTCCCCTAAGAGGGGTTCACCGTGAAGGGAGTGAAGAGGGTCGTACTCTTGTACACTGGAAGCCCCATTCCGAGCTGAATTTTCACTTCTTCGGTGGGGAGAGTATAAGCTGCTATGTGATTTACCTTGACTTTTCCATTCTCACTGATTAAAGTCCGAAAACCTGTAAGGAGGAGAAAGATGAGATGCACCAAACTTGCTTTACTTATGTTGCTGCTTGCCGTATCAGCAGTCATCTTAACTGCCGGATCGGTTCCGGCTCAGGATCCGCTCAAGGTGGCACCGAACACGTACAAACTCGTAACCGAGAACCCTCGCATACGAGTACTGGAGGTTACCCTCAAGCCGGGTGAGCAGGTTGCAACCCATTCCCACCCTGACCATTTCGGATACTTTCTCAGCGGTGGCAGCTTGAAGATTACCAATGCCGCGGGGAAAGTGACCGAAATGACCGCCAAAGCCGGGGATACTTCCTGGATTCCGGCTGAGACTCACTCTGCAGTTAACACCGGCAAGACCGAGGTGAAGCTTCTGGTGGTGGAGCTAAAAGAGCCTGCTCCAGCTCCTGCCAAGAAGTAAGAATTCGGCCAGTCTGAAAAATCATTGGCTGAACTGTCCTTTCCTCAGAGGAGAGGGTCTACAATCTCGTCCCCTAAGAGGGGAGAGTGCTTTATTCCCTCTCCTTTTAGGGGAGGGTTCATCCCGAGGATTCACCCCGAGGGGATAGGGAGGGGTTAGTCTAAATTTAGCAGTTATTGCGAGGAGAGCCGATACATCGGCTCGACATGGCAATCCCACAGAATAGAACAAAAGCAGATCCTTCGCTACGTTCAGGATGACAAAATAAGAATCCTGTCATTCTGAGGAGCCCCGATGCATCGGGGCGACGTAGAATCTGCTTTACTTTTTCATAGAGTAACAAAAAAGAGGCGAAAGCAGGTTCCCCTCCTTCGCCTCCTTGCCTCTTTTTCTACTGCTCTTACTGCTACTTCTGATTCTAGCTGACTAACACTTCCTCAACACCTGGAAAACCCGCACTCCTGACAGAGCAAACACCCTTCCTTAAAAACCAAGCCTCCGCCGCAGTCCGGGCAGATCTCCAGGTCAATATCCTTTCTGAGATTCTGGGTGTTTTTGCCATTGATGAAATGCTTCTTCAAGACCTTGGCAATGGCATCCGGGATGGAGGTGACAATCCCTCCTTCCTGGAAGATTTGAGAGGAGCCGCCGATGCCGACTAATTGCTCTACGACAGATTCTAATTTGATCCCGCTTCTGAAGGCTAAGGAGATTAAGCGGCAGACCGCCTCGGTATCAGCCATAGTAGTGTAGCCGGACTTGCCGATCTGGGCAAAGACTTCAAAGGGTTTGCCATTTAGGGTGTTGACGGTAACATATAAGTTGCCGTAGCCGGTCTTAATTTTTTCGGTGAATCCTTGTAAAAGATCTGGCCTCTCTTTGATGGTAACATCTTCACCCTTTTGGGGCTCTTTCTGGAAGGAGAGGACCTGACCCTTGCGGCAGCCGTCCCGGTAAACCGTGACCCCTTTGCAGTTTAATTTATAAGCCATCCAATAGGCGGTCTCCACGTCTTCGACCGTGGCTTCTTCTGCCAGATTGATGGTCTTGGAGACGGCATTGTCGGTGAACTTCTGGAAAGCGGCCTGCATCTGGATGTGCCATTCTGGCTTGATGTCATGGGAGGTGACAAAGATACGTTTAATATCTTCAGGGACTTCCGGGATATGGGCCACTGAGCCGGTCTGGGCAATCCTCTGCATCAGCTCTTCGGAATAGAATCCCCGCTCTTTGGCCTTCTTTTCAAAGTATGGGTTGACCTCCACCAATTTGGTATTGTCCATCACATTGCGGACATAGGAGACCGCAAAAACCGGCTCAATGCCGGAAGAGCAGCCGGCAATTATTGAAATCGTACCAGCCGGAGCAATGGTTGTGACCGTAGAATTCCGGATGGGTACTCCGGTCCCTTTTTCTTCATCGTAAAAGACCGACTTCTTCCACAAGGGGAAGACCCCTCTTTTCTCGGCTAATTTCCTGGAAGCAGAGTGGGCCTTCTCTTTAATGAAGGACATCACCTCTTCCCCTAAGCGCAGGGCAGCTTCGGAATCGTAGGGGATCTCCAAGAGAGAAAGCATATCAGCCCAGCCCATTACTCCTAAGCCGATTTTTCTGAGATCTTTGGTCCACTTATCAATCTCTGGCAAGGGGTATTTATTGGCTTCGATTACATTGTCTAAGAAGTGCACTCCCTTTTCAGCTGCTTTCTCCAGTTTATCCCAGTCGATTTCGTACTTGTAGGGCTGGACCGGATTGGAGGCATCCACTACGGTCTTAAGCATCCGGGAGAGATTTAACGAGCCTAAGTTACAGGATTCATAAGGAAGTAAAGGCTGCTCTCCGCAGGGGTTGGTGGCTTCGTACGGGGCCACTTTGGGAGAGGGGTTGCCTTCATTCATTTTATCGACGAACATCACTCCCGGCTCTCCGGTCTTCCAGGCATGCTCAACTATCAGGCGGAAGACTTTTCTGGCATTTAAGCGGACCGGCTGGTTGTCTTTCAAGTAGGGCTTTTTGGTGCGGGGATCAATGAGGTCATAATCCTGGTCTTTTTCCACTTTTTCCATGAACTCATTGGGGATGACCACCGAGATATTGAAATTTATCAGTTCGTTTAGGTCATCTTTGACCGTGATGAAGTCCAAAATATCCGGATGGTCTACCCGCAGCATCCCCATATTGGCGCCCCGCCTGGTACCTCCCTGTTTGACCGCCTCGGTGGCCGCGTTGACCACTTTCATAAAAGAGACCGGTCCGGAGGCCACCCCTGAGGTGGAAGCTACCATCGACCCTTTGGGCCGCAGCCGAGCAAAAGAAAACCCGGTTCCGCCTCCTGACTTGTGAATTAAAGCGGCGTGTTTGACCGTATCGAAAATCGATTCCATCGTATCCTCTACTGGTAAGACAAAACAGGCGGAAAGCTGTCCTAAAGGCCGGCCGGCGTTCATCATAGTGGGGGAATTGGGGGTGAATTCCAAATTGGCCATCATTTCGTAGAATTCCCGGGTTGTGGCATCAACTTCCTCGCCGGTAGCCCCGAACTTGGCATCCGGAGCTGCCAGGGCTTTGGCCACTCTCCAGAAGAGCTCTTTGGGGGTCTCGATGATTTTGCCATTCTCATCTTTGATGAGATAGCGCCTTTCCAAGACCTTTATGGCGTTGGCCGTAAGCTGTGGCTCAAGTTCGGTTCTGATCTCCTTTTCCATCATCCCTCCTCAATTTGACTTTTAAGCGCTTTAAACTGCATTGAATTTTCCTCTGTTTAACTACTCTCTCTAATTTGTACTGGTAAACTGTGGCTTGATTCTACCCTTCTCATTATCTGTACAGGTAGACTGAAAGTGGCTTCAACAAGCCTAGGAGCTAAAACTGCGACAGGCTCCGCTAAATTGATGTTGTCGTACACGAACTCACTCGAAGTATGCTGCCCTTCCACAGAATCCTCTTTCCGTCTTACCAATGGATACATTTGTAGAAATATTAAAAACAGCAAAACCATCACTACAGTATAGAAAGTAGTCAAATTTTTGTCTCTTCTTTTAGTTTTCGGTAACTTAGACGCTTCTTATGATTACCATATCACAGCGTCATCAAAAATCTTTTCATCTCCTCATTCACATTTATCTTACCCAAACTCACCTTGGCCTCACATCCAGGCGTGATCTCTCGGCCGTCCACTTCGATAGTCACCGTCTCTCTCCAGACCAGCTCTCCTAATCTATGGATGGCCTTCTCTTTCTGCTCCTGGTTTATTCCAGCTACATTAACGCTTTTTAGCCTTATAACTCCCCACTGGGCAGTGTCAAAACTATTGGCGTCAATGATCTTTTTTACCATATCCTCGACCTTCAATTCTCATCCCCTAATGTGCTACGCAATTCAAAGAAAACAATTCACCCTGCATCTTTAAGGGAAGCATTAGCTTTCTTAATTTTGAATAAACTCTAATTAAATGGGCTGGATTTTTTCTGTCAAGTTTTTTCTTAAAAAAAACCAAAAAAATCACAATGGGTTGTAATATAAGGAGTTCTATTACACAAAATATAGTGTTCGGCAGTTGCAACCAGGTCCATCGTGTCCGGGTTCATTAAAATTTTGCCTTGAAAAGCTAGCAGACTAACATTTTGTGGCAGAAAACCTTATCAGGCTTGGTGAATTCAAGTTGACAGTTTGTTCACAGGAGAGTGCGAGTCAGTAATGCTTGGCCAGGTGACAGATTCTAGTTAGCTAACTCCCTTATTGATAATTAGATAGTTTTTCATATTATCCGAACTTACCCCGGTGAGGTAAATTCTTTCGTACTGTCTGAGCTTGACTCGGATGTTTTTCGCCCTGGACAAGCCAGGGTTCACCCTGCTCGTTCCAACTCGTTCCGATATGTCAGACTGAATTCGTCAGAGTGAAAAGATTCACCCTGAAGGGCGCTACATTTCTAATTCGACATTTTCTCGTAGCCGAGGATTTTATCCTCGGCTTTGGTCGAGGCGGGGTAAGAAAACCCTTCAGGGTGAACCCCTCAGGGTGAACCCCGCCTACGCTAAACAGACAAGACGGCAAGCACACCTACCTCTGGATGCGACAACTGACCCCACCTTAGTCCTCCCTTCAGGGTGAACCCTTCAGGATGAACCCCTCCAAGGGGAGGAAACAAGCTCCCTCTCCTATAGGAGAGGGCTGGGGAGAGGTCATGCTCTCTCCTGTTGGAAAGGACGCGACCTACTTCTTAGCAACTTTTTTAATCTTTCTGCCCTTAGCCTTCCTGGCTTGTTTCTTAGTAGACTCTATTTTCTTTATCTTATCGATCTCTTGCTGCAAGAGCCCTTCTAAGCCCCCTTTCTGGGGTGAATAATCCAAAAGTGTCAGAGGAAAGACCTCAGACATATTCTCTACTAAGATACAGTTCATCTGGCTTTTGACTTTTTCGGGAATCTCCTGCAAATCAGAAAGATTTTCCTTGGGCAAGATTACCTTTCTAATCCCCACCCGGTGGGCGGCCAAGACCTTCTCTTTAACCCCTCCGATTGGAAGAACCTTGCCGCGCAATGTCACTTCCCCGCTTAAAGCAATATCATTGCGAATGGGCTTGTTGCCAAAGACTGAGGCTAAGACCAAGGTGACTGCAATCCCGGCTGAAGGGCCATCTTTGGGAATTGCTCCGGAAGGAAAATGGATGTGCACGTCGTGCCGGACAAAATCAGAGGCAGAAATACCCAGTATTTCAGCCTGAGAGCGGATAAAACTATGCGCCGCCTGGATGGACTCCTTCATCACCTCGCCTAAGGAGCCGGTGGTGATCACCAATCCGGAGCCTTTCACTCTTAGAGCCTCAATGATCATAATATCCCCGCCCGCCTCGGTCCAGGCCAGGCCCAAGGCCACCCCGATCTCCGGTTTAGTCTCGGTTTTATCGGTCTTGTACGGCTGGGGTCCTAAATATTTCTCTAAATTATTCTTATCTATCTGCCAGGACTTAAGCCCCAAGGCAAAGGCTTCGGTGGCGCACTTGTGGCAAATGGTCTCTAACTGGCGGCTGATCTGCCTTACCCCGGCTTCCTGGGTATAATTCCGGATGATTTTCCGGATGGTTTCTTCTGTCATCTGGATCTTCTCTGGATCCAGTCCCAAAGTGTAACACTGTCTGGGGAAGATCGATTCTTGAACAATTTCTATCTTTTCATCCTCGGTTAGAGCTGAAAACTCTACAAATTCCACCAGATCGCTCAAGGCTTCTGGTATCTCTTCGTAAGAGGTGGCTGAGGTTACAAAAAAGCACTCGGACAGATCGTAGGGGACTCCCAGATAGGCATCTACGAAATTAGAATTGCTCTCTGGGCTGAGTATTTCTGCCAGGGCATAGACCGGGCCTTCTAAAGCGGTCTTTAACCCTAGTTTGTCAAGGTCTTCAATCATGATCACTGGATTTTTGACCCCGCTTTCACGGATGGCTCGCATGATTTTTCCAGGACCGTCACCAAAGTAGCGGCCTGGCCTCCCTTTCAGCTCTCGGGAATCGCCGGTCCCCTCCACGCTGAAGCGGACGAATTTTCGGCCCAAAGCCTTGGCCAAGATTTTCCCTAAGTTGGTCTTTCCGGTCCCAGAAGGGCCAATCAGGCACAATACCGGAAGTTTAGCGTCTGGCCTCAATAGATGGGCCGAGAGTAACTCCATCACTTTGGCCTTGGTCTTTTCCAAACCGAAGACTTCTTCATCTAAAACCCGGCGAGTGCTTACAAAATCCGCAACCGGTAGAGGAGCGGACTTCCAGGGGAGAGAAATAACCCACTCTAAGCGGTTGGTCAAAAGCCCGAATTCAGTCATTCCGGGCGGAATTAGTTTCAATCTCTCCAGGCCTAAGATCAGTTTCTGCTTGACTTCCCCGGGCAGCTCCAGGCCCTCCAGCCTTTCTTGCAACGACTCTAACTCTTTCTGCAGAGGATCTATTTCCCCTAACTGCCTTCTGATTTCGGCCAATTCTTGCCTTAAGAAGAATTCTCTCTGGCTGGTCTCTATTTTGTCCCGGGTGGCCCGGACTAAGGAGTGGCTGATTCTCAATCTTTCAATCTCCGCCAGAAGCAGAGAAGAAAGCAGCTTAAGTCTTCGGGCTAGATTGAGTTCCTCTAAAATTTTGCGCTTGCTCTCAAAATCAAAGTGTAAAAGAAAAGCGGTCAAATCGGCTAATCGTCCCGGCTGCTCTTGGTTTAAACTCAAGATGCGCTGGAGCTCAGGCGCATAGCGGTTGTCTAAATTCAAGAGAGTTTCAATTCGAATTAAGACTTCCTGGACTAAAACTTTTTCCTCTTCTGGGGCAGCCCTCTGGTCATCTAAGGGGAGAATTTCTGCTTTCAGGTAAGGGGCAGTCTCCTGATAGTGTTCGATTTTGACCCGTTGGATCCCCTCCACGCTGGCCTGCAGATAGCCAGCTTTTTGGCGGGAGACTCCGGTGAGCTTGGCCAGTACTCCCACTCGGGAGAGTGACTCCGGACCGGCTTCCAGGGATTTGGGGGTAACCGACGGAGCAAGGACTAAATTTCCCTGGGGAGGTATATCTTCTACTAATTTTATATTTCTGGCTAAGCCGATGTGCAAAGAAGTGACTGTTTGGGGGAAGACCACCGTGGAGTAGAGGGGGAGGACCGGGAGGATTTGTTTTTCAGTCACGGTTTTCTGGCGGCGTTAAATTAGCATCAAGAAAAGAAACCTAACTCTAACCAGCCTGTCAACCCCAATTAATTCTTTCGACTTAGCTCTTGATAACATTTTTTATCTTGACAAACTCGTCCTAAATCCCCTCCTTTTAGTAGGTACTATCCTCAAATTTAGAGTAATGGCGATGCGCCCAAGACTTCTCTTGCTCTTGGCATTACTGGCCTGCACCCTGCCGGGCTGCAGGAAATTCGCCACTTATACCTTTCGGGTCAATCCTCATCTTAAAGTAGCGACACCGAGATTGGAGCAATTCCGGCCCGATACTCTGGATTTCCCATTATTTCAACAGGCCTTAGCCCATGCCCCCATACTGTGGTTTGCCGACAAAGAGGAGCATTTCCCCACCCTCCCTTTCTTTTCGGCCTTTGACGGAGTAGACAATAATGGGGATGGCAGAACAGATTTTCAAGATCCGGATGAAATAGCCCCTTTGGCTAGTAATACCCCCAATTCAATGGCCTCCTTAGACACCCTGCACCAGTGGTACTGTTCCCTCCCCAGAGACGAGCGCCGGAAGTTAGCGGTGGTCTTTTATAAGATAGATACCTTGCCGGCAAATAAAACTGGAAAGATACTCTTCAGCGACGAACAGGCCTGGATGCGGCTCGACCGGGAGGTCAAGGCCTATCTCCAGAATAAAGAGTCGTTTCTTTTGGTCTATCAGTACTTTTTCTACTATATCCATGATCAGGGGCTCAAGGGTCATCCGGAGGATTTGGAGCGGGCCTTTCTCTTCGTGCCCAAAGATACGGTGGAGTTTTTCGGGGTCAGCGTGGGAGCCGGGCACTGGGACATCGTTCCCAACAATGTGCTGATTTACCGGCAGGGAGAGCTCCCTCCTTCAGACCGATGGCATCAGCATCTGCTGGTGGAATTAGGTGGGCACTCCCTTGCTCCGGATTTGAACGCCAACGGCCTTTGTGACCCGGGGGTGGATGTCAACTGGCACACCGAGCATTTCTGGGGGACCAGAGACATTCAGGCCATCTCGGGCCAGGGGGCCACCGCCAAATATCAGACCTGGATGACCTTCCAGCGCTCTGATTCCAGCTTGATCTTCCCTCCTGACCCAGATTTGCTTAAAGAGAAATCTTCTTCAGCAGTTTTTTATCGTCTGTTGCCAGCTGAAAAGTTCAGGAGTCTGGAAAATTCCATCCTCAGCGGTTCCTCCGGGACAAAAACCGAAGGCTCATCTGGCTGGTCTAAACAGGTTCGCCAACATTTTGGATTCTTAGAAAAGGTCGGTTTTTTCTTGCCTTTCTCTTTTGACTCGGAAGAGATAAAGAGGCGCCTGCGTCTCTGGAGCGGAGACCTCCGGGTCAGAGTCTCGGATGAGCCGGAGTCTGAGAACTGGAGCAAGGACAAGCATAAGGTCTGGAAAATGAGAACTTATAACCATTCCCCCACTGAAATTTTCAGAAGCTATCTCTTCCGCCCCAGAAGAAATGGAGGCTTAGGCCTGTGGGGGAAGATAGAGCAGGCTTCCGGCCCGGAACTCCAGTTAGCCTGGATAATTCCAGCCTGGTCCTGGAGAATCGTACCCATGAAGGTGGACGGGGTAACTGAACTCCATTTCGGCTGGCACGCCCCCAGCCAGAATCACGGCTTCAAAAGAGAGAGATGGACCGCGGCCTTTTATTATGACCGCTTCCACGCCCGGATAGTTTCCTGGTACACCAATCTGACTTATATGAACAACTCCCCGCAGTTCTCCAATTTTACTTTAGGGGGAGGGGTCTCCTTTCAGCTGCCGGTTTTATTTCTCATAAGCACCAATCCTCTGGATCTCTTCCACTGGGCGCGTCTGCGGCTGGGATTGAAGGTGCCGCTTGACAAAAGGGCTCTGCGATTTGATGCGGCCCATCTGGAACTACAGTTGGGGGTGCATTACTGATTGAATCCAACCAATCTAACCCCTCCCTATCCCCTCGGGGTGAGTCCTCGGGATGAACCCTCCTCTAATAGGAGAGGGAACCAGACACTCTACCCTGGTAGGGGTTCATCCTGCTCGTTCCGATTTATCCCGAGCTTTGTCGACTCGTTCCGATTCGTCAGAGTGAAGGGATTTGTCAGAGTGAAAAGGGTTCACCCTGAAGGGAGAGTTGGAGAGAGGCAAGTACTGCTTTTCGTAGGTGGGGTTTCCTACCTCGTCCCTTACAACGCCGGGGAAAAAATCCCCGGCTGCGTTCCTCACATAATTGGCAGAATTGACTAAACTCTCCCTCGCCTTTAATTATAACTATTGTGACGGCTCTGCCGGCGGAATGTATTCTTCCGGGTCCTGCTCGAATTTCTCCTGACACTCCTCTGAACAAAAATAATACATACCACTCCGGTAAGGCTTATAGAACTTGGCGGTTCTGGCATCCAACTCCATACCACAAACCGGGTCATTGATGAGCTGGGCACCTTTTTGGCTAGTACTGGTTTTATCGTGGCCTGAATGGCCACCGGCCATCATACCTGCTCCACAGCCCAATCCCATTACTCCACAGCTAATGGTTAAGAGGAGCGTAAACATAAATAAGACGATTAAAAATTTCATCAGCCACTCACTTAATTTGGTCATTTTTTCATCTCCTTAAGAGCTGCCGTGCCCTGGTCCAGCTGGGCGTTACAACTGACCCCTCCTTAATCCACCCCTCCTCTCTTAGAAGGAGAGGGTTCATCCTGCTCGTTCCGATTCATCAGAGTGAAAAGGTTCACCCTGAAGGGCTGGGGTGAGGTTAGTCATCATTCTTTCGTAGGCGGGGTTTTCTACCCCGCCTCTTAAATTCGCCGGGGAATGAAATCCCCGGCTACGAGTCAAAATCAATTCGTCCTCCGCCAATCACTTCAGATACCTCTCAAACCACCCCGCCATTCTTCTTAGCCTCTCCAGGCGTCTATCCGGCCTACCCGAGCGAGAGAGACCATGAAACTCTTCCGGGAAGCGGACAAAAGCCACCTTGCGCTTCAAGATTTTCAAGGCGGTAAAGAGTTGCTCGGCCTGCTCAATCGGACAGCGCAAGTCCCCTTCATTGTGAATAATTAAAAGGGGAGTGCGGATATTTCTGACGTAATAAATAGGGGACATCTTCAAATAATGATCCCAGTTCTCCCACACCTGTCCCCCGAATTCCCGCCAGTCCTCAAAGCCGATGTCCGAACTCCCAAAGAAGGAGACTAAATTAGAGATGCTTCTCTGAGTGACCGCGGCCTTGAAGCGCTGGGTGTGTCCTACCACCCAGTTGGTCATATAGCCGCCATAAGAGCCGCCGGTGATCCCGATTCTATTTTTGTCCACGTACGGTTTAGAACAAAGATAATCTGTTCCGGCCATGACATCCTGGTAATCGTAAGTCCCCCAGGCTTTGACGATACAGCCAGCGAATTTTTCTCCATAGCCTTGACCCCCTCTGGGATTGCAGAAGAAGATGACGAATCCTTTGGCCGCCAAATACTGAAATTCGTGCATGAAAACAAAGCCATACTGCACCCTGGGCCCTCCGTGCACTTCCACAATGGCCGGATATTTTCTCTTGGGATTGAAATTAGGGGGCTTGATAATCCACCCCTGAATCTTCTGCCCGCCAATTGAGAGGAACCAGACCTCTTCTGGGATTTGCACTTGAAATCTACAAAACCACTCCGCATTTACTTCAGTCAGACGCCTGCTTTTGCCAGCCGGTGTGGTAACATACAGGTCTCCGCAGGAAGCAAAATCAGCCTGAGAGTAGGCAACCAGTTTGGCCTTAGCATTGGTGTCAAAACCCATCACCCTCTGCTTCCCTCTGGTAATCTGAGTCATTTTTCCGTCTAAGCTGACTGACCAGAGATTCACACCCCCCCTATCCGTAAGCATAAAGAAGAGTCTTTTCCCGTCTTTTGACCAGGCCACTTTTCCGCCATGCGCAGCTTCACCAGTGTCAGAAATCCCCAAATCCAGACACATTCTATCTAATTTGGGAGTCAAATCGTGGGCCGAGTCTTTCTTGCCCGGCTCGACGACCCAGACATGGAAATTGGTCACACCCCAGGCATCCCTGGGGTTGGTGTGGGCTAAGTAAGCGATTTTTTTTCCATCTGCTGACCAGGCCGGATAAATTTTCGGGCCGTCAGGGGCAGCCACTTTTTTGAGGTCTCCTCCATCTGGGCTGATCAGGTATAAATCCAAACGGTCAGTGTCCAAGTCGGGGTCTGGTTGGTGATTGGAGACAAAACAGACCTGTTTTCCCTGCGGAGAGAAAACTGGAAAGGCCTCTTCATATTTGCCCTTAGTAAGTTGGACACCTTTGCCTGTGGTGACTTCATACTTCCAGATGTGAAATCTATCCTTAGGCAACCAGCCGTCTCCATCTTCGCGGTAGAAGAGTCGGTCAACTTCTCGGAAGGCCGGAGCAACTTTCTTCCCCTCTTTATCTTTGTGAATCTCGGTCTGGCGAAAAGAGCAGAGGACAAATTTCCCATCCGGCGACCAGGAGAGATTCTGGAAAGCCCCTTCTTCTTCCACTAGTTTATTGGCTTCCCCTCCATCTCGGTTGATGATGTGGATACCAACTTTTTCTCCTCGTTTAGAGACGAAGGCAATCTTTTTACCGTCCGGGGACCAGACCGGAGAGGAATCTTTATATTTGCCAAAAGTGAACTGGTGATTATTCTTTCCGTCGGTACTAATCAGCCACAGATTGGAGTAGTACTTGTTATCTTTTTCGTCTATCCGCTCTAAGACGTAGACGACCTCTTTCTCTTCCGGGCAAATCGCAAACCCGCGCAGAAATTTCAGGGTCAAAAGGTCTTTTTCGGTCACTAATTTTTTCTTGGTCATCTTAGATTTCCTCCTCATAATTTCAGGCAAGTTACCGAATTCACAAGGGCGGGGCAAGGGAAATCCAGTTTTAGATTTGTAGTATCCAGCTTCATTTTGGCACTGGCGCTACCGATAACAAAAGGTGTAAGTCTAAAGAGCCTACTGGTGTAGTTTCTGGATGAGCAATTCAGGGTTCGGTCTTAATTTCAGGAGGTAGTATGCAGAAATCTGTAAAGACGGCTTTGATGCTGACCGCCTTGGTTCTCTTAGCCGGTCAGACCGAAGGCTCCAAAATCGGAGTGGGGGCTTTCTGGGGAAAGAACCTCCCCCTAGTGCAAGAAGATGCTTCTACCGACAGATTGTGGGGGTATAAGCTGATTCTTATTCCCCTCTCTTTTGTGGCCATTGAGCCGAACTTTACTTATTCTGGACTGGGGGAGGCAACTCTGGACATAAGCGGCACCCCTATGAGCAGAGACGGAGGACAGATTAAGTCCTATGGGATAGATTTGCTCTTGGGGAATTTCTCTTCCAGATTGTTTCATCTTTATCTTCTGGGTGGCCTAAGTAGCAGTACCCTGCAAAAGGAGAGTCTGCCGGACTTTAAGAAAACAGCTTTTAATGCGGGTGTGGGGTTTGAATTCACCCCCTTGAAGATGCTGGGCCTCGAAGTCCAGGCCAAAGCCCTCTTATTACCCTTGGAAGAGGGGGGAGCTAAAGACAACCTGGGGATTTCAGGCGGAATAAATCTTTATTTGACTAAGTGAGGAGGTAACATGAATAAGAGCAGAAACATTTTTCAACTGCTGGCCGTTGCTCTGTTGTGCTGTCTAGGGGTGACCGGCTGTCTTTTGTCCGGCACCTTTGTGATTGATTTGCCCTTAGATGAAATGCTCTTTTCCAGCTCTACTTTTTACCAGCAGAAACTGGACTTGACTGACAACCAGACCTACAACGAGCATAAAGACCAGATCAAAGACATCACCGACATCGGCTTTGCCTTAAAGATTGAAAATAAGACTGGTTCAAACGCCTCAGGTGAGCTCTATCTCAGCGATGACAGCACTTATACCACTGTGGCCCAGGTTAAAAACAGCGCCACTCTGGTCTTGACTGGAATTTCTGTGCCGCCCAACACCACCAAGAGCATTAACTGGAGTGAGTCCTATCAATATATCAAGAATCTGGAAGTGCTCAAAGATCAGGCCAAAAGCGGCAGCTTCTGGGTCTATGCGATTATCGACAACGCCCCCTTGAATCTGCGGATCTACGACGCCTCGGTGATTATCACCTTTGCGGCGGTGCCTTAATTGAATTTCGACCGCAATAAAAAATCCCTGTCAGCTTTTCAGCCGGCAGGGATTTTATATTAGCTTAGATTTCTCACTTTAGGCAGTAAGGCTGGCCCTTTCTCTTCAAGCGGCCGCCAAAATCTATCAGTATTCTCAGGCAAGTTATCAAATTCACACGGGACGGGCAAGGGAAATGAGAAGACCAGACAGCAAATTTACTACTACGTATTACCACCTGGAAGCGTGCTCAACTGGTTCAGATACTCTTCCATCTAACCAAATAGAGCAGTCCTGGCCTTTGGGAACTCCTTTATTCCTTTGAAGAAGGCCTATTCAGTGATTTTTGGGGATACTTGCAAGCCATTAAAACCGCTCTTGTTAATTTATTCACAATCAAAGAAATTCCTTGACAAATCAGTAACCGAGAGTATATTAGAAAAGTAAGCGAGAGTAAAGCTTTTGCTTTTTTGTTCTATTTAAGGAGGGAGGAGTAGCTTAAATAATAATTGTTAAAGAGATCGAAGGATTTTACTCTGAAACAAGACTTAGGCTCCGCTTGTTGAGAAATAGTAAACGCAACCATTTAACACGTTCTACACCCTTAGGAGGTCAGAATGTCATTTTCTCGACTAGTTCTAGTTAGTTTGACTGGTCTCTTGGTGCTGGGTCTTTGCCTGGCAGCCCAGGCGGCTGAAAAAGAGACCAAGGATTTTGTCTGCGGCACAGTTCATCCGGACACCATGCTGAAGCAACTGCAAGAAGCAATTCAGCGAGGTGAAATACCTGATTACAGCCTTTATCCTCCCCCGACGGTCGGAGAGTTTACTCCGGTCGACCATGACCTCATCGTTCCCAAGACTCCAGTGACTCCAGCAGACCTATTTCTTTATGAAGACACCAACAAAAAACTGGTTAATGCTTTTAGCTTCAGTCAGCTGCGAACTTTGATGGTGCAGGCGGCCAATGCCCTAATAGCCAGAGATGGGGACCTTTGGGACTTCATCGCCTATTTCTGTGCTTTTACGCCGCATGCGGCCTCTCAGGGTGGGGCAGCGGCTTTTGAATACAACATTCAAAACGCTGTATCTGGGCTTGGATTAAATTCCTTTGATATCCACGGCACCATAGGATTAGCCGGTAGCAAAGTGCAAAGTTTTGTGATGATGTATGAAATCGCCGGCTGGGATGCCGAGAGCACAGATTTAGCCGATTATAGCCAATTAGTCTTGGGGCAGGAGTTTGAGCACCGCTGGGGAATGTTCTTACCGATTACCGATAATGGCATAATCCTACAAGGGGATGACGCTAGCTGTGGACGGGGCGCCCACTGGAATTGGAAGGTGGATGCTCAGGGTTCGGGCATGGAGGCGGCTGAATGGGTCGGCTCCAGTCCAGCCGTATTGGACGCCACTGTAAGCCCAGATCTAGTTGGAAATATTGGCCTGTGGTTTAATACCGACATTCCTGGTGGAGTCTGGAGTTATCCAGATTTATATTTGATGGGCTATGTTTCGCCTGAGGAAATGGACGACTCAGCCAGTGAACTGCGCTATATGGACGATGACTGTTCTTCCCCTTATTCCAGTACTATTTCTACTTTTAGCTCGACCGACATTACCGGCACTGCTGGGGAGCGCATACCGGATGCCACCACCTCCCAGCACTCCTTTAGAACCGCCTGGATTGTCTTCTATCAGCCGGGCGACCCCCCTTCTACTGGGGAACTGCAGAGAATAGCTGATATGATGACTAAATGGACTGGGGTTTGGAATTACGGCAGCATAGGGAGGGGTGTCATGGATAATGCGGTTCTGCCCCCCTTTGTAATGTCAACTTCCCCATATGCGATGACTGCCAGTGTGAATGCCTTTGACCCCCAGTCTGATCACTTTATCCTCAGCCTGGATACAGTCGGTTACAATGTTGAGGTGACAGACAGCGTGAGTACCCATGACCCCACTTCCGGGCTACTTAACTATTCCGCAAATGGAGGAGCGTATCAGACTACACCCCTAACCTCTTTGGGAGGGGGGACCTATCACGCCCTTATACCGGCCATCCCCTGTGAGCAGACTGTCAACTACTATGTCAGCTTTAAGAATTCAGCTAATTCCTATACCATAACCGAGCCAATCGGCTCTTCTACTACACCTTTTACAGCCATAAGCGTAAGGTCTAGTTCTTTACTCTCATCAGACGACTTCGAGACTGATATGGGCTGGACGATTGGATTTACTGGTGATGCTGCCACTGCCGGCATTTGGGAAAGAGTTGACCCCCGGGGAACCGGCGCCCAGCCGGAGGATGACAACAGTGCTGACCCAGGAACAATGTGCTACATAACCGGCCAGGGAGCACCCTACGGAGATACAGCTGAGTACTTGGGGAAGAATGACGTAGATGGAGGGAAGACCAGTTTGATTTCCCCGGTTTTTGATCTGTCTGGTACAAACGGAGTAGTCCGCTACGCCCGCTGGTATTCTAATAATTCCGGTGCCACCCCAGGAACTGACAAGATGACTGTCACTATTTCCAATAACGATGGTGCTACTTTCCCTGAAACACTTGAAGTAGTAACCGAAAACCAAATCGGCTGGGTCACCAAGCAGTTTGTGGTAAACCGCTTCATTACCCCTACCAACCAGATGAAAGTCCGCTTTGAAGCCTCTGATTTGTTAGCTGGTTCTTTAGTTGAAGCCGGAGTAGATGACTTCAAGGTGTTTGTGACTGACGTTTCTTTCTTAGCCGGAGACGCCAATGCCAGTAACACCTATACCTTAGGAGATGGCATTGCCATAGTTAACTACATTTTCAATAAGGTCGGCTGCGTCCCTTTACCTACCTGCTGGCTATCTGGTTTACTCTGCCGGGGGGACTGGGATGGCAGCGGTACAGTAACATTAGCAGACGCTATCCGGTGTGTCAATTACGTCTTCAATAAGGTTGGTGGACCGTGGAATGCAGTGCCGATAGGAGTATGCTGTCAGGCCACTTCTTAAAGATACTTTTGGCACAATAATCTCAGAGTTCCAAAGCCGGGGATTAAATCTCCGGCTTTTTTATTGGGTAAACCGGTTGGCAGATTACTCGTCTGTGGGACAGGACCCTTGGATATGAGAAAAGACTTGCCAGGAATGGCCAGAATCATCCTATACATAGTGTAGTGCGATAGACTTTCTAGCGCAACCCATTGTGTAGGAAAAAGTTTCCTGGGATTATATATCAAAAACTGTTGACAGCCTGGCAACTTAGTTCAATCTTAAGCGTAGATATTATCAGACCAGGGGTGTCCGCCAGAGGCGGATCCGCCGTGTTTATGGCGGATTGGATGAAGAGAGTAGTTGAAGAGATTTTGTCCTGGAACTCCCCGGTCAGTCGAGCATACTTAGTTTGAGACACAAGGAGGTGCCTTATGGAACTGAAGGAACTCATCCTGGAGGAGCTGGAAGAGCGCATAGCTCCCGGCTCGGTGTCAGCTAGTGGCCAGGCCGCCATTTAAGAGTCTGGTTTTAACTGACTAACACCTCCTTTCAAGGAAGGTCACCGCAAGGTGACCTTCCATTTTTTCTTCCCGTAAGAGGATAAAGACAACCGGCCAGATAACTGACCCCTCTTTATCCCTTCAGGGTGAGCCTTTTCACTCTGACGAATTCACTCTGACATATCGGAACGAGCTGGGTGAACCCTCCCCTAAAAGGAGAGGGAGTATCTTTGTTAACTTTTTCACAAGCAAAGAATTAGCTTGACAATTAGATATTGAGTCTTAATTTCATAGTATCCTGTCAAGACATTGGAATTGAATTTACAACCCAGGAGGTTGGTATGGAAAGTGAGTCTGAACAGGAGGGGGAAATTCAAGGTAACACTACTATACAAACTTTTAACGCTTGAGCGAGGAGGATTGAGATGAAATCTCTTAAGTTATTTTTGTTTCTGGGAGTGGGGATTTTTTTGTTTCTTGTCGCACAGGCCTGGGCGGATGTCCCCAAATTGATTAATTTTCAGGGGAGATTAAGTAAAGATACGCTGGGAACTCCGGTTAAAGATTCCACTTATTCAATTCTCTTCACGATGTATGATGCTTTCACCGGAGGGACAAACCTGTG
>Ga0209002_10001698_pt1 | contig 17782 bp, 23 predicted proteins | sample Rifsed16ft2_FD_184010 | JGI IMG/M metagenome (GOLD analysis project Ga0209002, IMG submission 184010) | Soil microbial communities from Rifle, Colorado, USA - sediment 16ft 2 (version 2) | ecosystem: Environmental > Terrestrial > Deep subsurface > Rock core/Sediment | place: Rifle, Colorado... | reverse complement strand
GCGGCGTTGATCGTGATGCCTCGCGCCTGCTCCTGTTCGTCGTAGTCCATGAACAGCTGCTGGCCCGCGAGCTCCTCGGAGATCATCCCCGCGCCCGCGATGAGGGAGTCAGATAGTGTCGTTTTTCCATGGTCGATGTGGGCCGCGGTGCCGATGTTGCGAATGCGCTCCTTTTGGTGGAGGAGGGCCTGGGCCTTCTTGATATTCTCTTCTTTCCTTCCCATACTCGATGCACCTAATGACGAACGTGGGCGTGTGTTGGAGTCGCACCGAGCGGAGGCTAATTAAACCTTCGGTCCGGAGGGAAACGGACGTTCAGCGAGCGGACGAGGCGACGCGTTCGAGTTCTTCTTTCTTCGCGATCGCGGAGCTCTGCATGTCGCCCTTCGCAGCCATGAGGATCTCGTCCGCCAGGCATTCTTCGACGGGCTTGCGGTTCTTGAACGTCGCCTGGACCGCGCTCGTGGTGATGTTGCGCAGCGCGAGGTCGAGGCGCCGGGACGGAGCGATGTCGACCGCGCGCGGCACGCTGATGCCGCCGAACCGCAGGCGCGTGATTTCCTCACGCGGGGCCGACTTCTCAAGGGCGTCCACAAGGACCTGAACCGGGTTCTTCTGTGTGCGCTGCCCGATGATCTCGAACGCGGTGCGCACGACCCGGTAGGATTTCGACTTCTTGCCCGTATAGTTCTCCGTGCGCATCATGTGGTTGATCAGCCGCTCGACGAGGTTCACCTTCGCCTTTCCGAAAGGCTTGTTGGCCCACCGGCCGCCCGTGTGGGGGATGACGATCGGCATGAGGTTCATGTATTTCGCGAGGCCGGCGTCGTGGACGACGACCTCCGTGAGGTCGTACTTCTCGAAGAGCTTCATCTCGTAGGGCGGCCGCTTCCTCGGCTTCTTCGGCTCCTTCTTCGGCTTCTCGACCGGCGGAGCTTCCGGCTCGGGTGCGACCTCCGTTGTCGATTCGGAAGGAGTCTGCGCCATGGCAGGTTGCGACTCCGGGGGCGATGCGGGCTCGGGCGCTGGGCTTTCCGGTTCCGGCGCAGGTTCCTCCGGTTCCATGAGCCTACCTCACCGGCTTCTCTTTGCGCCCGCGCACGAGCTCATCGAGCGACACGCCGTTCACTTGGATGACCTTGTACCGCACGCCGGGGATGTCCCCGTACGATCGGCCCATGCGGCCTCCGATACCCTCGATCATGACCTCGTCGTGTTCGTCGATGAAGTTGATCGCGCCCTCCCCGACCGCGAAGGCCGTGATCTGCCGACCGTTCTTGATCAGCTGGACCTTGACGCACTTGCGGAGCGCGGAGTTCGGCTGTTTCGCCTCGATCGCGACCTTTTCGAGGACGATTCCCTTCCCCTGCGGCGCACCTTCGAGCGGGTCCGATTTCTCCTTGAGGTGCTGGACGCGCCGCTTGTAGTATCGGTCGGACCAGCGGTGAGTCTGTCGCTCCTGCTTCAGCTTCCGAGCAGCGAACAATCCCCTTGCCAAGATGCAGCTCCTATGGAGAAGGGCGTCCTAACCTGCATGTGATATTTAAGGGTGGCGACCCTCGATGAATTGGTCCTTGTCCGTCGCGTTCGGATTCGAAGCGGAGCAACGCTCAAACATGTCGAAGGAACTCCTCGACGTCGAGGCGGGCGTCTCGGATGATCTTGCGGAGCAGCCCCCGACCGATGTCTTCGCCGGTGTGGATCGGGACCACCGTGGTCCTGCCATCGGGGTGGCGCATGACGATGTGACTCCCTCGCTGCCGGATTGCCTCGAAACCGAAGGACTCAGGGGCGCACAGCACCTTGCGCGAGGGCAAACGCGCGAGGCGGCCCAAGGCTCATACCTCGACCGTCTGCACACCGACGAACGTGATGCCCTTCGGGATCGCACGGCGAGGCCCGAGAAAGGCTTCAATGGCCTCCACAACCCGCTCCCGAAGCTGGTCCAGGGACTTTGCCTGGGTGTGGCACCCGGGCAGCTCCGCGACGGAGCCCACGTACCATCCGTCTTCATCCCTTTCGACAATCACGTGGAACGTACGACGGGGCATCGGTGCTCTAACTGCCGCCGACGGAATAAGCCTTCCACCTGAGCCTTGGGCGCGGGTTCGCACGATTAGATGGACGGCCGCCTTGGTCTCCCTATTCCGATGGGATTCCTGATGCGGTCCAATCCATCTCCGCCATCCACGCGTCTGTCGCGAACCCGTCGGACGCGAGGTTCAGCTCCTCCCTGTCATTGAGGCCGTCTCGGTCCGTGTCCGGGTTCGTCGGGTCCGTGCCTATCACGGAGTATTCAGTGTCCGCCAGCCCGTCCCCATCCGTGTCCGTGGCGTTCGGGTTCAGGAGGATCCCGCAAGGTCCATTAGCCGCCTCATAGTAACTCAAGGAAATCCTCCCGTGTCAGGCCCGCTTGACGAAGGATGGAAGCCAAGACGCCCCTCGGAACCTCGTCATAGTTGGGGACAATGACCGTCCGGACGACGCCCCCGCGCTCCCCTCTGAGCTTGATGTGGCTGCCTCGTTGACCGACGACTACGAAGCCCGCCCGTCCAAGGGCCTTGAGGATGTCACGGGCGGGAAGGACGGGCAGCTTGGGCATGCTCGACCTCGATCGTCGTGAGCAGGAACGGCTCTTCGGGCAGGTCGACATCCTGACCTTCGAGACGGAGTTCGAGCGCCTCGCGGAGGTTGGACAGCGCCTCCTCCACGGTACGACCCTGACTCGCCACGTCCAGTTCCGGGCACCATGAAACGAACCAGTCCCCTTCGCGGTGCACGGCTGCGGACAGCTTCAGCTTCACAGGCATTCCATGACCGTGGACCTATTTATTGATGATGACGTGAGAGGCGGTCCTACGGCGCCCTCGGCTTATCTCCTTCTGCGCACTCCACGGGAGCCATGTGGAAGCCGCTCGGGTCTGGGACGACGGTCGACCCGCTCGTCGGCCATCTGGCCTACTTGAGGGCGTCGCCGACCGCATCGACGTGCACATCGCCTTCCAAGGATCCGTCGCATAGCCGTCGGACCCGAAGTTCAGCTCCTCGGAGTCGTTCAGGCCGTCCGCATCCGTGTCCGCCCGGTTCGGCAACGTGTGGACCGTCACCTGGAGATGGAGATACTCGATCTGCCCTTTCTTGCCGACGACGCGGTCGTACGCCTCGAGGTACCACGTGCGCCCGACGAGGGTGACGTCCTCGCGGGTGAACCACGTGGACGACAACGGGGACCGCTGGAGGAGGTCGTACGGTAATGCCCGGTCGAAGCCGACGCGTCTTTCACGCGGCGGGCGTCGTCACGGACCGCTCGCAGTACGGGCAGGTCCAGACTTCCTCCGGGAACGCCCAGCGGTTCACGTCCCCGCCGCACCACGGGCATCGGCCGACGAACACCTGCGGACTCGGCGTCTCGTCCTGGAGGACGAACTCGTCCGCGGACCGGTCGATCACGCCCTCCACGAGCTCCCGTTCGAGCGCCTCCCCGAGGAGCTTCTCCGTCTCGAATCGCGTCTTCCCGATGCGCTGCGCCATCTCGTCCATCTTGATCCGCCGATGGGACTTCACCCACGTCGCGAACTCGATGGCCGCCTGCTCGCGTCGCCACTGGACGACGCCCAGGACGACCGCGATCGCCCCCGGGATGATCGTGATGGGACCGCACAGGTAGATGAGCATCGGGACGTCCCAGAGGAACACGAGGAAGAACAGGCCGAAGAAGAGCGCAAAGCCGCCCATCGCGAAGTACACGATTGCATCGAACCGCATGAGCTTCGCGGCAGCGGGCGGCACGCCCTGTCGGACGAGGACCTAGGTACTTCAAGGTCGCGACGACAGAATCATTCCGGCGCGCGAGTTCCGTCGTCAGCTCGCGCCGCTCTCGGATGCCCGGAGGCGGGCCTTGCGCCAGTACACGTACCCGATGAGGACCGCGAGGACCCCGACGACCACGTACAGGTCCACGTTCTCCGTCGTCTCCGCGAAGACCGTCCAGCGGTCCAGGAGGTAGTACCCCGCGACGACGAGGACCGTGTTCCAGATCGCCGCGCCGACCGTCGAGAACGCGACGAACCGCCGCAGGTCCATCCGCCCGATCCCGGCGGGGAACGAGATGATCGACCGTACGCCGGGGACCGCGTGGCCCAGGAGGACCCCGAAGCTCCCGTACTGGGAGAACCAGGACTCCGCCCAGCGCAGATCGTCCTCGCCGAGACCGATGAACCGGCCGTACCGAGAGATGAGAGGCCGTCCGAGTCTCTTGCCGATCAGGTACGCCACGACGTTCCCGATCGCCGCGCCCGCCGTGCCGACCGCGATGACGAGGACGACGTCGAACCGGCCCTGGCCCGCCAGGTAGCCCGCGAAGGGCATGATGAACTCGCTCGGGATCGGGGTGAGGATTCCTTCGATGATCATCAGGGCGAAGATCCCCGGATAGCCGATCGTGTCGACGACCGCCGCGATCCATTCCGTCAAACCAAGGAACAGAGAAGGCATCGGAAACGGGGCGCCACAACCCGGCATCTCGTTTCAACGTTTCGCGGCAGTTATCAGGGGTCCGTGACTCGCGCGCGTAGACACGAGCCAGGGTAACGCGGCGCAAGGTGGGGGCCGCGACGTCGAGTAGACAGCCGGCTTGCGTCGTTCCCGCACTGCAGGCTCGCAGGAATGACACTAGGTCCGGAATTCTTAAGTAGGTCCGTGGCGCCATCCCGCCGCTGCACAGGAGGTTTCCCCCTGTTCTGTAACCAGTGCGGCGGAAAGATTGCTGACGGCTCCGTGTTCTGCAACCTCTGTGGCGCCCGACAGGGCGTCGTCGTGCCGGCCCAAGGCGCGGCCCCGGGCGTGCCCCAGGCCCAGGCCCCTGCGCCCGGGTATCCGGCCCAGGCGCCCGCCGCCCCAGCCGCGGCTGCTGCACCGCCGCCCCTCCCCATGGATTTCAAGTGCAACTCCTGCGGCGCGCCGATGAAACCAGGCGCCGGCTTGGCCCTCGTCGTGTGCGAGTACTGCGGTGCCGTGACGACGATGGGAAGCGCGGGCGCGCAGGTCTTCCAGAAGCACTTCCTGCTCGACAGCCGCATCTCGAACGAGCAGGCCCTCGAGGCCGGCGGGAAGTGGCTCAACAAAGGCCTCCTCCGCCGGAAGGTCGCGGAGCGGTCCGAGCTCGGAAACGTCATCCTGCGGTACGTGCCCTATTGGATCATCCCGACCTCCGTGGTCGCGGACTTCCAGGGGACGAAGGGAACCGGCGCCGGCATGGCGGTCCACGGGACCACGGGTACGCAGAAGGCCAAGGGGTTCGCGGCCCTCGCCCTGAACGTCGCGGCGGCCGCCGCGGCGGCGAACCAGCGGAACCAGGGTCGCAACGTGACCGTCAACCAGCCGCAGGTCGTCCGGGTGCGGGACCGGATCCAGCTCCAGTACAACATCCCCGTCGTGGGCGTGCGCGGCTACACGAAGTACCAGCCCGATGATGGCTTCCAGTTCCAGCTGCAGAACAAGATGAGCTTCGACAAGCGCCACACGGGCGGCGTCGAAGTGATGAGCGGCGACGTGTCCGAGGCGGAGGCGAAGGCCCAGGCCGGCGCGTTCGCGCACAAGTTCGCGGAGCGCGAGGCGAAGAAGCGCGTCGACACGCTCGAGTCCATCCAGGCCTACCCGACCGCGTACGATGGCGAGTTGCTGCACGCGCCCGTCTGGTTCATGGAGTACAGCCACAAGGGGAAGCAGATGTTCATCCTCGTGGACTCCCACTCCGGCACCGTGATGGACGGAGAGCGGCCCGCCGTCGCCTTGTGGTGAATCGGTCCTAGGAGTTCCACCCAGTTCTGTCAGGTCGTTCTAGATGAACGGCCCAACTCGACTCCGCTCGGCTCCTCCCGTGCGCCCGCTCCTTCTCGGAGCAGGTCGTAGAGGGGAATCACCACGTCATCGCGGAGGGCACCGGGCTGGAACCGTACAGCCCTTGCCAAGGCCTCGTTCGAGGCCAAGGCGGTTTTTAGGATGTTCAGTGCCGCGTTGTGCTGCCGGTCCATCTCCCAGTCGCACATCTCGCAGACAAAATCCTTGCCCACCCTATCTCGGCGCCGAGCGCCACACACGGGGCAGGTCTTGCTGGTCCATGCAGGGTTCACTTTGATGACAGGCACGCCTGCGAGGGCGGCCTTGTACTCGATCTGACGGTGGAGCTCGCCGCAGGGCCACATGTTCCGCCGACGATTGGTTCGACGACTGAACCCAGCGAGGCGAGGGATTCGGAGGTCTTCCAGCACGATTGCGGCCTCGTGTTCCCTAGCAGCGTTGACGAGCCGCTTCGAGACGAGATGGAGCCGCTGCCTCACCCGATTTCGCTCGCGGCGGCCATCGAGAGCTAGTAGCCGCCGTCGGACCCTCCAGTCGTGAGCCTTCTTCTTCGCCAGTCTCCGACGACGTCGAAAGTGCGTGGTCTGGACAAGACGGACGTTTCCGAGGGACGCCGAGACGAGCTTCGCTTGTCCCCGCTGGCTCACTACTCCGTCCACGGAGTCCTCATTCGTATCGAGGGCGATTACCGCCTTAGGCGCGTAGGCTGGAGACGATGCTTTCCGGACAACAAGGATGATTTTGCCCGGAACGACCGTGAGACAACCGAGGCCCCATTCCGGGTGCCTTAGGAAAGAGTGATGCCATTCGGAGAGAGGTAGGTGTAGCTGGATTCCCTCCGACCCTCGGATTGGGATTCGGAGGCGACCCGTCTCACGGTCTAACCAATACGACTGGTTCTCTGCGATGAGCATAGGCTTCCTAACGTATGGCGCAGAGCTCTTCCGACCCTTCCGGAGGCGGCGACGGTGGCCCTTCAGGAGGCCCAAGGCTACATCGAACGCAGACAGGATGTACTTCTTGTGGATCAAGTGTTCTGCGCTCAAATCACGGTAGGCGACTCTGGCGAGCCGAGCCCGGGAACGCACGCCGTGGGCCATCGCGATCCGGATCGATTTGTTCACGAGAAGCCGGAATTCTCTGAGCAGCCAGTCGACTCGGGGATCGTCCACTTGGACGACGAAGACAAGGGACCGGCGACATTCCATGGCCCATTCTCTTCGGCTCTGAGTGCTTAAGGGGTTCCCGAGGAGAGTTGGCTGAAACTAATCGTTATCGACACGGTGCATTCCTCCGATACCCCTAAATACAAAAGGGCGGTAATGCGATACGGCAAACGAGTCAGGAGACGTGAACCATGCCCGACATCCGTGAGCGAGTCGAGGCCGACCGCGGCCTCCTGAAGAAGATCCAGCTGAAGATCCCCGGCTACGCCGGCTACCGGCGGAGAGAAGACATCCGCGCGGCGGACAACATCCTGCGCATCCAGATTTCCGAGCGGGTGAAGGCGATCCGCGGGGAGCTGGAAGGCATCCGCGACGCATTGGCCATGGAGGGCAAGGTCCAGGGCCTCAGCTCGATCGGAAACGCGATCTTCACCCTCGAAGGGATCGAGGCGAAGGTCCGCCATGCCGAGGGCGGGTATTCCGGGATCAGCGCGACGATCCGTATCGAGGAGACGGAGCTCGACCGCCTGTACGAGTACGATTACGCGATGCTCGAGTCCCTCGAGAAGGCCACCGCCGTGGTGCCGATGGTCCGCGACGCGACGGACGTGAAGAGCTACGACGCGTCGGTCAAGGCGTTCAACGAGGCCGTGAAGCACTTCGAGTCGGCGTGGAAGTCTCGGATTGCCATGGTGACGGGCACGAAGGTGATGTGACATGATTCCGATCGGATTCTTCTTTGGCGGCGGAGGGCGAACGGACCAGACGGCGGGCCGGAAGGAAGGCCTGACCACGTCGATGACGATCGCCTGGGACGAGCAGTACAAGCGCGGCAACATCATGTGGAAGGTGCCGCGGAACATCCGCATGAACGACAACATCGTCGTCCGTGAGGACGAGATCGCGGTCTTCTACCGAGACGGGAAGGCCCTCGCGTACCTGGACCGCCCGGACCGTTACGCGCTCACGTCGCAGAACGTCGCGATCCTCGGGAAGCTGATCGCCGCCCTGTCGGGCGTCGTCCAGCAGGCGGAGGTCTTCTACCTCCAGAAGAGGATCTTCGACGGGAAGTTCGGCACGCAGGAGCCGTTCCTGTTCCAGGACCCGGACTTCGACATGATCCAGCTCCGCGCCTTCGGGGACTTCCGGTACCGGATCAAGGACCCGGAGGTCTTCATCAACCAGTTCGTCGGGACGTTCGGCACCGCCACGTCGGCGGACGTCGAGGAGCGCATCAAGCAGGAACTCGTCAAGCAGCTGAACGTCACGCTCGGCAAGATGAAAGCGAACGGCCTGCGGGTCGTCGACCTGGCGGGGAGCCTGAACGACATCGAACAGGGGACCCTCGCGAACACGAAACCCCACTTCGCGAACCTCGGTATGGAGATCCTCCAGCTCAGCGGGATGAACATCCCCTTGCCCGAGTCGATCAAGGAGGCCCTCGAGAAGATGGCCTCCGCGAAGGTGCTCGGCCGCGCGAACACGGCCGCGTACCAGCAGTTCGCCGCGGCGGATGCCCTCAAGTCGGCTGCCGCGAATCCGGCCGGCGGCGCGGGCGTGGGCGTCGGCCTTGGCGCGGGCATTGGCATGGGGTACGCGATGGGATCCCAGATGCCGGGCATGCTCGCCCCGGGCGCCCAGCAGCAGAACACGAAGCCCTGTCCGAAGTGCGGACAGCAGAACCCCGTGAACATGAAGTTCTGCGGGAACTGCGGCGCCGACACGACCGTCACGGGCAAGCCGTGCGTGAAGTGCGGCAAGCCGGTCCCGGCGGGCCTCAAGTTCTGCGGGGAGTGCGGATCGTCCCAGACGCTCAAGTGTCCGGACGGGCACGAGGTCCCAGGCAACATGAAGTTCTGCCCGGAGTGCGGCAAGGCCGTGCCGAGCTGATCCCATGGAACCCAACGCACCCGCCGCGCCGAGCGGCCCCGCCGTGCCGAAGCTGTCCACGGCCGTCCTGATCGCCATGGCGGGGATTGCGACCCTCGTCCTGGCGAGCATCTTCGGCTACATCCTCTTCCTCACGTCGATGCGCATCGACGAGCGTCTATGGTGGACGGGCATCGCGTCGTTCATCTTCGCGGCGGTCTTCTATTTCCTGTACGCCGCGACGCACGACCGGATGATCGTCCGGCCCCTCGCCGCGGGGTTCTTCCTGGTCGGCGCGGGCAGCTTCTACGGGTCGATCTTCACGAACAACGGCAGCTCCACGCTGAACCTGATCTGGCTCATCCTGTTGTCCGCCGTCGTCCTGGGCGTGCTCGTGGGGATCTTCTACATGGCGAAGGACGCGGAGCGCGACGCCGTCCGGAAGGCACAACGGAAGCTTACGCCGTGAGGCGGCCCGGATCACTTCCGGTTGGTCTTTGCGAAGTAGGCCTTCAGGGGCGTCCAGTAGAAGTCGATCCAGCCTTGGGCGATATCTTCCGCGAGCTTGTCGGGTACATCCGAATGGGCGAAGATCAGTCTCGTGCCTTTCCCCTTCCGCGAGAAGTGAAACATCACTTTCGAATCGGGATCGTCTTCCGCAAAGTCCGTTGTGCGCCAGGACTGCACGATCACTTTGTCATCCTCGAGCTTCACGGTCTTCCCCGTGGCATATCCGTCCCACACCGAGAACGCCCCGCCCACCCGCCGATTGATTTTCGCCCTCGCACCGGTGAAGGCGGCATGCTTCCTCGCATCCATCAGCGCCTCGAAGACCTCGTGGGGGGAGGCGTGGAACTCCACCGTGTGACGGATCGTCTTCGCCATCCGGGCTCCCCGATCGATTCCCGCTCCTTAGAAGCTACCTGTACGTGTTGGGCCGCGGTACGAGTTAGACGAACCGGTAGATGTTCTCCGGCAGCGCGCCCTTCTTGATTTCCTCTTCGAGCTCCTCGAGCATCAGGATCCGTTTGTACGTCGGCGGATGCGTGCCGAACAGGTCATTCGCCCGACGCCACGGGCTCCTGCGCTCCGCCTCGATCGCCTTCTGGAGCTCGTACGCGTCGAGCTGGCCGTCCCGGTCCATGTCGTGGCGGGACATCATGTCCGCGACGGTCCGGTAGTCTTCGGAGGCCTTCACGGGGTCGCCGATGAAGAAGGCCCTTAGGCCGGATGGCTCCGAGTCTCGGCGGACGAGGGAGAGGCCGTAGGAGATCTTCGTCAGCGCGGACGCGAGCTGGTGCGGGTCCCTCGTTGCCGCCCCGCTGTATGCGTCCGCGTAATACTCGCGGGTGCGGGACAGGTAGAGGACCAGGATCTGGGTGACGAGGTAGACCAGGTACGATACAATCGCGGAGACGATCAGGATGACGATCGCCTGGCCTCCTTCCTTGCTCCTCGAGCGGGTGCTGCCGCGCATCGCCTCGAAGCCCATGCGCGCGATGATGTACGCGAGGAGCGGGACCGCCGAGACGACGGTCATGATGACGACGTCGCGGTGGCGGAGATGCCCGATTTCATGGGCCAGGACGGCACGGATCTCGTCCTGGTTCAGCCGCTCCAGGAGGCCCCGCGTCACGACGAGCTCCGAGGAGCCCACGGTCCGCCCGAAGACGAAGGCGTTTGGCGAGGCGTCCTCGCTCATCCAGGTCTTGGGCATCGGGACGCCCGCCTGGGCCGCGAGTTCCTGGACCGTGCTGAAGAGCCAATGGTTCGTCTGCGGCGTCACGGGCCTTCGGCCACGGATCGCCCACCGCACGATCGCGGGGGAGATCGCCCACTGGAGGAAGATGAAGAAGAGGGCCAAGCCCACGACGACCGCGAAGGCACCGGGGAACGCCCTCGTCTGGAGGAACCAGTCCACGACAACGAGGATCACGAGCAGGAGGAGGGAGAGGAACCCGAACACGAGGGCGATCGTCAGGATGCTGCCCCGCCGAAGGGCGCCGAGGCTTCCCACGAAAACGGCTATATGGCTCCGGGCCATGAGTCTTCTGTTGGCATGCCGGAACTCGTCGAGTCGATCAACTGCCCGAAGTGCGGCGGGCCGCTGAACCTGTCGACGGGCGAGGTGATCGTCACCTGTCCGTACTGCGGCACGATGTCCCGCATGCGGGGCGACAAGCCCTTCGTCCTGCGGCATTCGATGCTCATGGCACGCGTGGACCGGAGCGGTGCGGAGCGCGCGATTGCAGGCTGGATGGAGGGAGGCGTGATGAAACCGGACGACCTCCGCGAGGCCTCGCGGCTCCTGAGCCTCGAATGCGTCTACCTGCCGTTCTACGTGTTCGAGGTCGACGCAACCACGACGTACTCCGGCGTCCTCACGCGCACGGGCACGAACGAGCGGCGAACCGGGAAGCTCGTCCGCGACTACTTCTGGAAGATCCTGGGGCGTCGCAGCGGAGACTTCCCGGCTCGAGACTACAAGATCCCCCTCGCGCTCAAGGTCCCGTTCGACACGACGGGCATGGTACGCGACTCCCGCTTCCTGAACGCAGAGGTCGACGAGGACGAGGCCGCGCGGATCGTGCGGGAGGAGGTCGACGCGCACCAGCGCGAGTTGCTCAAGGATTTCGTGGATGCGGTCGATGAGGCGACGACGGACGTCGCCGTGAAGGACGCGGAGTTCCTCCACGCGCCCCTCTGGTTCGCGAAGTTCGAGTACAGCGGGCAGACGTTCGACATCATCCTCGATGCCGCCTCGGGAGAAGTCGTCCGCGGCGAGATCCCGCCGCCGAGCGGCGGCTTCGGGGAGTTCATCAAAGGGGCGACACGAGGCCTCTTTCGCGGCTGATCCGACTCAATCCTGTGTCGTCTCGAGGTCCTCGTAGTCCGCGAGGTACGCGCCGCAGTTCGGGCACATCTCGTCGTCCGGGTCGATCTCCCAGCCGCACTCCGGGCAATGGATCATCGATTGCCTTCGCGGCACGAAGGGCCTTTCCGGGTATAAAATCGAACCGCTCGCGCGTCAGAAGTCCTCGAAGGTCGTCTGTCCTTTCTTGTCCGTCCGCCGGGGGAGCCGTTCCGTCGGCAGGTCCTCCCGCATCTTCTCCCGGAGCGCCTCGATGCGGGCCTCCGGCGACGCGGTGACGAACGCCTCCCCGCCCGGCTCGCCGACGAAGATCCGCTGTTTCAGTTCCTTCCGCAGGCGGTCCAGCTCGAGGTGCATCTTCCGTTCTTTGCGCCGCGCGCTGTAAAAGTACGCCTCGTCCCGCGTGTCCTTTGTGACGAGCATGACCACCCGCCCGGGTGCGCCGCGGCCCGTCCGCCCTCGACGCTGGATCGTCCGGATCTCCGAGGGGACGGGCTCGTAGAAGACGACGAGGTCCACCTGGGGGATGTCGAGGCCTTCTTCTCCGATCGACGTCGCGACGATCACGTTGATCTCGCCAGACCGGAACTTCTCGAGAATGTCCACCTGCTCCTTCTGCGAAAGGCCGATGTCCTCGCCCCGCGACGCCTGCCCGACGAACCGCACCGGCCTGACGCCGGGGATCCTCTCGAGGTCCTTCGTCACGCGGTCCGCCGTCTCCCGGTAGTGCGCGAACACGATGATCTTCGAGTCCACCTTCCTCATGAACTGCTCCCGCACAACCCAGGCGGTCTTCGCGAGTTTCGGATGTTCGACGTCCGTCTCCCGCGCGAGCTTGATCGCCTCCTGGACCTTCGCGTGTTTGAGGAACTGGACGTCTGCCTTGGATCGGGCGTCGGCCTCCATCTTCTCGAAGTACGATCGGAGGGAGCCGAGCCCCTGCGTCTCCGCGAGCTCGATCGCATGGTTTGCCTTCATCGCGATCGCGTGCGCGGTCATCGCGCCGTACAGCCGGCCGTCCTTCACGCCGGAATCGAGTCGCTTGCGGGCCTCGTTGCCCGCGGCGAGGAGGTCCTTCAGGCTCGGTTTCGGCTTCCCGGCGAGGAACCCGATCTTCTTCAGCCGCTCCACCTGCTCATCGAACACGGTCTCCAGCAGGCTTCGGATCTCCTTCGAGACATCCGGCGCGTCGATCGGGATCTGCTGGATCTCCAGGTCGTGCGTGTATGGGACAACATCCGCATCGTACTCCGTGCGAATCTCGACCGCCGTGATCCCGAGGTTCGAGCAGACCTCGAGGATCTTCTCCGCCGACGATCCGGGCGAGGCGGTCATGCCGAGCACGAGCCGACCGGGGACCCCCTTGTACGCGCCGGCGACGTCGACGTAGGCGTAGTCCCCCACGGCGCGATGTGCCTCGTCGAAGACGATGAGACTGACGTCGTCAAGGGTGAACCGCTCCGCCCGCAGGTCGTTCCGGATCACCTGCGGAGTGGATACGATGATCTTGTTCTCCCGCCACAGGAGCTCCCGCTCCTCGGGGGACGTCGCCTCGCCCGTGAACAGGGCGATTCGCTCGACGATCAGCATCTCCCGCATCGAGCTGGCGTGCTGCTCGACGAGCGGCTTCGTCGGCGCGAGGAACAGAATCCTGCCGCCGCGGCGACGGAGCGTCTCCGCGATGACCATCACCGCGATGACGGTCTTCCCCATGCCGGTCGGCAGGACGAGGAGGGTCGAGCGCTCGAGGCATGCCCGGGCGATGTTCACCTGGTACGCGCGCTCCTCGACGGCTCCTCGGTGAAGGAGCTCGTGCGTCACGTACACGCGTGCCGAACGACGGAATGCGGGAATAATCTTTTGTGTCAGTTCGGTGGACGCGCCCGCCGGCGGCGCGCGAGCAGGACTAGTAGGATGAGGACGACTGGGATGAGCACCGCGACAAGCACGACGAGGAGCTCCGGCGGCCAAGGGATTGGCGCGTTGCCATCCTGCAGAGCCAGCGCCACCTGAATGTCAAGCGTGTCGGTCGCGGTGTTGTCCGCGTCCGACGTCGCCGTGATCGTTGCCATGTACGGCGTTCCGAGAGCCGCATTGATCGCCGGACGGATCCGGAGTCGGAAGGCCAGGTCCCGATCGGGCGCGAGGTGGATCTCGTACCCCGTCGCGGGCACGTCGCCGCCCGACGCGCGGACGACCGCGGACCATCCCGCGGGAACGCTCGCTCCAAGGACGAACGTGTCCTCGAACTCCCCGACGTTCACCGCCTTCACGTCGATGTCGAACTCGATTCCCGGCACCGCGCCGACCGGACCCGAGGGCCCGAGCAGCACGACCGCGCGGCCCAGGCCGCGCTCCGCGATCATCACGTCGTCAACCCACCAGCCGCCGGAATCCGGCGTGATGTCCGAGCTCACGTTGAACCGCACTTGGAGGGCGGTCGCGCCTGCGATCGCGGCGGTCAGGTCAATCGACACGCCGCGCCATGTTAGGTCGCGCTCCTGGTAATGCGCCATCGGCGTCCACGGGCCCCAGGCGCCTGCGAAGGTCCGCACCTCGACGTATGCGTCGTCCGTCTCCGAGACGTTGATTGGGAGGGGCGGGTCCGTCCGCCGCCACAGGTCGTACCGGTGGTAGAAGATCAGGACCGCCGGGCCCGGAGCCATGTCGATCAGCGGTGACGTGAGGGTGTGCCATTGGGGCGGGAAGGGATTCGGGATAAGCGTCGGGACGTACCCGAAGCGCCACGCCTGCGGAGGGCTGTGCGAGGAGCCGTTCTCATCCGCGTCGTTCATAATCTCCCAGCGATGCGGGTCGTTCGACAGGCCGTCGCGGGTCCAGCCTCCGACGCCCGCCTCGACGTCGTCCCGGAAGTCGAACTCGTTCGAGAGGGTGTGGGCGACTCGCTCGTCGTTCGATGGGATCTCGTCCCGGTCCGAGGCGACCGCGAGGCGGACCGACGCGCGAACGAGGTACCGCCCGATCTCGCTCGCCGTGAACGTCACGTCGAACGTCGTGGACGTCCCCGCCGCGAGCCCAGAGGCCTGGAACGTCGCGCTCGCCACGAGGGCCGTTGCCTCGACCCGCTCGTAGTAGAGGTCGGCGGTGACGTCGATGTCCTCCGGCGTCACGCCCTCGTTGCGCACGACGACCGTGGCGACGACCGATTCATTCCGGGCGGCGTGCGGTGGGATTCGGATCTCCGAGACGGCCACGTCCGTTCCGATCGTCTTCGCGATCGTCGCGGTCATCGGGTCCCCGCTCGCGGAGATGTCCCGCACCCGCCACCCCGTCTCGCTCCCGTCGTACGCGGCGCTGTTCGGCACCGTGTCCGGTCCGAAACCCGTTGTCGTGTCGCGCCACGGATCCGACGCGTCGAGGGGCCGATCCCCGGAGGTCGCCTCGTCCGCCTCTTCGAGGTCCACGAGGCGATGCGCATCGTTGTCGTTCCCCGCCACCGTGTCGTCCACATGCCATATGAGAAGTCCGAATCCGGGGAGGGCCGCGTCGAAGCCGATCGGCTGGCGGTTCTCGATCAGGAAGGACTCGTCCCCGAGCGATGTCGTCCGCACACGGAGGCGGTACACGTCCCCGGATGCCTCGACGGCGCGAATGGAGGTCCCCACGAGCGCCGTGGTGATGTCGATCATGTTGGCCCAGCCGAGTCGCATTCGGCTCCAGGCGTTCGGGTGGGCGGGCGACGATCCGGGCGGGAAGCCGTTCCACGAGCCGCCGCCCATGAGGTCCCACACCCCGACGCCCTCGGAACTCCGGTCCGTGTCGTACAGGTCCGGGAGGCCGAGGTCATGCCCGAACTCGTGCGTCACCACGCCGATCGGCGAGAACTCGCTCACCATGATGTATCCGTACACCTGCACGCCGTCCGGGCGGAGGCTTTGGGATCCCGGCGTCAGGGGGTCCGCGTCGAGGACGGCCCAGCGGTGGGACCAGATCAGGTCCGTGTTGCCCGGCGTGTTCTCCTGGCCCGCGCCCGCATGGACGACGACCACGTGGTCCACGACGCCGTCGGAGTCCGTGTCGTAGGGCCCGAAGTCCGTCGTCGGGTCTGCGGCCTGCACGGCCTCCGTGACAAGCCGGTAGATCGGGCCGTTCGCATCGTCGACGCCGTTCGCGCTGTCTGCGCCGTAGTACGCCATCGTGCGCGAGCTCCGCCACCAGGTCGGGATGATCGTCGCGTTGACCGTCAGCGAGCCGAAGGAGACTTCCTGGTAGTACGAGCGCAGGGACCCGGCGGTCGGCCCTTCTCCGTTGAAGATCCCGTTGAAGTACGGCCCATCGTGACTCGAATCCCCGGAGACATCCTGGAAATCGATGAGCAGGACGATCGCGCGCGCCACGCCGGACGTCTGTGTCGGGGACGGCGGAGGGAGCGGCTCCCCTTGGGCCACATACGGCGGCCACGACTGGACGTTCGGGTCTGGCGGCATGAGGTGAGCCCTCGCATCCGCCGGGTTGGTCCAGTGTTCCGCAGGGGGGATTGCCACCGCGATGAACAGCGGGACCGTGAGAACGATCGCGAGAAGCAGGACGGTCCCGCGCATCGGACGCCTCGATTCAAGTCGTCCATAATGAACATTCACCCGGGATTCTCACGCCCTGGTAGCCAGGGGATTACAGGGTTTCCTTGTCGAACATCGCGGGGTCGCCATCGAGCGGCTTCGTCGCATCGATGCCGACCTTCGACGTGAAGCCGTCATGCGCGCTCAGGCCGATTGAGGACCTGCGCATCCGCATGCAAGCCTAGGAGCCTCGTGCCCCCTCCGAGAAGGCTGGGAAAGCATGGATAGAGGCCGGGTTCTGCGGCCCAAAGGCTGAAGTATCTGTGCGCCTATCGATGCACACAGATGACCAAGACCATCAGCCTCTCCGACGAGGCGTACAAGCTCCTGCGGCGTCACAAGCTCGCGGACGAAAGCTTCTCCGATACCGTAATCCGACTCGCCCGGGAGGGCGGGAAGCTCTCCGAGGTCATCGGCCTCTACCCCGAGCTGCGAGGCGCGACGGAGTTCGCCCGACTCGTCCGGGAAAACCGCAAGCGACTTGGCGAGCGGGTGGTTCCCCGTTGAAGTGCTTGGACACCACCTTCCTCATCGACATCGTGGAACATCCGGAGGACGCGAAACGGATCGCAGAAGACCTGGAACGCGGGGGAGAGGTGCTGGCGACGACAGCATTCAACGCCTACGAGGCGCTTCTCGGTGTCCATTCCGTCCGGGACCGGAGGGCGCGGGCGAAGCTCTTGGATCTGTACGCCAAGGCCTTCTCCCGTCTCGCCGTGTTGCCGATGTCCTTGGAGGACGCCTCGAAGGCGGCCGAACTTGGCGGCGAGCTCAGGCGCAAGGGGCTGGAGGTCGGTGCGGACACCCTCACGGTCGCGATCGCCCTCCGGGGCGGATGCGATGGTGTCGTCACGAGGAACGTCGCCCATTTCGAAAGGATTCGTGAATTGACCGGGATGGACGTGATTCGCTACTAGTCCGCCGCTGGTATGCACGCATGATCCGCGTAGTCGAGCGAAATGACTAGACGCTCGCCTTGTCGAACATCGCCGGGTCCGCGCCGATCGGCTTCGTCGCGTCGATTCCCATCTTCGACGTAAAGCCGTCCCGCGCGCTCGGGTCAATCGACGATCCGCGCACGTCGTGCAGGACGACGAGACCGCGGTCGCCCTGGAAGCGCGTGGCGATCGCCCACTCGACGTCCCGGTCATCGAAGATGTTGATGTCCTCGTCCACGATCACGACCTGCTTCATCGACGTGTGCGCCCCGAATGCTGCCATGATCGCGTTCTTCCCGTCCCCCTGGTGCTGCTTGCGGATCGAGACGACGCCGTGGAGCCAGGCACAGCCGCCTTCCGTGAGGCGGACGGCCTTCACATGCGGCACCGCGCGGGAGACGGCCTGGTAGATGACTGGCTCTCGCGGCATGCCCATGAACATGAAGTGCTCGTCGAGGCCGCCGACGATGATGTGGAAGATCGCATCGTCCCGATGGG
>Ga0209002_10001697_pt1 | contig 17786 bp, 10 predicted proteins | sample Rifsed16ft2_FD_184010 | JGI IMG/M metagenome (GOLD analysis project Ga0209002, IMG submission 184010) | Soil microbial communities from Rifle, Colorado, USA - sediment 16ft 2 (version 2) | ecosystem: Environmental > Terrestrial > Deep subsurface > Rock core/Sediment | place: Rifle, Colorado... | reverse complement strand
CGTCGTTCCCGGCTGGTATGGAGTGACTCAGGTGAAGTGGCTCGAGAGGATCGAGCTTTCTCCTTCGCGGTTCATGGGTTGGTTCATGGCGAAGGAATACGTCACCGTACGGGGCCTGCGCCGAGGCGAGGAGATCGAGCACCGGGCGACCTCCGTCGGGAAGATGCGACTGAAGTCCGTCGTCACCCGCGTGGTGCGGAGGGGAGCCGGGGATTTGCGGATCGAGGGGCTCTCCTGGTTCGATGGGACTCCAATCGATTCGGTCGAGGTTCGAATCGACGGCGGGAGCTGGGAGCCGGCGACGCTCGAGAGCGGCTCATCCCCCTACGACTGGATCCGCTTCACCCTCGCCTGGCCTTCGCCGTCAGCCGGGGAGCACGTACTCGTCTCCCGGGCTCGCGCCGGCGACCGGATCCAACCGACCGAAAGCGAAGCCTCGGACCTCAAGGCCACTCCCTGGGAGAACGACGGCCAGGTGGCCCGGCGGATTGTTCTCTAGCTCGCTTCCCGGATGCAGTTCGGGTCGACGACTTTGCCTCCGACCCTCTGCCGGCGATTCAGTTGCTTCAGCATGTACCGGAAGTTCGGATCCTGGAGAGGGTAGGGAATGCGGTAGAGCCTCCGGTAGAGCGTGTAAAGGACCTGCCGCACCTCGTCCGTGGTGAGGCTATCGAAGGGCTGCGCCACCGGCTGAACGTAAAGCACCAGCGGCACGGGGCTCTTGTGGTCCTCGAGGGGGGGCTGGAGGTAGTCGATGTCGAGGGCGAAAGCTCCCTGGCTCTGGAGCCGCCGCAGCCATGGGCTTTCCTCCCGGGTCTCCCCCAGGACGGCCGTCAGGTCTTCGAGCTCGTGCTTGCGGGCGTCCTCGCGCAGGACCTCCACCAGCTGCCCCCGTAGAAGCGTCCCGACCCCCTGGCCCTTGGCACCGGAGTCGACCGCCAGATAGTCGATGAAGCCCATGTTCACGATCGCGAGGTACGTGCAGCAGCCGAAACCCAGGACTCTATCTCCTTTGATTCCAACAAAATAATGGAAATGGAAGGGACGGGAGAGACCCAGTTTCTCCTCGACTAGATGCTCGTAGAAATACCGCTTGGGCATCTGCTCGTCTTTTGGAAAGACCCTCCGGTAGAGGGCGAACGAGGCATTGAACAGGGGCGAGCGGACGCTGTCCACCTTTTCGATCTTTATGTCTTTCACGATTCGCACCAAAGGCGACGAGGGGGGAAAAATCCACGTCGATGGAGATCTCCTTTATGCCATATGGGAAGGGGGGTCGGCAACCGCGAGGGGGGAAGGGGTTTAGCGCGTCGGACTCAACCCGCTTTGATTCTTGTGAGGGCGTCGAAGGCCGCCTTGGCGACGGTCGGGTCTCGATCCTCGGCCGCGGACTCGAGGACGGTGACGCTCCGGCTCGAGCGGAGGTTGCCGAGAGCTTCGAGGGCGACGGTGCGCGCCGCGCTCCCACTCCGGCCCGCGACGTCCTCGAGCCAGTCGATCGCCCAGCGATCGCCGCGGGCCTCGAGGCTCAGGCACGCGACCCGCTGGTCGAGCTCCGATGTCGAGGCGAGAGCCCGCTCGATTCCCGCTCGAAGCGCCAGATCGACCGTCATGGACGGCCGGCACTCGCGGAAGCTCGAGGCCGCGAGCACCAGATCCCGCTCCACGAGCCGCTCCACGAGCTTCGGACCGTCCTCGCGGAGGCCACAGACGAACGGGATCGCCCCATGGAACGGCCCCCGGCTCATGTTCAGAGGGCGCGCATCGCTCCCCTCATCGAGCTCGCGCCAGTCCGCGTAGGGGACGAGGCTCAGGATGGTGTTGGGCGCCGCGAGCTTCAGCGCGTGCGCGGTGAGAAACTCCTGAAACGCCACGTTGGGGAACGAGAAGGCCCCCGGGCCCCGCAAGAAGCGAGTCTTCTCGACCTCGGCGAGGAGCTCGTCGACGGAGGCGGCGCCGGTCGTCCGGAACGCGACCTCCTGAGCGAGCTGGGCGATCCCGCGCGGCCGGCGCTCCTCCGCAAGGTGGTCTTTGAGGAGAGACAGCCGTCCCTCCTTGGTCATGAAAAAAGCGAGCTGGGGCAGAAGCCCGTCGCGGGTCTCGGCGGCGATACCTTCTCCCGCGACCCGCAGGAACGCGAGAAAGATCTCCGTCGCCGTCGACGGGACTCGCGCGCCATCGCGCCACAGGCGCCGCGCGAACGCGAGGATCTGCGGGTTCCCCGCCCGGGGCCCGAGGGCCTTCACGAGCTGAGCGTAGAGAAGCCGGGCCGCTTCCGGCCGGATCGCCGAGCCGGCGACGAGGAAATCGATGGCCTCCCACTCGGCGAGCGGCAGGACTTCGGCCCAGTTCGGGATGTCGACCGGGCGCGGCGAGGGCATCCGGGCCGCTACAACGAACCGGTTGAGCGGATATCGCTTCATGAACTCGTTCAGGGCATCCGTCTGGGTGACGGCGCTGCGGGCGCTCAGCCCCTCGAGCGAGTCCAAGAGGAACAAGAATCTCCCCTCGTCCAGGTCGCTCTTGAAGAGATCCGGGTCGAGATCCGACGTCAGCAGCGAAAAAAGGTCGGTCTCGTAATCCAGGTCTGGAAGGGACACGTAGACCGGGAGCGGCGACTTCGCTTCGTAGGAGAGGACCGGCTGGGCCGCCTCCCAGAACAGCCGGTAGAGGGCCATGGTCTTGCCCGACCCGGCGGGCCCGAGGAGAAGGAGCCGCTGGAAGCGCTGGTTGAGCTCGGAGGCGCTGTGCGGCTGACCGAGGAAATCGGCCGCGTGCAAGTAATTTGCGAGGGGCTCCTCGCGAGGGAGCCATTGGAGGAGTTGAGGGAAGTATCGCTCGGGCTTGGGCCAGAACCGGTTGAGCGTCTCCCGGAGGCGTCGACGGTACCGGCCTTCGGAGAGCTGGTAGACGTCCTGCACCGAGCCCCGGCCGTGGTGGTAGAGAACCGCCGCATCCTTCCGCGCGAGATAAAGCGCGGGCGCGACCCACTCCGTCTCGTCGGGAAACTGCGTCAAGACTGCGGCTCGGGCGTCGGCGAGCGCGGCATCGACCGGCTTCATCGCGCCGAGCGCGCGATAGAGCGCGCTGGTATAAGGGGCGAGAAGCTCCTCGGTCGCGATGTGACGCTGCGCCAGAAGGGCGGGGACCGAGACGAGGATGGATTCCGCGAGCGCCGGGCCGATGAAGCCCGCCTCGCGCCCGCCGCTCCAGATGACGAGCCCTGGGGGATGGGCCTTGAGGAGATGCGAGAACGCCGAGAGCGAGAGGCTCTCGCTTGCGAGCAGAAACCGCGCTTCACCGCCCCCCACTCCATCCCGGGCGGCATCGGCCACCACGTGAAGCACGTCGAAGGTGCGGGCGAGGAGCGTCTCGAAGCTCCCGGCGTTGAGCGAGGCACCGCCGAGAGCGCTTCCCGCCTCGAGAACGCTCACCACCCCTTCCGACTCGAGCTGCGCGAGCGCACCCCTCACCGTCGCCGCCTCCCGGAGCACTCGATCCTGCTGACCCGATTCGGCGGCGAGAAGCACCCGGAGAGGAGGTCGCGCCGCCATCGCCGGAGGCTCCTGCGCGGACGGCCGGATGTAGCGGACCAGCGTCACCTCGGGAGTCGTGCTGAGAAACGCTCCGTTGCGCGTGTCGTAGAGACATTCCCAGGGAAGGCGGGCGACAACGGGAGGATCCAGCGCGAGCCGCACGCGAAGCCTGGCCCCGGTGTTCCGGATCTGCTGGAGAAGGTGCACGTAGAGGCGCAGGATCTCGTCCTGGAAGAGGCTATCGAAGAGCCGGGCCCCGAGGTAGTGAAGCTCTCGCGGGTTCAGCTCTTCTACTTTGTCGGCGTACTGAACGAACGAGCGGTCGTCGAACGGAAGGTAAATGCGCCCCGGAGGGGTCGCGCGGCCAAACTCCTCCTCCGCCCGGGCGCGGAACAATCCCGGGGTTTCATCGCTCCAAACGGCGACGAGAAGATCGCGATACTCGAACGACATCATGGCGCTCAAACCGGCCATACGCGAGGCAAGAGCCGGCGCCTCCCCTGCCTCGTCGTTATGAGTTCGATTGTTTATGAAAAACGGTATGATGAAAGCCTGTAAATACCCTAGGCTGGGGCTTTTGTCAAGTTGCGCCGCCTCCGCCAAGGCTACGGCGCGCCTCGCCGAAGCCCGGAGGGCGAAGGCGGGCCGCTCCTCAAGGCGAGGACGCCGGGTGACTGGAAATCGCCTTTCGAATCGCTTCCACGGTTTGTTCGGCCCGCCATTCGACGGCTTTCCGCCCGACTTCCTGAGTCTTCTCGATCGGGGTGATCCTGATGCCGTTGATGCTGTCGAGCCCCTTCAGCACCCTCTGCCGGTACCGGACGCTCTCAGGCTCGACGCTCATCATGATGGAGGTGATGCCGTAGTCGTCGTGGAGACCCTGGTCCACCTGCGGGTATCCCTGCTCCTTGAGCCAGGCCATGAGGCCATCGTAGTCGTAGAACTCGGGGATGAAATGCACCCCGGGCTTTCCGCGAAAGCGGAGGGTGAGCTCGGAGGCGACTTCCTTCATTCCGGTCTGGTTGCCTCCGCTGTCTCCAATAAAGATGACGTGCTCGAAACCGTGGGCCTTCAAGCTCGAGGCAATGTCCCGGAGAAGCGCCTTGTACGTTTCCTGAGTCAGGCTGATGGTTCCGGGGTAGCGCATGTGTCCCGTCGGTGGGTCGAAGTCCCCTTCGGGGACGAACGCGATGATGGGGGCTACGAGAGCGTTTCCGAGCTTTCGGGCGATCGACTCGGTCATCGCCTGAAGCACGACGTTGTGCTTGCCGGTGACGAGGTACGGCCCGTTCTGCTCGACCCCCCCGGAAGCCACGAGAACGGTGCTCTTGCCGGCCTGGATGGCGTCGCGCACCTCCATCCAGGTGAGGTCCTCGATGAAAACCGTATCGACGGCCTCGATGGGACGGGGCTCGTCGAGCGCGGGCGAGCCCGCCTGAGCGAAGAGCTCCGTCGCGAGAAGCATGGACGAGAGGGAAAGCCCGATTCTCATGCGTTTGCCCTCCTGGGCGGGCCTATTGAATCGCGCCTACGGATGGATGTCAACGCCGGGGAACCCGGAGAAGAAGAACGCAATGACGCAAAGGGGCAAGGGCGCAAGGACAAGATCAAGGATCTGATGGCGAGGGCCTCCATCGTCAGCCCTTGAAGTTGGCCTGGAGCGTGCTCTGCCGATAATCGCCGCCATCGAGGCGCACGTCCCGGCACATCTCGTAGAGGCGCGAACGGAGCCGTGTCGTAATCCGATCCGAGAGCGTCTCCTCCCTGGGGGCCGTTCGCTGCAAGGGAACCGAATGAAGGCTCGAGGGGCGGTCGCTGAAGTTCGTGGTGATGATGGTGAGCTTTCTCTCGTTATAGCGCTGGTTCAGGATGTCGAAGACCTTGTCGAAGACCCATAGAGTGGGATTCTCCCCTCCGAGGTCGTCCAGCACCAACGGCTCGGCTTCGAGCACCGGCCGGAGCACGTCCGTCTCGGTCTCGGGGGCATCGGGATGGTAAGAGCTCTTGATCTGGCGGAGGAGAGCGCGAAAATCGGCGAAATGCGCGGGAGCGGCGATCCGCCGCTCCAGGAGGATACGGCGCAGGATCGCGACCGCGAGGTGAGTCTTCCCGACACCCGGAGGGCCGGACAGGAGCAGGCCCGCCTCCACGTCCGGAAATCGTTCCGCCCAATCTTGCGCGACTTTATAGGCGTGGGCCAATGGGGGAAATTGATCGAACTGCTTGCCTCCGCCGCGGGCGTCGAACGCGCATTCCTCGTACCTCTTGGGTACGCCCGCCTTGGTCATCGCCGAGCTCTGCCGCTCGCCGAGGAAGCAATCGCACCGGGTGACGCCTTCGACGCCGTCTTTCACCACGCGCTTCCAAGCGGTATCGCCGCACTCCGGGCACTTCGGCTCTTTTATCTCTGGCACCCCTGGAACTCCATTACTGCCGCGGGGCCCCACCCCCGCGGCCTGGCCCTCCGCCGGCGGGCGGCTCCGGGCCGGCTGAAGGCTCCTTCTTCACCAGATGACGGGGAGGGAGCTTCACCAGCGCGTTCGAGACCCGCTCTCTCCATCCCTCCTCTTGCTTCGCCATCTCGCGCTGGACGTACTCGACGAACTCGCCGATCTCGGTCTGCATCCGCTCCATCTTTCCCCTCATGTTGAGGATGATCTCGACCCCCGCGAGGTTCACTCCCAGGTCCCGCGTGAGGTTGAGGATGGTCTCGAGCTGCTTCAGGTCGTCGTCCGAGTACAACCGGGTGTTGCCCTCGGTCCGCGAGGGGCTCAACAGCCCTTCTCTCTCGTAGAGCCGCAGCGTCTGCGGATGGATCCCATACGATTCGGCGACGGCGCTGATCATATAGTATCCCTTCCCTTTTCCCCGACTCCGCGGCCCCTCGGCCGTTCGGCCAGAGGCTCCTCGCTTCCTCAAGAGGAGACCTCCGAAACCTCGCTCGAGCGCGGATTGCGGGGCCCGAGCGGATTCAAACGATCGAGCTCGCGCAGCAGCTCGCGCGATCGATCGTCGTAGACCGTCGGGGTCACCACCTTCACCACGATGAAGAGGTCGCCGCGGGCATCGGCCCGCCGCGACGGCGCCCCGCGGCCGGAAATGCGAAGCTTCTGGCCCGACTGGACTCCCGCGGGCACGCGCAGCGTGACCGGTCCGTCGGGGGTCGGCACTTCGATGCGAGCGCCGAGCGCGGCCTCGGCGAAGCTCAAGGCAACGGTACAGAACAGGTTGTCTCCCTGGCGCGAGAACAACGGATGCGACTGCACGTGCACGTCGACGTACAGGTCCCCCGGAGCGCCCGCTCCCCGGCCCTCGTGTCCGCGCGAGGGCACGAGAAGCTTGTCGCCGTCCGAGACTCCCCTCGGGACGAGGAGGGTGACGGTCTCGGGACGGCTGGTGCAGCCGGCGCCTCTGCATTCGGGGCAGAGCTCGCGCGCAAGGTGGCCCGTTCCTCCGCAAGAGGCGCAGGGCTTGGCGAAGATCATGAAGCCATGGACCTTCATCGCGCGCCCGCGGCCGGAGCAAGCGGTGCAGGGCACGGGGTTGGCCGAGGGGATGTCGCCGAAACCCTGGCAAGTGCCGCAGGTATGGGAGCGCGCGATCTGGAAGCTCGTCTCGAGCCCGGTGAGCGTGTCTTCGAAGCGAAGCGCGAGCCGGTGATGGATGTCATCGCCCCGCTCGCGGCGCCCCGGCTCGGGCGCGAGGGAGCTCGGGAAGAGCTCGGGAAAGATGTCGGGACCCTTCTCCCCTTCGAGCGAGAAGTCGAAGCCCGCGAAGCCGTAGCGAGGCGGCTCCTCGCGGGTTTCCTCCGACGGCCGGCTTCCATGGGTGTCGTAGCGCTCGCGCCTTTCGGTGTCGATGAGGATCTCGAACGCTTCGTAGAGCCGCCGGTAGCGGACCGCGGCCACGCTGTCGCCGGGATTGAGATCCGGATGGTACTTGCGGGCGAGCTTCTGGAACGCGCGGCGGATCGCCGCCTTCGAGGCGTTTGACTTCACGCCCAGAAGAGTGTAGTAGTCGCCACTCGAGATCACTTCTTATCGTCGGTGTCCACGATCTCGGCGTCGATGACGTCGTCGTCCTTTCCACCGCTCCCGCCCGCCGACGGGCGCCCGCCGCCCGAGGCGGCCCCGGGGCTCGCCTGCTGGTACATGAACTCCGCGAGGCGATAGCTCGCCTTCTGCAGGACGTCGCGCGCGTTTCTCACCGCCTGGATGTCCGATTCCTTCAGCGCCTTCCTCGCGGAGTCGATCGCGACCTCGATCTGCTTGGCGTCGTCCGATGGGATCTTGTCGCGATGCTCCTGGAGAAGCTTCTCCGTCTGATAGATCAGGTTGTCCGTCTGGTTCTTCTCCTCGACCTCCTCGCGGCGCCGCTTGTCCTCCTCGAGGTGGAGCTCGGCGTACTTCTTCATCTGATCGATTTCCTGGTTGCTGAGCCCGCTCGAGGCGGTGATGGTGATCGCGGTGTGCTTGCTCGTGGCCATGTCCTTGGCCGAGACGTTGAGAATGCCGTTGGCGTCGATATCGAATGTGACCTCGACCTGCGGCACCCCTCGGGGAGCCGGGGGAATGCCGACCAGATGGAAGCGCCCGAGGGTCCGATTGTCCGCGGCCATGGCCCGCTCGCCCTGGAGAACGTGGACCTCGACCTGGGTCTGGTTATCGACCGCGGTCGAGAAGACCTCACTCTTCTTGTGGGGAATCGTGGTGTTGCGCTCGATGAGCCGGGTGAAGACGCCGCCCAGGGTCTCGATGCCGAGAGAGAGCGGGGTCACGTCGAGGAGCAGGAGGTCCTTCACCTCGCCTCCGAGAACGCCCGCCTGCACGGCGGCCCCGAGGGCTACGACCTCGTCGGGGTTCACGCCCTTGTGGGGGTCCTTGCCGAAGAAATCCCGCACCATCTGCTGGACCTTCGGGATGCGGGTGGAGCCTCCCACCAGCACCACTTCGTCGATCTCGGACGACCGAAGACCCGCGTCCTCGAGCGCCTGCTTGCAGGGAGCGATGGTCTTCTGGAAGATGTCGTTCGCGAGCTGCTCGAGCTTCGCGCGGGTGAGCTTGAGCGAGAGGTGCTTCGGTCCGGTCGAGTCCGCGGTGATGAACGGAAGGTTGATCTCGGTCTCGACGGTCGAAGAGAGCTCGATCTTGGCCTTTTCCGCCGCCTCCTTGAGCCTCTGGAGCGCCATCCGGTCAGCGGACAGATCGATGCCGTCGCTCTTCGTGAACTCGTCGATAATCCAGTCGATGATTCGCTGGTCGATGTTGTCACCGCCGAGGTGGGTATCGCCGTTGGTGGATTTCACCTCGACCACCCCCTCGCCCACTTCCAGAATGGAGATGTCGAAGGTACCGCCGCCGAAGTCGAAGACCGCGATCTTTTCGTCTTTCTTCTTGTCGAGGCCGTAGGCGAGGGCGGCCGCGGTGGGCTCGTTCACGAGGCGCATCACCTCGAGGCCGGCGATCTCTCCCGCGTCTTTCGTCGCTTGCCGCTGGCTGTCGTTGAAGTACGCGGGAACGGTGATGACCGCCTTCTCCACCGTCGTTCCCAGATAATCCTCCGCGGCCTGCTTCAACTTCTGGAGGATCATCGCCGAGATTTCCGGGGGCGAGGAATTCTTGCCCTTGATGTCGACGCGGGCGTCGCCGTTCTCAGCGCGCACCACGCGATAGGGCACCATCCTCATTTCCTCGGTGACTTCGTCGAAACGGCGTCCCATGAAACGCTTGATGGAGAAAACGGTGTTCTCGGGGTTGGTGATTGCCTGGCGCTTCGCCACTTGACCCACGAGCCGTTCGTTCCCCTTGGCAAAGGCGACGACCGAAGGAGTCGTCCGGCCACCCTCCGGATTGGTGATTACCGTGGGGCTCCCGCCTTCCATGACGGCAACGACGGAATTGGTCGTACCCAGGTCGATCCCGATGATCTTGCTCATTGCGCTTCGGTCCTCCGCGTCCCTGACTCGAACGTCCTTATGGAGCTTTAGTCAGCCCCAAGGATATGATGTGAGCGTAAAGAAGTCAAGTTTTGCGGAAGCGCCTGAGACGATTCAATTTGCAGCGGCTGCGAATCAGGAGTACTATACGCTTACGCCGCCGCTGGGGGGACAAATGCAACGTGGACTGGCGCTAACGAGCTTCCTCCTTGCCACCACTCTTCACGCTCAGGACGAAACCTACCCTTACGCTTACCTGAGTCACGTCGAGGGCGAGGTCAGCCTGCAGCGGGCTTCGGAGCCCGAACCGGAGTCGGGCTCCTTGAACGTTCCCATCCTCCCGGGAGATCGGATCTGGACCCGGGCGAGCTCACGGGCCGAAATCCGATTCGGGTCCGGGTTGGTGGTTCACCTCTCCGAAGGCTCCAAGATCGACTTCGTGGCCAACGACTCGGAGACGATTCTCAGGCTCTGGAGCGGAAGCGCGATCCTGAAGGCCGCGGATGCGTCGCGGACGCTTCGCGTCGACTCCCCCGCGGGGAGCATCCGTCCGACCCGCGAGGGCTCGTACCGCATCGACGTCGAGGGGGGTGACGCGGTCACGCTCTCGGTCGAGCGCGGATCCGCCGAGCTCGCGAGCTCGCTCGGGACGGTTCTGGTTCAGAGCGGCGAGACGAGCTTCGCGACGCCGTCGGACCCGCCTTCGATTCCGGTGAAGTTCAACACCGCGCGCCTCGACGAGTTCGACCGTTGGAGCGAGAGCCGCGAGGCTCGACGCGCGAGGACTGAAGACATCGTCGTCGGCAGCCTCCCCCACCAGGTTCAGAGCTACGCCTACGATCTTTCCGACCACGGTGATTGGTATCAAGAACCGGACTACGGGTACGTCTGGTATCCGCGGGTTTCAGTCGGATGGGCGCCGTACACCTACGGTCGTTGGGGCTACATGCACTGGGGTCACACCTGGATCTCGAGCGAGCCCTGGGGCTGGGCCCCGTACCACTATGGGCGATGGGGGTTCGGGCACCGCGGGTGGTACTGGATTCCCGGCTCGATCTGGGGGCCGGCGTGGGTGTCCTTCGCGATCGGGCCCACGTGGGTGGGCTGGAGCCCGCTCGGTTACTACAACGGGCCAGTATTCGTTTTCAACTCGTACTTCGGAGGCTACGGAGGCAGTTACTACGGGCGAGGAGGTTTCAACCACCACCGAGGAGGCTGGAACGTTTGCAGCCGAGACGATTTTCGTTCGGGGGTCGTCACCCCGGCGGGCTACCGGAGGCTCGAGCCCGAGTCTCTGAGAGCGAGCGTCGAGAACGCGCGCTTTGTGGACGAGGTTTCTTCGCTCGATCGCGATCTCAATCCGCGAGCCGCACGCCTTCGCCCTTCCGGGTCGCGCTTCGGCGAGGTAAACGCGCCTTCGACCGCGAACCCCCGAAATGAAGCGGCACTCCGAGGGTTCCGCGAGAGAGCGGCGGCTCCTTCCCGGTCCGTCATCGACGATACGTCGCGGACCGCGCCTCGCCGCGGCGAGCGGCCGAGCGAGATTTCCGACATCGTCCGCCGAGCTCGAGAGCTTGAGAGCGCGTCGGACCGTCGGGAGAGACCCGCGCGCGAGCGTGTAGAGTCGCCCCAGAGGGCCGAGAGGGCCCGGATGGCCGAGATGGCCCAGATGGAAAGACGCGAGCGAGTCATGCCGATTCTCCCCGCGCGCGAGACGCCCTCGACGGGCCTCTCGAGATTGTCGAGATCATCGAGAGGGGGTGGCGAATCGAGAGAGCCTCGGGGCACGCGCTCACGCACCCCGGAGACGCGGGCCCCGGAAACGAGATCGGAGTCGAGAAGCCGCGTCGAACGGGCCGAGCCGCGACGGATGAGCGGCGGAGGCCGTTCCTCTCGAGAGCGAAGCTCGTCGGTAGGCGCGCCGAGCTCCGGAGGGCGCGGCGCAGGCGGAGCGGCTCAGCGCACGGGGGGATCTCAAACGTCTCGAGGCAATCAAGCCAATCAAGCCAACCAAGGACGAAGCGCTCGCCCTCGGTCGAATCAGGACTGAGTAGAGCGCTGACGGATTCGCAAGAACCGCGTTCTCGCGACGCGCGGCTCGATAGCCTCCCGTTCCGCCGAGGGTTTCCCCGCCTTGTGGATTCCCACGAGATCGTGGACAATGACCCACAAACCGGACCACAGCATGAGCATGGCCATGTCCAAACCGGAGCAAGGGGCGCGCCCCCACATCGGATGGTTCGGCTCGCTCGCGAACGTTCCCCTCGCCGAGGTCCTCCGCCGGATCGCCGCCGAGGAGCTCAGCGGGGACCTTCAGGTCCACCTGGGCTCCGCGATCAAGAGCGTCTACTTCGATCACGGCTTCGTGGTTTTCGCCGCGAGCAATCTCACACGCGATCGGCTCGGCGAGAGCATGATCGACGCCGGGCGCATCTCGCGCCACGAGTTCGCGCTCGCCAGCATGATCATGAAGGGGAGCACGCGGAAGTTCGGGGAGGCCCTCGTCCACGCGGGGGTGCTCTCCGAGGAGGATCTCGGCCGCGAGGTAGCGATGCAGGTCAACCGCATCGTGTTGTCGCTCTTCAAGAGCAAGGACGGGATCTACAGCTTCGACGAGCGCGGCACCAACATCCCCGTCGACCTGATGGTGAGTCTCTCTATCTATCGGATCCTCCTCGAGGGCGTCCGCTTCATGACCGACGGCAGGCTGATCCTCGCGGGCCTTCCGCCTCTGAATACCTCGGTCAAAGTCGCCGGGCGACCGCCCTTCACCGTCGAGCCGCGGAAGCTCAAGGCCGTCGAGCAGGAGCTCCTCAAAGGAGCGCGCACCCCTACCCCGCTCGTCTCGCTCCTCCAGGACGGGCAGGCCGATCGCGGGCTCGCGCTCCGCGCGGGCTACGGCCTCTGGGCGGCGGGGCTTCTCGAGGGTGCCGGCGAGACCACCAAGCCCCCTCTCAAGGTGCAGGAGGAGACCGGGGCCTTCGTGCTCTCGGAGATCCAGCGCAAGTTCGCGAAGATTCGGGCCACCAACGCCCGCCAGGAGATCCTGATGGAGTTCGACAAGCTCGATCGAACTCCAGAGCCGGAGCTCCTCGCGGTTGCCGGGTTCGCGCGGGAGGCGGATCTGGACCAAGCCTTCGAGAAGCGTCGATCGGAGTGGGAACAAAAGCGGGCGATGGTCGAGAACGAGCGAACGCTGGTGGGGAAGATCGATGTCATTCAGGAGCGGCTGCGTCAGGCCTACGACCGGCTCCGGAGCGTTGCGTCGGAGGAGGTTGCGGAAGAGATTCCGTCCGGCGAGGAAACTCCCCCCGTCCTGGAGACCGCGGTCGAGCAGACCCTCCCCCCACTGAACGAGGATCTCTTCGACGAGATCGGTTTAGAGCACATGATCGGATCGGCGGAGCTCGTGACCCACGTTGAGAACGACGAGCCCGGAGTCGAAGAGGCGGCGGCGGAAATAGAAGTGGAACGCGTCGAGACCGTCGAAGCGCCTCCGTCGAAACCAGAGCAACCGTCGACGACGCTCTACGGCGCCGCTCGCGTCGAGCGCGTCAGACAACTGCTCCGAGACGTCAAGCTCCATTTTCAAGTGCGCGATTGGGAGCACGCGGTGTCCCTTCTTTACGAGCTGGTGGAGCTCGAGCCGGAATCCGCACAGCATCACGCGATGCTGGCGCGGGCGATGGCGCGCCATCCGGTCATGCGGAAGGACGCCGAGCGTCACTTCATCGAGGCCCTGAGACTCGCGCCTCAGGACCCGGACCTCCACTTTTCCCTGGGCCTGTACTACAAGTCCTTCGGCATGCATTCGAGAGCGCAGCACGAGTTCCGCACCGCCATCCGCATCAATCCCAACCACGAGGACGCGAAAAAGCACATCAGCACCGGAAAAAGCTCCAAGGACCCGCTGCGCGACGTGTTCAAGAAGATCTTCGGCTGAGAGGAATCCTCAAGCAGCACTTGAGGAGTTCAGACGTAACTTCAAATCTCCCCCCACTTCGGATCGCCTCGCTTCGCTATTCTGAAAACAGAACTATTCTCCGGTTCGACCTCCCGAGGTGGTTTTGGACGAGCGTCCTAAATCCCGCGCGATGAGTACCTTCCGGGGCTATACCCCCAAGATTTAGTAGGGGGATATCTCCTAGAACGCAAAATCTGGTATTTTTTCCTTGACACCCGATTCACACTCCGCTTATATATCGGAATCCAGGGCAGTCATCGGGAACAACGGTCCCAAACGACATCGTCGGCCTTGAGTTGACGGTGAAAGCTCGGTGTTCACGTTTACCCGGAAGTTTTTTCTTTTTTTCAGGCAGCGGAGGCAAGGTCATGGCCACGACGAAGAAGGACGTTTCGATGACGTTGGATTCGGAGCCCTCGGCCCAGTCAGATTGCGGTGGAAGCGGCCGGGCGCAGTCCGCGGGCCTTCATTTCGAGCGCCATTTCACACGGCGCGGGGTGTCGCCCTATGACGCCGTCGAGTGGGAAATCCGCGACGCCGTGATCCAGGACGAAAAGGGCGAGAAGATCTTCGAGCAGAAGGCGGTAGAAGTTCCCAAGAGCTGGTCCCAGATGGCGACCAACATCGTGGCCTCGAAGTATTTTCACGGCTCCCTCGAGAGCGGCGAACGGGAGCGGAGCGCGCGCCAGCTCGTTTCCCGGGTCGTCGACACCATGACCCGCTGGGGCGTCGACGGGAAGTACTTCGCCTCGACGGAAGACGCGATCACGTTCCGCGACGAGCTCACGTTCCTGCTGCTGAACCAGTGCGCCTCGTTCAACTCCCCCGTGTGGTTCAACTGCGGCATCGAGAAGAAGCCGCAGTGCTCCGCCTGCTTCATCAACTCCGTCGAGGACACCATGGAGTCCATCCTCACCCTGGCGAAGACCGAGGGGATGCTCTTCAAGTGGGGATCGGGCACGGGTTCCAACCTCTCCACCATCCGCAGCTCCAAGGAGCGGCTTTCGAGCGGCGGCACCGCGAGCGGCCCGGTGTCGTTCATGAAGGGCTACGACGCTTTCGCCGGCGTCATCCGCAGCGGGGGCAAGACGCGGAGAGCGGCGAAGATGGTCATCTTGAACGTGGACCATCCCGACATCATCGAGTTCGTCGACTGCAAGCGCATCGAAGAGCAGAAGGCCTGGACGCTGATCGACGCCGGATACGACGGCTCGTTCAACGGCGAGGCTTACGCCTCCATCTTCTATCAGAACGCGAATCACAGCGTGCGGGTGACCGACGAGTTCATGAAGGCCGTGGAAGAGGACCGGGAGTGGGTGACCCCGGCGGTGGTGGGCGGCAAACCCCTCGGAAAATATCGGGCGCGCGACATTCTCCGCAAGATCGCGGTATCCACCCACGTCTGCGGCGATCCGGGGATGCAGTTCGACACCACCATCAACCGCTGGCACACCTCCAAGACGACGGCGCGCATCAACGCCTCGAATCCCTGCTCGGAGTACATGTATCTCGACGACTCCGCCTGCAACCTCGCGTCGTTCAACCTGATGAGATTCCTCACTCCCGACGGGCAGTTCGACGTGCGCGGATTCGTGAAAGCGGTCGACGTGTTGATTACCGCGATGGAAATCGTCGTCGGCAACGCCAGCTACCCCACGGAGAAGATCGGAAGGAACTCCGAGGCCTACCGTCCTCTCGGAATCGGCTACGCCAACCTCGGCGCGCTCCTGATGTATCAGGGAATTCCCTATGACAGCGACCGGGGACGGGATACCGCCGCCGCCATCACCGCGGTCATGACCGGCGAAGCCTACCAGCAGTCCGCGAGGATCGCCGCCCACCTGGGTCCGTTCGAGGGCTTTGCCATGAACCGGACTCCGATGCTCGAGGTGATGGAGATGCACCGCGACGCCGTGGGGCAAATCGATCCGAACCGCGTCCAGGCCAATCTCTACCAGACCGCCCGGGACGTCTGGAGAGAGACGGTCGAGCTCGGTAAAGAGCACGGTTACCGCAACGGACAAGCCTCGGTTCTCGCGCCCACGGGGACGATTGGCCTGATGATGGACTGCGACACCACCGGCGTCGAGCCCGATCTGGCGCTGGTGAAGTACAAGAAGCTCGTGGGCGGCGGTCTGATGAAGATCGTCAACCAGACCGTTCCCGAAGCGCTCGCGCGCCTCGGCTATCCGGCGAACGAGGTCAGCGCCATCGTCGGGCACGTGCACGAGAAGGGCCACATCGAGGGCGCGCCTTATATTCGGGAAGAGCACCTTCCGGTTTTCGACTGCGCCGTCCAGTCGCCCGGAGGCAATCGCTCCATCCACTACAAGGGTCACGTCAAGATGATGGCCGCGGTGCAGCCCTTCCTCTCGGGCGCGATCTCGAAGACCGTCAACATGCCCAAAGAGACGACCATCGAAGAGATCATGCAGACCTACGTGGAGGCCTGGAAGCTCGGCCTCAAGGCCATCGCCATCTACCGCGATGGATCCAAGAGGACCCAGCCGCTCAACACCACCTCCGGGGCGGAAGCGGGAGTGGGGCCGGGAGCGGGAAAAGTCGCCGCGGTGAGCCGTCCGGTGCAGCGAAAGCTTCCGGTGGAGAGACGAGCGATCACCCACAAGTTCAACATCGCCGGCCACGAGGGCTACATCACCGTGGGTATGTACGACGACGGCGCCCCGGGAGAGATCTTCATCAACATGTCGAAGGAAGGCTCCACGGTGTCCGGGCTCATGGACGCCTTCGCCCGGGCGATCTCCTACGCTCTGCAGTACGGAGTACCGCTCGAGGTCCTCGCCGACAAGTTCGCCCATACCCGATTCGAGCCCTCGGGCTTCACCGGGAACGAACAGATTCCCTACGCCAAGTCGATCACCGACTACATCTTCCGATGGCTGGCCTTGAAGTTCCTCTCTCCGGAGAAACTCGCCGGGGTGTTGGGAGAATCGTCGGACGTCTCCTCCGAGCCGAGCGGCAAGACCGCCACCGTCGCGGAAGCGTCGCCGGAGGAGAGGACAGCCGCGCCGGTATCCGTCCCCCGGATGTTCGAGGACGCTCCGCCGTGCTCGACCTGTGGCTCGATCATGGTTCGGAACGGAAGCTGCTACAAATGCCTCAACTGCGGGGCGACGAGCGGTTGCTCCTAATTCAAGAAAATCATCTATAATCCGGGCCTTGCGGACGGTTCTCGTCTTCGCGCGCCACTCGAGGAGGCTCCCCATGCTCGCCCGGCTCACGACCGCGGGATGGCTACTTCTTTCTTGCGTTCTGGCTCGACCGGCGACGGCCCAGATCGCTCCGCGGATCCTGCACGACGGCGTGGGATGCATCGTCGCCGGCCAGCACGCGGTGATCGACGCTCTGGTGGAGCCGACCGACGATCTAATCACGGTGAAGGTCTACTTCCGCGCGGAGATCTACCCGGCCTTTTTCTATGTGGAAGCGGCGCCGAGCGGAGGGAGTTACCAGGCGGTTCTTCCTCGCCCCACTAGGGACGTTTCCGCCGTCGTCTACTATCTCGAGGCCGTGGATCGCGCGTTCAATTCGTTTCGGACGGAAGAGTTCCGCCCGCGCGTTGTCCGCGATCCTGCGGATTGTGACGAGGATTCCAGGCAGCCCGCGTATGTCGAAGGTCCTGACGGCATCACCGTCGGCGCCACCGCCGCCGGTTCCCGCTTTCCTCCGGGATTTCTCACCGAGGGCATCGTCGGCACCATCACCGCCGCCGGAAGAGCCGCGGGCGGCAGCACCGGGACCCTCATCGGGATCGGAGCCGCCGCCGGCGCCGCTGCGGGAGTCGGGATCCTCGTGGGCGGAGGCGAGGAGACGACGACGATTCCCGCCGCGGGCGGTCCCACGACCACCGTTCCCATTACGACGTCGGTGCCCCTGACGACGTCGGTTCCGGCTACGGGGCCGGTGGTGGCCTGTTTCGACACCGTTCCCAACCCGCCCACGATTCCCGTGGGGGAAACCGTGCGCTTCGATGCCTCGTGCAGCCAGCCGCGGGATGAGATTGCGAGCTTCGTCTGGGACTTCAACGACGGGCGCGACGGACGGGAGGGTCGCGTGGTGACGCGCCAGTACCAGAGCGCCGGAGTCTTTCCCGCGGAGCTCGTGGTCACCGACATCCGCGGCGTCCAGGCGCGCGTCGAGAAGGAAGTCCGTGTCAACGAGTCGGGCGGCCCAGGACCGGGTCCCGGTCCCGGCCCGGGTCCGACGACCACCGTCCCGGGAAACGCCGATCTCCAGATCACCGCGCTCACCTTCAGCCCACTGACGCCGGTGAAGAATACGAACGTGAACTACAGCGTGGGCTACCGAAATGCCGGCCCGGACCTCGACC
>Ga0209002_10001691_pt1 | contig 17802 bp, 19 predicted proteins | sample Rifsed16ft2_FD_184010 | JGI IMG/M metagenome (GOLD analysis project Ga0209002, IMG submission 184010) | Soil microbial communities from Rifle, Colorado, USA - sediment 16ft 2 (version 2) | ecosystem: Environmental > Terrestrial > Deep subsurface > Rock core/Sediment | place: Rifle, Colorado... | reverse complement strand
TCCGGGGATTTATTGCCGCGCCTTCTGAAGATTACCCCGCCCGAGGATATCTGCCGCTCTGTCTTTATGCTGCCTTTTGCGGCGCTTTTTTTCATATCTCTCTTCCTTAAATCTCTGAAAAACCCCTTGGGCCGTCATTGCGAGCGTAGCGAAGCAATCTCATCTCTCTTGAAAGGACGGGATTGCCACGGCCTTCGGCCTCGCAATGACATTATAGTCTTATTCCGTAATCCCCGAAAACCTCCAGAGCCCCTCTTCCCTTGCGCTCCTTATCGCCTCTTCAAACTCTTCGGCCGTTATCCTTCTATCAAGGGGCGGGTGTTCAGACGCCTTGAAGCACGGCCTGTACTGGTCCATTATATTCACGTAACTGTTTTTTGAAATCTCGCCGGCTATAAAGCGCATAACTTTTTGCGTCCCGGCAAGCCCTTCCGGAAGCACAAGATGCCGGATAATAAGACCCCTTTCTGCTATCCCGTTTTTATCAACCGTAAGGTCTCCGGCCTGACGATGCATCTCCCTTACCGCCTCCCTTACCCTGTCCCAGTAGTCCTTCGGGCTTGAGTATTTTTTTGCGGTCTCGTTGTCGCCGTATTTTATGTCGGGCATGTAGATGTCGAATATCCCGTCAAGGAGTTTTATGGTCTCGCTTGATTCATATCCCCCGCAGTTATAGACAAGAGGCACGCTCAGCCCCATTTCTATCGCTTTGGGAAGGCTTTTAACTATCTGGGCTATCTGGTGGGTGGGTGTCACAAAGTTTATGTTATGGCAGCCCATTTGCTGAAGCGTTACCATCATCCCTGAAAGCTCGTCAAAGGAGACCTCGCTTCCGTGGCCTAAATGGCTTATATCAAAGTTCTGGCAGAAAAGGCACTTCAGATTGCAGTATGAAAGGAATATCGTTCCGCTCCCGCCCCGCCCCACAAGGGGGCTTTCTTCCCCGAAATGCGGGGTAAAGCTTGAGACCATCGGCAGATAACCCGCCTTGCAGACCCCCTTTTTACCTTCAACCCTGTTGACCCTGCAATCCCACGGGCATATTGCGCAGTCCTCAAGGATTGACATAAGTATGCCTATCCTTTTCTCAAGTTCCCCTGTTTCATGGAGCCTTATGTAAGATGGCTGAATCTGCGGCATAAAGGAAGGTGGTTTAAAAGAAAAAAAGCGAATCCTGAGGAATCTGCCCTCTCTCTCTCTTAAACCCTTCGGGACTCTTTCTTTTTCTGGCAGTCCACGCAAAGGGCGGTAAAGGGCATGAGTTTCAGCCTTTTTTCATCAATCTCCTCATTGCACCCGTCGCACACGCCGTATGTCCCGTCATCCAGTTTCGTCATCGCCTCTTCAATCCTTACAAGTTCTTCCTTGTGTATATCGGCCACCTTAAGCCCCGTGTCCTCTATAAGGTCAAGAAGCGACATGTCTTCCATATCCTGCGGGTTATCAAACTGCGCCCTGTAATCCTCCCCGAGTTTCTTGAAATATTCTTCCCTGAGCATGGCCCATTTTTTCCTTTTTGTTTCAAGAAGGTCCTCTTTGATTTTCTGATAAAATTTCTTCCTGTCCTCTTTCATCAAAAACCTCCGGTTTTTTGCGCGGTTTTTAACAGATTGGGTGCTCGCCCCTTGTAAGTTCTCCGGTAAAATGTCCTATGCCTGAGAGGAACTCTGAAACTATTTCCTCAACGGCCTTTTTTACGCCGGAGGGCTTGAGTTTTTTCTCCGGCACAATCTGAACGGATACGCTTTTCGGAGTGTCTATGGGAGAGCCTATCTGGCTTAAAAGCCAGACATAGACCTCTGAAATGCCTTCAATCCTTGAGTATATCTCGCTTGCCATGCGGTGGGAAAGAACGCTGTAGATTTTACCCACGTGGCTTACCGGGTTTTTCCCTGCCGCGGCCTCCGTTCCCATGGGCCTGTTGAGCGAGATGACACCGTTTGTGCGGTTGCCCCTACCAACCTGCCCTGAATCGGCATCCTCGGCGGATGTGCCGAGAAGCGACAGATAAACCCCTTCTTTTCCCTTCCCTCTTTTGTCGAGCGTGTTGTAATTTATCTTTACCTTTTTGAAAGGTAAAACCCGCGTAAAATCCCGGAGTTCCCTGATTATGGCCCCTTTTATGTCGAAATACTCCTTTTCACTCCGTACCTCGCCCGCTATAAGGGGCATTGCAACGGTTAAATCAAGCTCGTTTCCGCATCTAAACCCCATAACCTTCACGTCCTCGCCTGTGGAAGGGAAGTCTGTTTTAAACGCGGAGGAATTCAAAAACCTCTCGCATTCATAAACCGCCTTTTCAGTAGGCGTGAACGGGGCATACCCCACGGCGGCGGAGGTGTCGTTCGCTCCCCTGACCCTGCCCCCCTTGCCCCCTTTACCCCCCTTACCACTGAAGATGCCGGTAAGCTCGGCAGAGCCCGGCTTAAGAACCACCCTTACCCTGACATGCCTTTTCGGGTCAACCCTCCTCAGGTTCTCCTTTATCCACCTGCCGACACTCTCCACGGCAATCTCTTTAACCGGGACCTTCTTTTTCCCGACCGTAAAAGTCGCCCTGTCCCCTATGATAAACTCCATCGGGGTTATGACCCTGCCGCCCCTGAAATCCTTTTCAACCTCGCCCGCGACGAGCAGCCCCTTGTCTATATTGTGGTGGAGGACTTCCCCGAACTCTTTCAGGTACTCCCTGCTCAATGAAACCGAGATATTCTCCATTACCGCGTCGCAGATATAGTCCGGATGCCCCACCCCCTTCCTCTCAACTATCTCGACGTTTTGCCTGTGGGTGGGCGTGTTTTTTATTATCTCAAACGAGAATCTTTCCACGGTTTTTATCCGCCCGCTCGTATTTGCTGAATACGCATCCGCAGTATTTCTGCCTGTAAAGGCCCATCTCTTTTGAGGCGGTAATCCCCTCTTTCCAGCCTGTCCTGAAATCTTCATGGTAAAACGGCACGCCGTATTTTTCCCCCATATAAAGGCCCAGAGAGATTATCTGTTCGTGGTTCTGGTACCTGCTGTAAAGAAGGGACGTGGAAAACCCGCCGTAGCCGCGAAGATAGGCGAATTGCGCGGTCTTTTCAAGCCTCAGACCATAACAGCTTTCGCACCTTTCGTCCTTTGGGATGGATTTTTTATCGGTTCCTGCAAGAATGGAAAAATAGGGAAGAGGGTCGTAATCCTCAAAGCATACAACATCCACATCCATGAGCCTTGCGAGTGTTTTCACGCTCTCAAGCCTTTTTTTGAATTCCTGGAGCGGGTGGATATTGGGGTTATAGAAAAAACCGGAGATTTTAAAACTCCCCTCTGAAAATATTTTTTTCAGGGGATATATGGAACACGGCCCGCAGCATATATGGACAAGTATCTGCCTCGGAGAATCCTGCATTATAACAATCTCCCCTGGGTGCCTTCCTCATCCTTTTTCTCAAATTCCCTCCCCATGTGGCTGTACGCGAGAGGGGTAGCGACCCTTCCCCTGGGGGTCCTCTTGAGGAAACCTTCCTGCGCAAGATAGGGTTCATGGAGGTCTTCAATCGAGTCCCTGTCCTCATGGAGCGCGGAAGAAAGAGTTTCTATGCCGACCGGGCCTCCGTCAAACTTATCTATTATGGTGAGAAGGATGCGCCTGTCCATCTTGTCAAATCCGCGCGAATCTATCTCCAGCATCAAAAGCGCCTCCTTTGCCACCTCTTCGGTTATAACGCCGTTGCATCTGACCTCGGCATAATCCCTCACCCTCCTTAAAATCCTGTTTGCAATCCTCGGGGTTCCCCTTGAGCGCCTTGCTATCTCAAACGCCCCCTCTTCCGTCACCTCTATCCCGAGTATGGCGCTTGAACGCGTGACAATGGCTTTAAGTTCCGGGGGCGTGTAGAAGTCAAGCCTCACAACCACTCCAAACCTCTCCCTTAAAGGGGATGTGAGGAGCCCCGCCCTCGTTGTCGCCCCTATGAGCGTAAAACGCGGAAGGTCCAGCTTTATTGAACGCGCGGACGGGCCCTGCCCTATTATTATGTCAATATTGTAGTCCTCCATGGCGGGATAGAGTATCTCCTCCACGATGGTCGGGAGGCGGTGTATCTCGTCAATAAAAAGGACATCCCTGTCCTCAAGGTTTGTCAGTATTGCCGCGAGGTCCCCTGTTTTTTCTATTGCCGGGCCCGATGTCGCTTTTATGTTGCTTTTGAGCTCATTTGAGATTATATGGGCAAGGGTGGTTTTACCGAGCCCGGGAGGCCCGTAAAAAAGCACATGGTCAAGCGCCTCTTTTCTTGCCCTCGCGGCCTCTATGAATATTGAAAGATTCTCCTTGACCTTCTCCTGGCCTATGTATTCCGCCAGGGTCCTGGGCCTGAGGCTTAACTCAAAACCCTCGTCCTCTTTCAACCTTACCGGCGCTATGTATCTTTCGTCATCCATTTTTTTGAATTATGGAAACCCCTTCGCTTCCCTCTCTGACAGTTTGCGGAAAAACTTAAAACTTATTCAGGCAGATGGGCTTTTTCAGCAGCCTGCTAAAACATCCTGAGGGCCCTCTTAATAACCTCCTCAACGCCCGCGCCGTGCGGGCATTCTTTCCTTGCCTTTTCCGCGGCGAGTTCCGCCTCCTTTTCCCTGTAACCCAGATTCTTGAGGGCTGAGATAACATCCACTATAACCGGCGAAACCGCTTCCGCCACACCTTTTTCTTTTCTCCCCGGTTCTTTGAGCTTATCCTTCAACTCAAGTATAACCCTCTCGGCGGTCTTTCTTCCAACTCCGGGAAGCGCGCAAAGAGCGGCCGCGTCTCCCTTTACCACGGCCGCTATAAGGCCGTCCACGGTTGTCCCCGAAAGGATATTTCTGGCAAGCCTCGGCCCTATGCCTGAAATGGATATAAGCAGCGTAAAAAGGCTCTTTTCTTCCTGCGTAAAGAAACCGTATAACTGGATGGAATCGTCTTTTATGAATGTTAAGGTCTTGAGCAAAACCTGCCCGTCTTTATCGGGAAGTTTGTAATAAGTGGAAAGAGGGATAAAGACCTCGTAACCGACGCCGCCGCAATCCACGACAACCGATTCAGGAGACTTAAAGATGAGCCTTCCGTTAACGCTCGCGATCATATTTTAGAGTTTCTTAAGGGAAACCGCCTGACGTAAAGAAACCCCGCCGCATTTCCTCAAGGGCGCGCGCGGCGGAATGTGGTGTATATGGCATATCGCGAGCGCGAGGGCATCGGCCGCATCGGGTCCCTTAAGGGGAGTGGTCCGAAGCAGCAGGCTTACCATCTTCTGGACCTGCCCCTTTTCAGCCCCTCCATAACCTGTAACCGCCTGCTTTACTTTTCTCGGGCTGTACTCAAAGACAGAAACCCCCATTGCCGCCGCCGTAAAAAACACCACACCCCTAGCGTGCCCGAGCACAAGCGCGCTCTTTACATTCCGCGCGAAAAATACCGACTCAACCGCCATGCAATCAGGACTGAATTCGGCTATAACCTTTTTTAAAGAGTCCCCTATCGCAAGCAGCCTTTCCGGAAGCGCTTTTTTGGAGGCGGCCTTTATCTCCCCGTCGCAGACATGAATCAATCTTCCGCCCTGGCCTTTTTCCACTATGCCGTAGCCTGTTGTAATCGTACCCGGGTCTATCCCCAAAACTCTCATAATCCCGCCGTTAACGGTTTTTCCGGAAAAACATCATGCAACCTTTTCCATTTCTTCCAGAGGCATATCAAAGTTGGAATATACCTCCTGGATATCGTCCAGGTCTTCGAGTTCTTCCATGAGTTTCAAAACCTTCCGGGCGTCTCCGCCTTCCACATGCACCGTGGTTTTCGGGACCATGCTCACGGAGGCCATTGTGTATTTAAACCCCATTGAGTCAAAACTTGTTTTTATCCTGTGGAAATCCGACGGGTCGGTATACACCTCATATACCCCGTCATCTTTATTTGTAATAACATCCCGAGCCCCCGCGCTGAGGGCCGCTTCCATCAGTTTATCTTCCTCCATTGAGTTTATATCAAACGTGAATACGCCGCTTTTATCAAATATCCACGCAACCTCCCCGGCCCTCCCCCCGTATTTGGCAAACACCTGGCGCACCTCCGGCACGGTTCTGTTTTTGTTGTCAGTCATATAATATACAAGCACGGCAACGCCTGCCGGGCCGAAACCCTCGTAAGTGCCATCTTCATAGTTTACGCCCTCAAGCCCGCCGGCCCCCTTTTTGATAGCCCTTTCAATATTATCTGCCGGGACGTTTTCGCCCTTGGCCTTCTCTACGGCGGCCCTTAAGCGGGGATTGGATGAGGAGTCGCCGCCTGCGAGCTTGGCGGCCACCATTACCTCCTTCACAAGCTTTGAAAAAAGCTTACCCCTTTTTGAGTCGCTCTTCGCTTTTTTGTGCTTTATGTTGGCCCATCTTGAATGTCCCGACATTTTCCCTGAAATATCCCCCCGCGAAAAATTTTACCCTTTAATTTTGAAAACCACCGGCCCTTGCCCTGTCTTTATAGGATTGGCTGAGACTGTCTATCCCGAGTTCCTTCATCTTATGGAGAAGCGTATTTCTGTGAACCTTCATGATGTTTGCGGCCTCGGTCTTGTTCCAGTCGGTTTTATTGAGGACGCTTATTATAAAACACCTCTCAAACGCCATGCACGCCTTCCTGAAATCCTCAATCTCGTAAGCGGAACCCAGAGAATCGGACTTTAAGCACACAATCTCGACCGGTATATCCTCGTATGCTATCTCGGAACCGTCCTTCGCAAGCACAACGAGTCTCTCAATAAGGTTTTCAAGCTCCCTGACATTGCCCGGCCACGGGTATTCTGTCAACGCGGCAAGCGCCGCCGGGGATACGCCTTTTATGCATTTATTGCACTTTTTGCAATGCCTTTGAAGGAAATATTCAACCAGGAGCGGCAGGTCCTCTTTCCTCTCCCTCAACGGCGGAAGCTCTATTGGCACCACCTTAAGCCTGTAATAGAGGTCTTCCCTGAACCTTCCCCTCCTGACAGCCTCCTCAAGATTTATATTGGTTGCCGCAATGACCCGGATATCAACATTTATCTCCCTATTTCCGCCCACCCTCTCAAATGACTTTTCCTGCAGGACCCTCAGAAGTTTTGCCTGAAGATGCATCGGAAGGGTCGCGACCTCATCAAAAAAAACGGTTCCTCCGTCGGCAAACTCGAACTTTCCGATTCTGGTAGCGTGGGCGCCGGTGAATGCGCCCCTCTCGTAACCGAAGAGTTCGCTTTCCATAAGCTCGGAAGGCACTGCCCCGCAGTTTACGGCAACCATGGGTTTTTCCTTCCTTTCGCTCAGCCTGTGTATGGCCCTGGCGATAAGTTCCTTCCCGGTGCCGCTTTCCCCTGTGATAAGCACGCTGGATGGGGTCTGGCTTACCTTTTTTACAAGTTCAAATATCTTTTTCATGGCCTGGGTTTTGCTTATTATCTCCCCGTAGCCGAGTTTGGCCTGAAGTTCCTCTCTTAAATAGGCAACCTCCCTTTTAAGGGAGAGCCTGTCGGTATAGCGCTTGATTGTTGAAATAAGGTCATCTGTTTCAAAGGGCTTCGCAATGTAGTCGTAGGCGCCGCATCTTATGGCCTCAACCGCCTTCTTTGCGCTGTCGGTTGCTGAAATGACGACAATGCCCATCTCGCGGTCAATCTCCTTTATTGCCTCTATCGCCTTGAACCCGTCCATGTGCGGAAGATTTATATCCATCAGAATAAGGTCAACCGGCATGGATTTTACAACCTCCAGGGCCTCTATGCCGTTTGAAACTGAAATTGTTTCGTAGTGTTCCCCAAGGATTATTTCGAGGGTCTCCCTTACCGATGGGTCGTCGTCAACTATAAGGATGATTGTTCTTCTCATGATGCCTGCCCGTAGAAGCGGTGTTGCTGTTGAGCCCCCTTATTACAGGTAAAAATTACCACATAGGGGGCTTTTTGTCAATTTCGCGCCTGACATTGCCTTTAAAAGGCCTCTAAACGTCTATTCCGTAAAACCTTATCTTGCGGTAGAGATGGCTCCGCTCTATGCCTATGGCCTCGGCGGTCCTTGCAATGTTGCCGTCGAACTCGGCGAGCTTTTTAACGATGAATTCCCTTTCAAAATCATTTCTTGCCTCTTTTAATGTTTCCCCTGAGGTTTCCTCGTCAAGAAGGCTTTTTTGCCGGTCAACCGCCGCGCTTCCCCTTATATAGGAGGGGATATCCTGCGGGGCGATAACGCGCGAGGAAGTCATTATAACGAGCCTCTCCATAAGGTTTCTGAGTTCCCTGACGTTGCCCGGCCAGTCGTAGTTTAAAAGGATTTCTATCGCCTTTTCGTTTATATCAGGGACCTCTTTTGCGGCCTCTCTGGAAAATTCCTTCAAAAAATGCCTCACAAAAAGGGGGATATCCTCCCTTCTTTCCCTGAGAGGCGGCACATGGAACGGTATTACGTTGAGCCTGTAGTAGAGGTCTTCGCGAAAATTCCCCTTTTTAATCTCCTCGTTTAAATTCTTATTGGTGGCCGCAACAACCCTCACGTCAACGGTTATTTTTTTTGTCCCCCCCACCCTTTCAAAACTTTTTTCCTCGAGGATCCTCAATATCTTTGCCTGCGTTTTAAGGCTCATATCCCCTATCTCATCCAAAAATATCGTCCCGCCGTCCGCTATGTCAAACTTGCCCTTTTTTGAGGCTACGGCGCTTGTAAACGCCCCCTTTTCATGGCCGAAGAGCTCGCTCTCTATAAGCTCCTCGGGGATTGCGGCGCAATTCACGGCGACAATGGATTTCAGTCTCCTGTTTGAGTGGATGTGGATGTTTCTGGCAACGAGTTCCTTCCCTGTCCCGTTTTCCCCTGTTATAAGCACCCAGGAGTTTGTCGGCGCAACCCTCTTTATATCCCTTTTAAGTTCCTCCATTACCTTTGCCTTCCCGATTATCTCATACTTTTCCTTTGCCCTTTCCTGAAGTTCGATGTTCTCCTCAAGAAGGCGTTTCTGCTCAAGGGCATGCTCTATTGTGAGAACCACCTTCTCTATGGAAAGCGGCTTTTCGAGAAAATCATAGGCGCCGAGCTTTGTGGCCTTCACGGCCGTTTCAACCGTCCCGTGACCGGATATCATAATAACCGGAAGGTGCTCATGCTCTTCCTTTATCTTTTTTAACGCCTCAATCCCGTCCATCCCCGGAAGCCATATATCGAGAAGTATGATATCAGGGGCGCTCTGCTTAATCTTTGTCAGGGCCTCTTCGGAGCTTTCGGCAAAGACAACATCAAAACCCTCGTCATTTAAAACGCCCTCAAGGGAGTTTCTGATGTTTTTTTCGTCATCAACGACCAGGACCGTCTTCATGCCATCCCTGCCTTTACAGGAAGCTCTATTATAAACCTTGTTCCTCTGGGATAATTATCCCTGACCCTTATGTAGCCGTTATGGTCGGAGATAATGTTGTTTACTATGGCAAGGCCAAGGCCGGTGCCCATTTTTTTTGTGGAAAAATACGGCTCAAAAAGCCTTGTTTTATCCTCGGGCGCTATGCCGCAGCCCGTATCGCTTACCTCAAGGCGCGCAAGTTTAAATTCATGGTCATAGTGGGTCTCAACCCTTACCGCGCCATCGCCGTCCATTGAGGCAACGGAATTATCAATCAGGTTTACAAGGGCCCTTTTTATCTGGTCCCTGTCAATCTCAAGAAGCGGCATCTTCTGGTCTGTCTCTGCCCGGAAGTCTATATTTTTATGGCCGGTGCTGTAAAGCGCTATTGTCTCATGGACTATCTGGTTTAAATCGTTTGGGGTGGGATTTACCGCCGGCATGCGGGCAAAACTTGAAAACTCATTTACCAGGGTCTTCAGTTCAAGAACCTCCCTCACGATAGTCCTTGTGCATTCATCGAATACGGCGCTGTCTCCGGGGAATTTGTCGAGGTATTTCTTCCTTAACCTCTCGGCGGAAAGCTGTATGGGGGTAAGGGGGTTTTTTATTTCATGCGCTATCCTTTTCGCCACCTCTTTCCACGCAAACATCCTCTGGGTCTTTAAAAGGTGGGTAAGGTCGTCAAGCACCGCGACCATTCCGAGATACTCTCCGTTTTCATCCCTCAAAACGTTTAAGTTTACAAGGACCGTTATAATCCTGTCTTTAAGCTCCACCCTCATCTGCCTTTCAAGATATTCAACCCCCAGTTCGTTCATCTCCTTTATCATCTCTCTTAAGATGTTTCTTTCGCGCTCCCTGAGTACTTCCCTGTAATTTTTCCCCATGACGTTGGACTCTTCCACGCCGAGGATGTCCGCGGCAATCCTGTTAAAGGAGGTGATGCGGCCTGCCTTGTCTATTGACACGACCCCCGCGGGGATATTGCCGATCACAATCTCTATATAACGGCGCCTGCTTTCGAGTTCCGTGTTTGTGCCTCTTAAAGAACGGTTTGCCTCCTCAAGCTTTGTTTTGCCGGCCTTCAAATCCTCGGTCATTCTGTTAAACGACCTGACAAGGAGCCCCACCTCATCGTTTGACCCGGCAGCTATTCTATAATCAAGATTTCCGCTGGCCACCGCGTGTGTCCCCTCCGCAAGTTCCGATATCGGAACCGTTATGGCCTTTGCCATATACTGGCCTATCCATATCGAAAAAAACACGATAAGAAGGGTTATTATAAGAAGTATCGTAAAATAGCTCGCCTTTACCGGGTTTTTGAATATCTTAAGCTGTTTATAGCCTTCAAACGCCGTTGAGATGCCTTTCATCTTGCCGACAAGGCTTCGCGGCACATAGTAGCTTACAACCACAACACCCGCCGGCGCGCCTTCTTTGCCGGAATCTACGGGCGCAAGACCTCTTACAACGTCTCCAACCTCAAGCGTCTGAACAAGGCTCGTTGCCCCTTTCTTGAGGACTCCTTTGATTTCCTCGCTGTTTATGTCGGGAACCATGTTCTGGTTTACGCTGTTAGATATCGCGTAGGCGACCCTTTCGCCGCGCGAAGAATAAACCTCAATAGTTGAAAAATCATCCTCCCCGAACCTCGCCTCAATAAACCTTCTGAGCCCCTCCCCTTTTAACCCTTCCCCCTGCGTACTCACAAGCCTTGAGATGCGCCATGCCGAATTAAGCATCTTATCGGAGGTATCCCTGTAGTAGTTCTGCGCGAGTTCCAGGGATTCCTTGAGAGAGTCCTCTATTCTTATGTCAAACCAGCTGTCTATGCTCTTGTTGATAAAGCCGATAACGATAAAGAAAAGGAGAAACGAAGGAACTATTGTGAGCACAACGAATGCGCCGACAAGTTTGACCCGGAGCTTTGAGCCAAGAACCCTGTGGCGGCTTTCAAAAAACATCTTGACCGCATTCCTCAATATCAGGAATATAAGAAGGACCAGGAGTATTACGTTTATATTGATTAGACCGAGGACGAATATGTTTGTTGCGATAGGGATATCCCCGCTTATAAGGGAGATATTAGATTCTATATAGGTAAGAAGTATTACGGCGGGAATAACGACGAGGATAATAAAGAACTCACGCCGCCGCCTGGTCTTTTCATTGCTCTGTATTTCATTTAAACCATGGGACATATCGCCGGATTTTATATGATGGAGTTTTGATTTTATGATAATTTCTACCCTTGCCTCCCCTTTTATTGCGGGGTCAGATTGTAGACATACCAGCCTGTCTCAAAATCCCAGAGTTTGACAAAAAAGAGCATATAGTTGAGGATAAAAGGCAGATCCACGGTATCGAGTTCAGCCTTAATCATGAGTTTATAGGTATCTCCGTTTCTAAGCGCCGGGAGCGGGGAAATGATTACATCAGAGCAGGTTACCATCAGTCTTTTTACCTCTTCAAGGTCTTTGGTTTTCTCCACCAGGTTTCTCTCCTCTATGGTCACCTGATACTCTTCTTTCAGAATATCGTACTTTACGGTGTGCTTAAACTTCCACGTGCCGATGTGTTCATCGAACCACATCCTTTTCCTGCGGTGAAGCCCCACTATAAACGTAAAAGAGGTGGGGATGCCGCTCTGTATGGCCTCTTCCATGCCTTTTTTAAACGCATCCCTTACAATAAAGGACGCCTTCAGCTGGGAACCGTATTCGACCTTCACATCGTCTATCCTCGCCTCCACGGCAAACGAAGAAGATGCGAATCCAAGAATTATCGCGATTATCAATAAACCTTTCTTCACCGGCCTGATTCTAAAATTAATGCGGATTATTATTTAAGTCACCAATATACCGGATTTTAAAGAAAAAATCAATTTCTCAGGCGTGGGTCGGAAAGCAGATATTGCGGTGTGGCCCGGCATGGAGGAAAAGAAACCGCGTGTTTGAAACAAAGGCAAAGGCATTGGTATTGACTAACCTCCGAACCTTTACCACCTTATCTCTAACGGAATATAATCTTCAGGGGTTATTTATCTTGTTGGCAGGTTAGCTTTATTCCACACCCTCAAAAGCCCGGCCTTGATTATTTCCTTCCTTACCCTTTTTCTGAATTCTGTCTCGTCAACCTTGAACTTAAAGGACTTCTTGCCGTTTATATACACGGTGGGAACGTGGTCGTTATACCTTCTGAAGAGGTCGTCATTTGCGGAAATATCGACCTCTTTGAGGTAAAAGGGCAATTCGCATTTTACCCTCCCGATCACATCTTTTGCCTCTTTACAGAGGCAGCATCCCTTCTTTGAAAACACCTCCACAACCAGCTTACTCATGGGCACCTCGGAGAATCAGCCGATGCTGGGGATGATAGCGGCCAGATATGCGGTAATAATAGCAAAAGAATTCAAAAAAATCAAGACCCCCGTCACAATGAGGAATACCCCGCTCACGAGCGATACCAGGCGCATGTGTTTCTTCACTCTCTGAAAATGTTTTAGAAAGGTATTAATGCCGAGCGCGGTGATAAAAAACGGTATCGCAAGCCCGAGCGAATAGAAGATAAAGAGTATCACCCCCACCCACGGCCCCTTGCTCGTTGCGGCAACGGTGAATATGGCGGAAAGTATAGGCCCTATGCACGGAGTCCATCCGGCGGCAAAACCAACCCCCACAAGGAATGAACCTAAAAACCCCTGGGGTTTATCCCTGAAAAAATGAAGCCGTTTATCCCTCTGAAGTATCCCTATGTTTATGACGCCTATTACATGTATGCCGATAAGGACTATCACAATGCCGGCAATCTGGCGCACAAGGTCTCTGTACTCAATAAAGATGTAGCCGAAGATCTGGGCGGAAAGCCCGAGGATAACGACAAAAACCGTTGAAAAGCCCAATATGAACATAAGGGAATTTAAAAGTATAACGCCCCTTAACCTTTTTCCGCCCTCCTCATCGGTCATTTCCTCAAACGATATGCCGCTTACAAACGAGATGTATGACGGCACAAGGGGAAGCACGCAGGGGGAAACAAAGGATAAAAACCCTCCTCCGAAGGCCGCGAGGACCTTGCCCATAAACGCGAGTTCAAGGAAATCCTGCGGGTTCATTTTTTAAGCAACTCCCTGAAAACCTCCGCGGAAGAAGGGTCTGCCCAATCCCTGAATCCAAGCGCCCCCCCAACGACCATCCCACCCCTGTCGACAATATAAGTGGTGGGTATTGCGGCAATGCCGTAACTGTCGCCTGCGGCGCCGCTTTGGTCCATAAGTATTTTAAGGCCGTTAAAATTATTTTTCCTCGCAAAATCAAGGACTGTTTCCTTTTTCTCCGCCATGTTTACCAGGACGACTTCAAGCCCGTCTGCCGAAAAGCGGCGGTTTAAAACTTCAAGCGAAGGAATCTCCATTGTGCAGGGAAGACACCATGTGGCCCAGAAGTTTAAAACTAAAACCTTGCCCCGGAAATCCATTAACGATACATTCCCTGAGCCGGGAACGGCCCTGAGCGTAAAAAGAGGCGCCGGATAGGGCCTTACCCTTTTAATGCCGAACCTTGTCCATGCGTCGCCCGCGGCCGAAACATCCGCCGCAAAGAAAATTACGATTAAAAATACCAGGACTTTTTTCATCTGTTTTCAGTTTCGGTATGACTCGGGCGGCGTTGGTCCGTTTTCAAGAAGGTCGGTTATCGTTTTCACGCTGTCGCGCGTTCTCCAGTCCCTGGGCCCCCAGACCTTTTCGGCAATAATGCCACCCTGGTCTATAATGAACGTTTCCGGGACCCCTGTGGTTTTGTAAGTATCTTTTATCCTGCCCTTGCGGTCGTGCAGCACGGTAAAGGTTATATTGTACCGTTCAATAAACTTCTGAACAACCTCGGGCCCCTCGCTGTCTATGCTTACAGCCACTATCTCAAAGGGCTGGTTCTGGCTTTTAAGCGCATTATAGAGAAGCTGCATGGAGGGCATCTCCTCCTCGCAGGGCTTGCACCACGTGGCCCAGAAATTGAGGAAGACAACCTTCCCCTTAAATCCGTTTAAACTTACCGGATTGCCTTTAAGGTCCGGCAGGGTGAAGTCCGGCGCCTTATTCCCGGCGACAACCGGGGTAAACCTCTGTTTCTGCGAAAGGATAAAGAACAAAACAACCGTAACGGCGGCAAGCACAACCAAAACGGCAATGAGATTTGAGCCTTTTTTACTCTCTATCTTCCCGGAAGATGCTTCCATTGTAAAGGCCTCGCGCGAAAAGAGGATATGTTGAAACAGCCATGCGATGGGACTTTCTTTGACAGCTCGTTCATGCGTACGCGTGAAGTCCCGGCAAAATGAAACTCACACCCCAGTAAAGGAATACAACCGCCAAAAACCCCGCTATGGAAAGATAAGCGGCTCTTTTGCCCTTCCAGCCTCTGGTTACCCTCGCATGCAGATATGCCGCATAGAGAAACCATGTAATAAGAGACCATGTCTCTTTCGGGTCCCAGCTCCAGTAGGTTCCCCAGGCATAATTGGCCCATACTGCCCCTGACACAATCCCAACGGCCAAAAACGGAAAACCCCATGCGATGGTCCTGTAGCTTAACTCATCGAGCGTATCCGATTCCGGCAGCATATCCACAAGGATATTTTTCTTTTTCTTTGACTCAAACCTCTCTCTCAAAAGGAACATGAGACTCAGGCCAAAGGACATGGCAAAGGCCGCATAGGCGACAAACGTCGTGAAGACGTGAAAATCAAGCCACCCTATCGCGTATTTTTGCAGCCCGAGAGGAGTCAGGAGGGAAACAAGCCAGTGCCATTTGCTCTGGAGCGCCGGGTTCAGGGGTTCCGCGCTCTTGAACCTGTAGGGCAGCATCGATGCGGCAATAACGGCCAGGAACGCGATGGTCATCACAAAGGCGCCTATCGTCTTCATCCTGTACCTTTTTTCCATCCACAGATACCCTATGGTGAGCGCCCATATAAAAAGGACCATTGACTCGTAAAGGTTTGAAAAAGGCGCGTGCCCCGCCTCTCCTGCCCGGCTGACAAGGACCATTGTCATCGAAAGCAGCGCAATATAGGCAAACGCCGTTGCGGCCTGCCCGAGCCAGTGTTTGCGCACAACCCAGTAGCCGACATAAGAAAGCGCCGTCAGAAAATAAAACGCCGCGGCCATTGTAAAAAACATGAGAGAAAGTATTATTTTTGCCTGGTTCATTTCTTGTCCTCCATGGAGCCCGGCCCTTTAAGAGCCTCTGCAATCTCTTTGAATTCCCTTTCAAATCCCAGGGGGTTCTTGTTTATCATGCCTCCAATCTTTACCGAAGAACCCGAAGACTGGGGCGCTACGTTTACCCATATCCTTCTATGGTATACAAAAAAAGCGAGTATAAATCCTACTCCCATAAGGATGCATCCCGTCCACACCACGTTTGTGCCGGGGTCCTTGTTCATTTGCAGGCCGGAATAGGGGATGGTTCTGAAACCGGTAAGCACAAGGTCGTATCTGGAATTCGGTATCGCCTGCATCACCCCCGGATAGTTAAAAAAGAGCCAGGGGGTGTAAAGGAGTTTTTTACCGTCGTATACCTCAATCTGCGCCGCCGGATTATTTGTATCCCCGGACTTTGAGAATACCGTCCTTGTCTCCTCATCAAAGGCAAAATCCGAGACATATCCGACAAGCCTCGCGGAGTAGTTTGTGCCGGGTATGTTTTTAAGCTCGCCCCAGCCGATATTGAACGGCTGGTCAAACGTGTTCTTGTCCAGTCTTTTCAAGGTTATCTCGGCCTCTTTAATCCTGTCCCACGCGACGCCATAGCTTGACTGATAAAAACGAACCCCTTTGTAATAGAGCGGCTCGTTCACCCATATCTGTTTTGTGAGAACCTCTTTTCCGCCCTCAACGACCGTAATGACCGAATTGTACTGCCTTACCTGCCCCGTGTCATAGTAATCTATCCAGAATTTATCGAGCCTGAGGCCGAACATGGCATTGGGCACCTTAAACGTTCCTCCCACCAATATGGGCGCGAAATCCCTGAAACCGGCGTAACTGCCGATAATGGCCCCCGTGAGTATGAAAAAAAGAGAAAGATGGACCACGTCGCTTCCGAATCTGCCTATAATCCCTTTTTCCGCGTAGATGGTAATTCCGTCCTTTGACGTGCCTGTTTTAACCCTGTATCTTTTTTTCCTGAATATAGAGAGAAATTTCTGGGCGGCCGCGTCCATGGAACCGTCCGTTATGAAACTTTCCCTGGTGGAGAGCCTGTCTATTATGGAAGGGTCGAGGTTTGGATTCTGTTTAAGGAGGGTTTTCCACTTCGGAGGAAACCTCTCTATTGTGCAGACGGTAATATTCGCCATAAGCAGGATAAGAATCGAGGTAAACCATCCGGAATGATACATATCGTTGAACCTGAGAGAAAGTATTACGCTGCCCCACCGGCTCCCGTAATCTATAACATACGACTCAACCGGTTTCCCCTGCTCAACGACTGTTCCGATTATCGATACGATTGCAACGGTTAAAAGGACAAAGATGGTGAGTTTGATGGAAGTGAAAAACTTCCATATTTTTGCGCCGAGCGCGCGATACCAGACTTTTCCATTCACCCCGGAGAGGCCTCCGCTTACAGATTCCGCCATAATTATCTCTTTTTGAACTCCTCAAGATACGCGTAGGCGGCGCGTCCGATCTGACTCTGCGGATCAAGGGATATGGCTTTCTCCCATGCAAGAGCTGCCTCTTCGCCGTTGCCCATGCCGTAGGCCAGGATGAAACCTTTGGTAAGATAGACGCGCTGGTAAGAAGGATTTATATTTATCCCATCTTCAACAAACCTGAGTCCCTCTAAAGAGTTGCCCATATAATGATTTGCCAGCCCCAGGTCATTGTAAGAGTCAATATCGTTCGGATTCAGCGAAATCGCCTTCTTGTAATAGTCTATTGCCTCGGCAAACTTTCTCATGCCGAAAAGGATATCACCTGTATTGGCATAAAGTTCACTGTCCTTTGGATTCTCGGCGATCCTTTTTTTGAGTTCAGCGAGCACTTCTTCATAATTAACGGAGGGGTTGGAGGAGGATGTGTAACTCTTGGGTTGCTGTCCCTGTTTTTTACTGGTTCTGCCTGAGCCGTCAACAGGCCTTTTTATCCCGAACCAGTAACCCGCAACACTGAAAACTACCACTAAAACACCGACTATTACTATACCCTTTGTCTTCATATTTTCCTCAGGTGCGGGAGAATTCCCCGTCCACAGCCTTTCTTATGCTTACCGCGTCATGGCCTTCCTTATGAAGCCGGGAAGCCATCAAAGCCTCGTCTATGCATAGATCGCAGTCGGAGGCGTGTTCGGTCACGTAACAGGTAAGAAGACTTTTGTGCCCCATATTTTTCTTGCACTCGCAGTAACAGTGAAGGCTGT
>Ga0209002_10001688_pt1 | contig 17817 bp, 10 predicted proteins | sample Rifsed16ft2_FD_184010 | JGI IMG/M metagenome (GOLD analysis project Ga0209002, IMG submission 184010) | Soil microbial communities from Rifle, Colorado, USA - sediment 16ft 2 (version 2) | ecosystem: Environmental > Terrestrial > Deep subsurface > Rock core/Sediment | place: Rifle, Colorado... | reverse complement strand
ACGCTCCACAAAGAGACGAAGATCTAGGCCCGTAGGCTAATGGCAAACCGCTCGCCTCCAGAGCGAGCTTTGGAGGTTCGACTCCTCCCGGGCCTGCCAACACCGTTTGGAAACCCTATCCCCTTATATTGTCCTATAGCATTTGACTTGACATTATTCAGGTTTATACTTGAAACAGTACGATAAAACCTATAGAGGAGGAGAGATGGAAGATTTTTATGAAAGGCTCTCTGGTGATCTGTGGGGACCATTTCCGAGAGTGTTCGAGCAGGGCTGCTTGGGGGTTGTGCTCTTTCTAATAATTGGACTCCCAGTTCTGTTGGTGTCCGGGGTCTTTGTGCTGATCCGGGCTCTGTTGCGGAAGTGGGGTCTATGGACCGAGTTCTCGGGATTTCTGCTGGTAATCCTGCTCTTCGTGTCAGTGATGGCTTCTCCTTTCGTGTGTATGGTGTTGTCTTTCATGCAGAACCCAAAGCTCTTTGGAATGCTGTTCGGCGTCCCTTGGTAGTCGAGGATCGGCAAGTTGTGTTCGGGGTCGGATTCTTAACGGGATCCGGCCCTTTCTTTTTGCGCCGGTTGGAAAACGTTATCTTTTCCCGATTCTCTCAATTTTTCTCAAAAGCCGCTGACCCGAAGCCACTCCTAAGGGCGGTGGTGATGTTTCCCCAAAAGACCAGAAATCTGGATAGCAATTCCTGCCAGGGATTGAGGGCGGTCGCCTCTTTGTAATCCAGAACATAGCGCCACCAGTTGTTCCACTTGCCGTCCGGAGCCACGCCGGTGAAGTGGGGGAGGTGAGAGAACCACCATTTGAGGTAACCGTAACCGCTACAGCCCCAGGAGGAGCAGCCGATCTGCTGGGTTGCCCCGGTAAGGTAAGGGTAATTCAACCAATCCTGGCAGGTGCTTTTTGCCGGACTGGAGCGGCTCCAGTCATAGTCGGAAAGGGAATTGGGAGCGTAATGGACCGAACCGCAACCACTGTAGTCATAATCTGGCGATTGGGCTTTGACCAAACCAAACCGGTCCCAGTTGTGGCTGGTCCGGTTTTCCGCCCACCCCCCGTAGGTGTGGGACATCGCCGCTTCCGTTCGGTGGCCAAGATCCTCCAACATTTCCGCCACCCCCCGTTCGTAGCTAAACCCCATGATCGGCAGCTGTTTGTTGCAGGATGTTCCCGTGAGCGGGGGTGAGTTGTACTCAAAAGCGCCCGGGCCGGCCAGGCGCGATTCGTAGAAGCCGAAGTAGGGGCCACCCCAGACCCATACCTCATGGATTGCTCCGCTGTTGCGCGCTGCGCAGACGTCTGAACCGTAATCAGTGAGAAGCTTGTTGTAATCCACCCCCACCGACGTATGGCACTTAGATTCGGGACGATCAAGGTCATTCCAACAGTCGAGAAAGCTGTCACCGTCGAAATCAAATCCGCTGTTGAGAACGGGGAAATCGTCCAGCTGACGGTGTTCCACAATTTGGTAGTTCACATAGTTCCCGCTGGCGCTTTTGACATCAACGACGAACTGCGTCTCCAGTGCTTGCGGATTTTCCCAACCCAAAAGATTGTGGAGCCGTTGGCCGTTAACAATTGGATCGAAATCCAGCACCAGGACTTTTCGGGTGACGGTGCTGGCCGGCAGGGGTTTTGGGGTGGGTTTAGTTTTCGGCGTCGGCGTTGGTTCTGACCCGACATTCAGTTCCGGCTGGGGGGTAGTTTTGGGAAGGACTTTATCCTCGGCCTTGGTCAGCGCTTTTTCATTCGAGTCAATCTCCTCGGTAACGGGCTCGTTCTTGGGAGTATTTTTCTCGGAGCGTAGATTGGTGTAGACGCTCAAAGCACTCGTAACCACGGCCAGTACCGCTAAAAAGTAAAAAAACTTTGGAGAAAGGAGAGAGGAAATCGAAAATCTCTCCCGAGATTTAGTCAAGTACATCAAGGCCATTTTCGCACAATCGAGTGAAACGAGATTGCTAGGTTAGCAAAGCGAGCCGTCCAAAAGTCGTCCGATTGACTTTTTCACCGTTCGCGATTACTATTTAAGAAAATCTACCGGTTTCAGACATGAGAGGAGGAGACGTGTTATTCGTGATTCTGGACTGTGCCGATCGGGCGATAGAAACCGGGTTGCGGGACCGGCTCGTCGCGTTTCTCCCCAGGATCTTGGCGGAGGCGCTGTCGGTTCCGGGCGACAAATTAGTGCCGGAAGATGTGATCATTCGCTACGGATCTGGGGAGGAGTGGGTCTCTCCCAGGGGAGATGATTTCCGGGTGCGGATCGAAACCGAGGATCGTGATCGTCTGGACGAGGACTGGGGGGCAGTGATCACACTGGCGGCGATTCAACTGCGCAGCCATCTTCCCGTCGGAGTCTCTGGTTCGATTGAGATTCCGGTGGAGGGAGAACTCTTTTGCGAAGCGGCTGTCTCGACATCGCTGCAATAGTTCACTATCCCTTCTTGGGAAACCGAGGAGGGTTTTTTTTGTCCCCCTTACCTTGCCCTAAGTCCTATAGCATGGTAGAATAAAAGCACATCGGCACATCTGCCGAATTGCAACCTAGTGTTAGCTAGGACAGCACTTACTCTTCAGGAGAAGGAGGCCGGAGATGATGGGAAAGGTTGTGAGTGCGCTTCTGAGCGCGATCATCATGGTCGTTGCGCTCGGAGCCGGGATGGAGGTTGCGAATCAGGCCGGGATATTCTGGGGTCTGATCGTGGCCGTGGTTGTTGTGCTTTTCGGTTTGATGGCTCTGGTGGGGTGGATGATTCGCCCTCCCAAGAGCTGAAGACCACCAACCCTTCTTGGGCAACCAGGGAGGGTTTTTTTAATAAAAACCCGCTTTTTAGATAAAGCGGGTATTTAGGGACTGATCTTAAGAAACAGAGCGCCGTCCCGAAGCCGGTCAAAGATCCTTGCGTCTTCCATCAGATCATGTGCGTCAACCCCGTTGAGAATGATGGTGTCTTCCCCTCTGATTGAGGGAATGACATACGCTAGTGGGTGGCCGGCCGGCGCATCCTTAAGATTGATTCGGATGTAGATGTCCGAACTCTTGAACCAACCACGGTAGAAGAGGCCGTCGATCAGTTTCTCCATCAATCGCTTCTTATCCATGCCGTTCCTGACCCAGCCGGGGTAGTTGGGGAGCTTGTAGACCCATGGTCCCCGGACGACAACTCTCTCTCCGACCGCCACCTGCCGATGGATATCCCCTTGAACAAGTTTGGGACGCCGAATGGGCATTCTCTCCTCCTCTCCTTCTGATTCGACGATTAGAATTTTATCAGTTCAGATACCCTCTGGTAAAATGCCGTCCTCGCTGTGCTTGGTTGCAATTCACTAAGTGAGATATCCTTTAGTGAAGTCATCGAAGCCGATAGGTTTTTTCCCTTCGACCTGGACCGCATCGAGCGAGAGAGTTCCGTTTTCGAGGTGGGCTTGGAGAATCTTAAGCCTAAGGTTTTGATGGCGCTGGTTTTTGAGTTCCCGATCCAACTGTTCGGCCATCTCTCCAACGGTGGTCCAGACTCCCGGCCAGGGATTGTAGGCTCGGGCCATTCGTTCCACCTGGATGTTGTTATCTTGCCAGTTGACGCGCCCATTATCCTTTTTGACCAGTTTGGTGTAGGTGGCTTGAGTGTGGTCCTGCGGTCGGGGATTGAGCTTTCCTTCCAGATAGACCGGAATGGTTCTGACCAAGATTTTCCCCCCGACCTGGGCGAGTTTGGCCATGGCGGTGGCCGTGGTTTCGGCGGGGCTAAGGGCGATTTTTTCTTGGGAAACAATCGGCCCATGGTCCATCTGCTCATCCATCAGCATAATGGTCACTCCGGTTTCCGTGTCTCCGTTCAGGATCGCCGCTTGGATCGGCGAAGCTCCCCGGTACTTGGGAAGCAGAGACGGATGAACGTTTAGGGCACCTTTCTCCGGTATCAGGAGGGTTTCGGAGGGAACAATCATTCCATAGGAAGCGACAACGAAGAGGGTGGGTTTGAGCTTTGCCAGTTTACGGTTAATAGTTGATAGCTCACCCTTGTCGGCGGGGGAAAAGATTTTTATTTTGTTCTCTTTGGCGAAAGTTTTTACGGGAGAGGGGGTGAGTTTTTGGTCTCGGCCGACCGGTCGATCCGGTTGGGTGACCACGGCGACGACATTAAAGTTGTCGTCCGACAACTTTCGGAGGACAATTTGACCAAATACGGGAGTGCCGAAGAAAATGATTCTTGGCCGCATCGGATTCAGCTTAGCATTTTAACCGGATTTCTTTTCGCGAAATTTCTCTTCCAGTTCGGTTTCGGTGAGGAAAGGGCCGGCGGACCTTGCCGTGATTAACTCCCCATCCAGATGGTCAATTTCATGCTGAAATATCCGGGCAAGAAAGTCCGTGGCCTTGATCGTGAGGGTTTCTCCTTTGAGATTTTGGAATCGGACGGTGACGGCTTTGGAACGGACGACCGGTCCGTATTGATTGGGAATTGAAAGACAGCCTTCATACTCTCCCTCTTGACCCGTCGATCGGGAGGTAATCTCGGGATTAATAATGGTCAGGAAGTGGGCGGCGCTGTCCTGTTCATCCGGATTTAAGCGAACGACGGCCAACCGCAGATCCAACCCAACCTGGTTGGCGGAGAGCCCAACCCCTTCCGGATTGCGCTGATTTCGGAGGATCTCTTCCATTTCCCGGACGGTTCGGTGGAGATTATCATCGAATTTGGCCACCTTTCGGGTGGGCTGATTGAGGATTTTATTAGGGTTGGTAACGATTTTCATAACAGCGACTCCGGGTCGACCTCCACTTTCCATTCGGGAGGAATCGCCCTTGCTAGTTTAGCACCAGCCCAAGGCTGACCCGCCTTGGTCGGGAGCGGCAACTTAATGGCGACGTTAATTTGAATCTTTCCCGGGGTTTTGGCGTAGGATTCATACGGGAGAGAGATGATCAGCCGAGAGTCGAGGTTTTTAAGTTTTTCTAAGAGCTTTTCTGTTCCCGAATTGGCTTTAGCGGAGCTCTTGGCGGAGAAACTGAGCTTAACCAGAGTTGAGAAGGGGGGGTAACCAAGTTCTCGCCGGGCTTTTCGGTCCCGCTGGTAGAAATCGGTGAGATCTCCGGCGGCCAGATCCGCAAAAAGCGGGTTCTGGGGCGATGAGGTTTGAAGAATCAGCTCCCCTTTGGTGATCTGCGACAGCTTTTGAACCGTCCAAATTATCTTTTCGTGGGCGCGAAAATCCGGCAGATTTAGAAGGGTATCAACGTCGGCCCAGACGGTGTAGTGGGACTCCTTTCCCAGCGCGGAAAAAAGTTCCGGTCCGATGATCTCATACTGGTTCTTATCTGTGCCAATTCTGTGAATTTCCTCCCTTATTTTATCCTGTAATTCTCTGGAATTAACATAGACTATCGTGTACTTTCCGGAAGTTAGAGCACCCTCTAGAGGTTGAGAGATGAGGGTAAAATTACCGGCCAATTTTTCCAGGTCCAGATCAGCGATCCGGCTCGGTTTGATTTTGGGATTCTGGGGAAGCATCTCAATCTCCAGACCCTCGATCTCGGCTCTTTTTTGGGCAACCTCAACGGCGTGGTAGTAGGGGGTGCGTTCATCTTTGTAATTCCAATTATCGGGCTCCTCGATGATGATTTTTTTCAAGTTGGGGAGCTGGGCGAAGACCGCAGAGCGGGAACCGATCATCAAATTCTTTTGCTTCTCGGTGCTGGCACGGAACTTTACTTGAGAGACGGAGGGAACCAGAAGGAGGGTGGCAACGGTTTCCACCGGAGAGTTGGCCGATTTTTCGCCCTTTCCGCCGATCTGGCATTTTAGGCAATCGAGGGGGGAGGCCAAATAGTGCTTCACCATCCATTTGGCAAGCTCTAGTTGAATTTTGCTAAAGCCGGATTCCTTAATTTCTTGGATTGGCTTGGTGGGGAAGGGGGGTTTGGTGGGGGTGATACTCCAGATGTATCCCTCCACCACCCGTTTCCCGAAGGGTGCGACCACCTTTACCCCTTCCCTAGCAGAACCGATTAGATTCTCCGGCACTTGGTAGGTAAAGAGTCGCTTGGTGGGATCTTGGTAGCTGTCGATAACAACTTCGGCAAATGTAGACATCGACTTTATAATAAGGGAAATGGACGGCTGATGGAAACAGCCTAGCATTTGAAGGAATCAAATGAGCAACAAAGAAAAAGAGTATTGGATTTTGTGGAATCAGTTTTACGCTCAAATTGGCCCGATCCGCTTCGAACAGCTCATAAAGGCGTTTGGCAGCGCCGAAAAAGCCTGGAAAGCGCCGGCGGAACAGTTTTCTCGGCTTGGGTGGGGACCAAACGAGCTGTCTTTACTCAAAGAGCGAGAAAATCTCACAGTTGAGCCAATATTAGAAACCATTATCAAACACAAAGCGACGGTGATAACACGGGAGGAAGAGATTTACCCGGTAAATCTTCTCCAGATCCCCGCTCCCCCGCCCCTGCTCTACGTGAGGGGAGAGTTGCTTCCTCAGGATAATCTCTCTTTGGCCGTGGTTGGTTCTCGGCGAGCCACCAATTATGGTAAAGAAGTGGCGCGGGCGCTCGTTCCGGAGCTCGCTTCGGCCGGATTAACGATTGTTTCGGGATTGGCTCTGGGGATCGACGCTGAAGCCCACCGGGCCGCCCTTTCGGTTGGTGGAAGAACAATCGCGGTTTTGGCCTGCGGGATCGATCAAATATACCCGCCCTCCAATGCCTCCATCGCCCGGGAAATGCTGGAGAGCGGAAAGGGAGCGATTGTGACGGAGTTTCCTCCAGAAACCCCGACCTACCCAGCGAATTTTCCGATTAGGAACCGGGTGATTTCGGGTTTATCCCTTGGGACGCTCGTCATTGAAGCGGCGGAGGGCTCCGGAACCTTCCACACGGTCGCTTCGGCTCTGGACCAGGGAAGAGATGTTTTCGCGGTGCCCGGCTCGATTTTCTCTCCCTACTCCGCCGGCACGGCCAAACTGATTGAAAAAGGCGCCAAACCTGTCACTCGGGCGGGGGATATTCTGGAAGAACTACAGGTGGGAGACCAAATTCAGATTCGAAAAGCGCGGGAAACTATCGCTCCCGATCCGGAGGAGAAGAAGATTCTGACCATCCTGGGCCCAAACGAACTTCATGTGGACGAAATCTTTAATCAGTCAGAACTAGATACTGCTAAGGTCTCTTCTCTCTTAACCACGATGGAAATGAAGGGTTTGGTCCGTCATTTGGGAGGCGGAATTTATCAGTCTAGTATATCCAACTGATAGAGATATTGTTCCACCACCCAGTAGTCGATGGTTATTGGGAGATCGGTAGGAGTAGCGAGGATGAACTTGAAACCTTCTCCGACGGTTTTCTCGACCCCGACCGCGACCGCCCGATCCAGGGTGAAGAAGACTTTGGAGCTTTCGGTGAGGTCGGGATATTCGACGGCGTGTTCGGTTTCTCCCGGTTCAATCACCACCTGCCCAATGGACTTTCCCTTGACCGCTAGGCTTTCCACGGTTAGTTTCTGGATGAAAGCTTCGGCGATCTGGGCAATTTTGACCGTGATCTTCTCAAAGATCGCTTCGATTGTCGCCGTTAACCGTTGGAAAACCCCCTCTTCGGCCTCGATCTTGGGAGGAAGGATCTTTTGGGTGATCGGCTCCGGTTCAGAAGGGGTTTCTTCAACCGGTGTTGAAGGTGTTTCAACGGTCGGATCCTCGGTGGGTGGAGCTTCCACGGTTTCCGCCGCATCTCCTTCGTCGTCAACCACCACCCCCGGATCCGCCCAGGAAACAGCCAAGAAAGCATCGATTTTAGTTGTCTGGTCGGAAGGGGACCAGGATTCGAGGGCTTTCGCGACCGCGAATCCCGGTTGGGCCAGCTTCTGGGCCATTCCGGGGTAGGTGCCGGAAGAAGTCAGCAGATCTCCGGCTTGAATCGGAGCCGAATCGGGAGCGATCTTGACCGGCACCCTTCCCGCCAACCCCACCAGCCGCCGGTCTTCTCGGGGGATTCCCAGCTCGATCCCAGCTTTAGTAGAAATAATCCCGATCACGCGAGCATCCGCAAACCTTTCGGGTTTGCGGATCTTGGGGATGCCGGCATCATCCTTGCTCCCGGCGATGGAGACCACATCGCCGGCCTCAATACTCAAATCTTCGACGGGGTACCATTCCGCCAGGTCCGCCCCGAAGACGATCGCTTCCAATCTCACGTTCTGGGTCTCGCCGGTGTAGTTGTAAAGGCGGACGGTGTTGGTATCGACCTGGACGGTCTTGTATCCCGTTTCGTAGCTGAAATTGACGTGGTAGAGGGTCGGGCGATAGACAGTGTTGGTGGTGGTCAGGATCACTCGGTATTGGGTGTAGTCGTTGGGAGTAGAAACAATCGCTGTTCCCTTTTCGTCTCGCATAAAGCGTCCGGCGGTGACGTTGTCCAGATAGATGGTGTTGGAGGCGGTGGTGAGGTTGGTGATCCGAAGCTGGGTGACCGCGTTGCGGTCGCTCTCATCGATATCGGTGATGTCCCAGTAAACCTTTTGCCAGGTACTGGCGGCGTCGATCGTCATCTCCTCGGTCTGCTCGGTCGCGGTCGACTCGCCGAAACCGAAGCGGATGGTGTTTCCGGTTTGGCTTGCTCGGACCCAGAAGGTGATGTAATCAAAGGCGGAAAGATCTTTCGCCGGTGAGAAGGCGCTCGTTAGCTCGGCGTACCCACCGTTGGTAGAGGAGGTGAGTTTGGTGATATTTCCTGCTGTAGTCTCGTCTTCGTCCTCAAAGTAGTTCACGTTCCGGGTGACGTCCCCGTCGGCGACGGTCATGTTTGTCCCGGTCCAGTCGGTGTGGGTATCCATGCTCTGGAGGGTTTTGACATTGATATCGGCCACCGCCGGTTTCCAGGCCTCCCAGGTCCCGTCGGTGGAGTTGTCGCTCCGACCGGAGCGGGTCTGTATCTGGATCATCCCGTAGGTATTGAGATCGGCGAGCCAGGTGAGGGGAGTGTAGCCAACGGCGTTGGGAGTAGCAATCTCGTCGGAGATAAAGAGAGAATAGGAGTAGTTCGGGGCATAGGCAGTATTGGCAGTGGGAGAGGTGGATCCAATAAATGATGAAACATATTTGATTGCTACTCTTCCCACCCCACCCGCCCCACCCGAATAGCTTGAACCTGATCCTCCCGATCCACCTGTCGCTGTAGACGACGCCCCGGTATTGATCGTGTCTGCGGTCAAATAGATGGAGCCTCCCGCCCCACCGCCCGCCCCACCGCGAGTCCCAGCCCCAGATCCCCCGCCTCCGCCGTTGGCACTTAGGCTTCCCGAAACAGTTACGGAATTGGCTGAGATAAAGATAATTCCACCACCGTTGCCGCCATTGGCTTGAGTACCTCCACTCCCTCTCCCACCCGCCCCACCGCCTGAGCCGAGGAAGATTTTGGAGAGGCCGGCAGTTCCGTAAGTGCCCCCACCCCCACCCCCACCCGCGTTATCGGTGTTTCCTCCGTTTCCGGATGAATTGGTGCCGCCGGACACACCATTGCTTCCGCCTCCGCTTCCCGCTTCTCCGTGACCTCCCCCACCCCCACCACCGAGGTAGCCTGAACCACCACCACCTGCCCCGCCCGAGCTAGCAGATCCGGTTCCTCCAGATCCCGGCGAATCTCCACCTCCGCCACCACCGCAGTACCCATTTCCGCCAGAACCACTTCCCGATCCGCCGGAGCCGCCGCCAGTAGCCCCGCTTCCACCAGAAGCAGCATTGTTTCCTCCTGCTCCTCCCGGTCCGCAAATGGACTCCCCACCCTCGCCGCCGACATCAGTTCCCGATCCGACGGTGTCACCTCCTAAGTAACCTAAGGAGCTAACACTGATGGCCCCGTTTACTGACACAGCTCCTGCGGCTCTGAAGAACAGTACTCCGCCTTTGGAAACATTATTCCAGCCAGAGACAGTTAAGGTTACGCCCCCATTAATAGTTACGTCGGAATAGTTTGGTACTCGCTGGAGCATTACTCGTTGAGTTCCGGAAGAGGTTCCCAAGTTGGTGTCATCACTCGCTCCATCGCCGTAATATTTGGTTTTAGCTTTGGTGAAGGTGATTGTGTTGGCGGCAATCGCGGAAATCTTTGATGTCTCGTAGTTTCCAACGTTGCTAAAAGCAGTGTTGGTGCCTTGAAGGTTAATCAGGAGAACCTCGTCTCCGATTGCCAGACATCCTGAAGATGGGGTAGTGGAGAGGGCAGCGGTAGTGGACGTTAAAGTTGTGACGTTGTAGTTAACCGCATCTCCGCCGTCCGCGCAAGAACGGCCGGAGATCAGATTGGTAGTGTTGATATTGGTGTTGGTGGAAACTGTGATCGCCCCGTCGCTTCCAGTTCCGGGATCGTTCGTTCCCAAAGGAGTGACATGGTCTAATGATTTTTCAATTCGACTACTCTTGATTGAGTCTAGCCCGCTCTCTGAAACTACTAATCTGCCCGAATTTAAGTAGTAATCTATCGTATCTGAGAGGCGCACCCTGTCGGCATCAATCGTAAAGGTGCCATCGGGGTTGGTCAGGCCGATTTGGACGGCGGAAAGGGTAGGACGCTTGAGAGTGTTGGTGGTGGTCAGGATCACCCGATATTGGATGTAATTGTTGACGGTGGAGGTGATCGCTGACCCGCCAGCGGTCTTGAGATATTTGTCGGCGGTGACGTTGTCGAGGTAGATCGTATTAGCGGAGGTCGTGAGGTTGGTGATCCGGATTTTAGTAACACCATCCCGAGTGGTTCCAGGAGTAACGTCGTTGATGTCCCAGTAAACCTTCTGCCAAACGTCTGGTTGATCAATCGTGACCTCCTCGGTCTGCTCAGTCGCTGCCACCTCCCCAAAACCGAAGCGGATAGTGTTTCCGGCGACCGAAGCCCTGACCCATAAGGCAACGTAATCGTAGGAAGAGATATTGGTTGCCGCGATCGTAGCTTCCGCGTACCCTCCGCTGGTGGAGGAAGTGATCTTAGTGATGTTCTCGGCCGTGGGCTCGTCCTCATCTTCAAAGTAATTAACATTCCGCGTTACGTCCCCCTCCGCGACGGTGGCGTTCGTCCCCACCCAGTTGGTGTGGGTATTGGCGCTTTCAAGCACTAGTCGATTGGTGCCATCAATTACCGGCTTCCATCCCTCCCAACCCCCGTCGGTGGAATCGGTCGAATTGCCGGTCCGGGTTTGGATCCCAATCAAGCCGTTGGTGTCCAGATTTTGGGTCCAGCTGATGTTGCCCCAGGAAGTGGTGCCGGGGGTATGAATCTCCTCCGAAACGTAGATAGAGTAGGGGTAGTAGTAAAGAGTGTAGCCGTTGTAAGTAGGGCTGGTTGATCCGGAGGGAGAGGAGGAAGAAAAGATCGAGATTCTCCCTACCCCACCGGCACCCCCGGTTTGATGGGAACCTCCCCCTCCTGAGCCGCCAGTTGCGGTAACGAAACCGCTACCTAAATTGACAGTGTTGCCTGCAATCTTGATCGAACCGCCAGAGCCTCCACCCCCACCTCCGCGGTTGGCTCCCGAACCCGCTCCGCCGGATGTCCCATTGCTTTGGACCGCCCCGGAAACTGTTACGGAATTACCTGCGATGAAAATAATTCCCGAACCGTTACCGCCGTTTCCTTGGGTTGAGGAAGAGCCATGCCCGCCTGCCCCTCCCCCCGAACCGAGGAAGAGTTTGGAAAGATCAGTAACACCGTAAGTTCCGCCGCCCCCGCCCCCGCCGTTAACGCCGGCGCTTCCTCCGTTCCCCGAGCTGTTTGTTCCTCCTGCTCCTCCTCCGGATCCGCCACCTGTGGCGGCAGTTCCATGACCTCCCCCTCCGCCCGCACCTTGATAGCCAACCCCGCCCCCGCCCGATCCGCCAGAGCCTGCTGATCCAGATCCTCCTGTTGCACCTCCACCCCCACCGCCGCAACTTCCGGCTCCTCCATTTTGCCCAGTGTATCCTCCCCCTCCTGCGGCTCCAGCGCTTCCCGGTGAACCGGTGCTTCCTCCGATCCCTCCCGCTCCGCAAACGGAGTCCCCACCTTCTCCGCCGGGGTCGGTTCCAGAACCAGTGGAGTTTCCGCCGGAGTAACCTAGAGAATTAGTATGGATCGTCCCGTCGATAGCGACTGCTCCGGTGGCTCTAAAGAACATCACCCCGCCCTTAGCGCCGTCCCAAGCCGAGGCAGTAAAATTAACGCTACCGTTAACGGTGACTGAAGAATAATTAGGGACCCGTTGGAGCATTACCCGTTGGGTGCCAGCGGCGGTTCCGAGGTTGGTATCATCGCCGACTCCATTTCCGTAGAACTTGGTTTTGGCAGTAGTGAAGGTAATCACACTTGGGCTGCCGGAAATTGATTGAACTCGGAGAGTTTCGTAGTTGCCAACGTTCCCAAAGGCGGAGCTAGTACCTTGGAGATTGATCAGCAAAAACTCGTCTCCTGTTACCAGACAACCGGCGGAGGTTGTTGTCGATAGTGTTGCGGTGGTAGAGGTGAGAGCTGTGACGCTGTAATTGACGGCATCTCCGCCGTCCGTGCAGGAACGGCCGGAGATCAGGTTAGCAGTGTTGATGTTGGTCGGGTTGGCGGAAACTGTAATTGCTCCGTCTGCGCCGGTCCCAAGGTTATTGTCGTTGAATTGAATGGTAACGGAATCAACCTTGCTCTTCTGGGTAAAGTTTGGATTGAACTCATTGGAGAGATTGAGGTCCATCGTTTTGCTGAAGTTCTCGATCGTCCGCCATTGGCCGAGGAGGCTGTCGAAGTACCAGGCGGTGAGGGAGAGGTCGTTGGTCGACTGATTGTGGGCGATCTCGACGTAGCCGGCGTTGGCGAGGGCGGTGTCGGTGGCGGTGTATTTCGTCATATCCGTCGCCAATCTCGCAAAGGCCCCGTTGGCGTAGACGAAGAGCTTGTCGTTGTCGGAGTCGTAGTAGACCGTGCCTTCGGTCGTCGATCCGGAGGAAGCGACCGGAGTGAGAAAGATCTCCCCCCCGCTGACGGTCAGGTCTCCCGCCAGGGTGAGCCCTCCCCCCGTGTCGAAATCCGTCCCGTCGTTGCCGATGTTGCTGATGATGCTGGCATTCATGTCCAGCGCCTCCGTCACCGTCGCCCCGCCCCAGGCGAGGGTGCCGTTGATGTCAACCGTTGTTCCTGAGTCGGTCGTGAGGGTGCCGGTGCCGGTGTAAGAGTCATCGGTATCGGAGCGGAGGAACTGGTCGGAGTTGAGGTCATCGAAGAGGTCGGCGTTCAGGTTGGCGACGAGGGTCGTGGAAGCGACGGTGAGGGGAGCGGTGCCGGTGGCGACGGTCGAGATCAGCTGGGTGCCTTCCACGGTCGAGGCGGAGATCAGATTGGAATCGAAATAGACTGGAAAGCTTTCAAACCGGTAGCGGTCCAGGGTGGCATCCCAGCGGAGAACGGCGTTGGGAGAGGAGGTGCCCCGGATGAAGGTGAGGGTGGCGTCCTGGATATCAGCGGAGGCGTTGTCGGTGTTGATCGAGAAATCGGAAGAGATCGTGCCGGAGATATCGCTCGCTCCAGCCGAAAGGGTATTGACGACGATCTCATCGAAGTAACCGATGTCCCAGCGCACCCCGGCTGAGCCGATGTCGTATTGAGCATTCAGGCTGGGAATGATGTCGGAATCGATGGCACCGTTAAAGATCACCAGATCGGTGACCGCGTTGCCCAGGTTGATCGCTGTGGAATTGACCGTGAGGGTCGTTCCGTCGGCGATTGTTAGCGTGCCGGCGGTGAAACTGTCGCTGGTGTTGGAGCGGAGGAACTGGAGAGAATCTAAACCGTCGAGGGTATCGGCGTCCGATCCGGCGATGGAGGTGATCGTGATCGTATTCGCCCCGTCGTCGGGAGTAATGACGATATTCGCTCCCGCGATCAGATCGATGTTTCCTTCGTTGTTGGAGACCCCGTCTAGGGAGGAGAGGATCACCGGTGTTCCGGTGAAATTGCTCCAATTGAGGTAGTAATCGCCACCCTGCCCTTCCAGGGTGTCGGCATCGCCGCCGGTGGCGATCCCTCCGCCTCCTCCTCCCGTTCCCGTCACTCCGGTGGTGGTTCCGGAAACGGTGAGGTTTTCGACGTTTAATGAATCTACTTTGATGCTTCCAAAAATTCCTTCCTTTGCTTCAAGAGAATCGGCGACAATCGCGACGGCGCGAAGATCTTTGAGCGAAGCCACACCCAACGGGCTAATAAAGTAATCGCCGGTTTCGCCAAAGAACAGAGTACCGAGAAATCTTCCCGTATCGAAAAGGAAAGGAATTTTGGAATGCAGCCATCTGGTTAAATCGAATTCACTATACTCTAGTACATCATTTGTATCGACAATCGGATCGGCAATCTGGGCGATTCCCAAGAAATTTCCAGGCACGATTCGCTCGACGTATTGGTCCCAGAATCCGCCAAAGATTCTTTGAATGCGTTCACGGGTGAGGTCCGAAAATCCCAGCGCCAAAATTGCAATTGTCCCAAAAACCAACGCAAGCGTAAGGGTGTGGCTGGCAATTTTTGCCAAAATCGGTTCATGGGCGGGCAGGGGAACGCGAATCATGTTGGTCAAGAAATGGGAAATTTGGCTTAGAAGTTCGTTGTGCTTACGCTCCTCCCCTAAAATTATTGGGTCCAGACTGGGGGGAGTTGGTGATGGTGGCGGGGGAGGCGGGAGAAGCGGAGGGAGAACCGGGATTGGCGTGGCTGGCTCTGGAGTAATTGCGGCAGAAGGCACTATTTGGGGGTTTTCCAGTTCTTTTTTGATCCTTCCATTATCCCAGCCCTGTTTCTTGAGTTCGGCGATTTTCTTCAGACTTTCTAGGACTTTCTCCGGATAATGACCGACGGTGGAAGGAGCGTCGGGGTAAGGAAGGCGACGAGACATATAAGGCAAGAGCCCGATCTTGGTGTAGTAGCGGAGAGTGTGGTAGCCCACGCCGGAGCGTTTGACTATCTCACTTACGGGAATGAGTTTTTCAAGCAGGTCGTTTTCCATGGCAGGCCTTAGGTCCTTCCGTAACTTTTCCCCCAAGCGAAGGAGGATTAGTTATCGGTCTACTTTCCCACTACGTTATAGGTTACGATATCTCTTCTCCCTATAACCAAGCCGTTTCTGAGTACTTACCGTCACGGCAAGAAAAACTATGGCATATTCAAAACGTTGATGTCAAGTCACTCGCAACTCGCCAATCCCCGAAACGGAAGCGGGGGGTTTCATAGCCCTGCTCCTTTCCGTTTCTCGGAAACGTCTCTGCTCAGACATTAATCGGCTTCGCTTTTGCGGGTTCCGTGCGACTTGGGTTATACTCGTCCTGAATATGACCTACGACCACCAGAAAATTGAGCCCAAATGGCAGAAGTACTGGGAGAAAGAGAGTCTCTATCGGGGGATTGATTTTTCAAAGAAGGAAAAACGCTACATCTTGATCGAGTTTCCCTATCCTTCCGGCGAACGCCTGCACGTCGGTCATGGCCGAAGCTACTGCTGCCTCGACGCGGTCGCCCGCCTCCGGAGAATGCAGGGGTACAACGTTCTTTTTCCGATCGGCTGGGACGCCTTCGGTCTGCCGGCAGAGAACTACGCCATCAAGACCGGGATCCATCCTTCCATCACCACCAAAGAAAACATCGCCAACGCCAAGAAACAGGCCAAATCTTGGGGTCTATCCTTCGATTGGGAGCGCGAGATCAACACCACCGATCCGGATTACTACAAGTGGACCCAGTGGATCTTTCTCCAACTCTACAAGAAGGGTTTGGCCTACAAGAAAGAAATTCCGGTGAATTGGTGCCCCAAAGACAAAACCAATCTGGCCGATGAGGAGGTGGTAGCGGGAAAGTGCGAACGCTGCGGCACTCCCGTGGAACGCCGGATGCAGAGTCAGTGGCTGCTAAAGATCACGGCCTACTCCGACCGGCTGATTGACGACCTGAAGTCCGTAGATTACCGGGAAGATATTAAAGCCCAACAGATCAATTGGATCGGGAGAAGCGTTGGTGCGAAAATAAAATTTAAGATTTTAGATCATAAATCTGAAATAACCGTTTTCACTACCCGCCCGGATACACTCTACGGAGCCACATTTTTAGTTCTTTCTCCAGAGAAGGCACAAGATTACTTGGATTTGATAGCGAGTGATAAGCGGTCGGGGGTGGCAGATTATGTCAAAAAAGCCTTGAATAAATCAGAGCTGCAGCGGCAGGAAGAGCTGAAGGACAAGACCGGAGTTTTCACGGGCCTTTTCGCCCAGAACCCGTTCACGGGAGAGAAACTACCGGTTTGGGTGGCGGACTTCGTTCTTTCAGGATACGGGACCGGAGCGATCATGGCTGTACCCGCCCACGATCAGCGCGACTTTGAGTTTGCCAAAAAATACGATCTTCCGCTCAAGGAGGTCGTCAAAAACGAGAAGGAATCAAGGTTCCCAAACGAGGCCTTTGAAGGAGAGGGGACTCTCATTAATTCAGGCCAATTTGATGGTTTGCAGAAAGAAGAAGCGATTGATAAAATTACTCAATTTTTGGAGCAGAAAAAAATGGGTGAGGGGGCGGTGGATTACAAACTGCGCGATTGGATTTTCTCACGCCAGCACTATTGGGGCGAACCGATTCCCATTATCTTCTGCCGCAACTGCTGGGAGGAGAAAAGCGAAAAGCAGAAAAAAGAGGCCCGAGAGGGATACGACTTCAGTAAAATTGATGGCAAAGAACACGCGGTAGTGACAGTATCTGAAGAAGAACTGCCGGTGGGGTTGCCTTTCGTCGAAAATTATAAGCCCACCGAGACCGGCGCATCTCCGCTCGCCGAAATCAAAAAATGGGTCGAAGTGCATTGCCCTATCTGTGATTCGCAGGCGAGAAGAGAGACTGATACCATGCCAAACTGGGCTGGGAGCTCCTGGTACTTCCTGCGCTACCTTGATCCCAAGAATGATAAGCGGTTTGCCGACCGGAAGAAAATGGATTATTGGCTGCCGGTGGACTGGTACAACGGGGGAATGGAGCACACGACGCTGCATCTGCTCTACTCCCGATTCTGGTACAAGGTGCTCGCCGATCTGAAACTGGTTCCGGGGATTGAGCCCTACGCTAAACGGACCTCCCACGGCGTGGTGCTGGGACCGGACGGGCAGAAGATGAGCAAATCGCGCGAAAACGTGGTTAATCCAGACGAGGTGGTGGTGGAGTTCGGTGCGGACACTTTTCGCCTCTACGAGGCTTTTATGGGGCCTTTCGAGCAGACGATTGCCTGGGATCCCAAAGGAGTTTTGGGAGTGCGGCGGTTTTTGGACAGGGTTTGGAAAGCGCAACAGGAAGTTGTCAGTCGGAAGTTGACAGTCGACAGTGGGGAACTGAAGAGGAAGCTTCACCAGCTCATCAAGAAGGTAGAAGAAGACACGCTTTCGCTTAAGTTCAACACGGCGATAGCGGAGATGATGAAATTCACAAACCAATTAGCAATCAGCAATTATCAATTATCAATCGAAGATTGGGAGGTCTTCCTACAGGTGCTGGCGCCTTACGCGCCGCATCTGGCCGAAGAACTGTGGCACGGTTTGGGTGAGCGCGATAGCATCCACCGCCAGCCCTGGCCCAAGCACGATCCCAAACTGATCGCCGAGGAAACAGTGACGATTGTCGTCCAGGTCAATGGGAAGATGCGGGGGAAGTTGGAGCTGCCGGCGGGGATTCGGGAGGCCTCCGTCACCGAATTAGCGGCCGATTTGGATTCCGTTAAGTCCCACTTTTACGGGAAGAAAGTTGCAAAAACCATTTTCATCCCCGATAATCTCATTAACTT